>Ga0209542_10016861_pt1 | contig 12054 bp, 9 predicted proteins | sample RifCSPhighO2_01_FD_184028 | JGI IMG/M metagenome (GOLD analysis project Ga0209542, IMG submission 184028) | Soil microbial communities from Rifle, Colorado - Rifle CSP2_plank highO2_0.1 (SPAdes) (version 2) | ecosystem: Environmental > Terrestrial > Deep subsurface > Rock core/Sediment ...
TCCTTTTGCCATACACTCTGCCTAACCAAAAATGGCGAAAAGCCCCCCCGCATCCTCCGGCGAAACGCTCTCTACAGCCGGTCGTCTTACTCCGCGTCCAATCGTGCAGGAAATGGAGGAGAGCTACTTGAGTTACGCAATGAGCGTCATTATGTCGCGTGCTCTCCCGGATGCCAGGGATGGCTTAAAGCCGGTACACAGGAGAGTACTCGTGACCCTGAATGATCTTGGACTCCGGCCTGGGGGACGTTTTCGAAAATGCGCAAAGATCTGCGGAGACGTAAGCGGTAACTACCACCCCCATGGAGAATCCATTGTGTACCCCTCTCTTGCACGCCTCGCACAGGATTTCACCCTGCGCTACCCACTCGTTCTCGGTCAGGGAAACTTTGGCTCGATCGATGGTGATGCACCTGCCGCCATGCGTTACACGGAGGCAAAGATGTCCAAAGCAACGGAGGAAATGCTCCACGATCTCGAAAAGGATACGGTGGATTACAGACCAAACTACGATGCAACTCGCAATGAGCCCTCCGTACTCCCTGCCAAACTCCCTCAACTCCTGCTCAATGGTACCGCCGGCATTGCCGTCGGTATGGCGACAAATATTCCACCCCACAACCTCACGGAGGTGATTGATGCTGGAATGCTCCTGCTTGAGAGTCCAGAGACGCCGATTGAGGATCTGCTCACGATCGTCAAAGGTCCTGATTTCCCAACAGGCGGAGTCGTCTATGGGAAAAAGGCGATACAGGCTGCCTACCTCACAGGACGGGGATCAATCCCCATTCGCGGCGTTGCGGAAATCGATGAGCACAACGGTAAGCCCCGCATCATCATTACCGAAATCCCCTACCAGGTGAATAAATCAGCAATGATCGAGCGCATGGCGGAACTCGTACAAGAGAAGGTAGTGCAGGGGGTCTCCGATATCCGCGATGAGAGTAACCGCGAAGGTATTCGTGTGGTCATAGAGTTAAAGAAGGAGAGCTACCCCCAGAAAGTCCTGAATACCTTCTATAAGCACACGCCTCTGCAATCCTCGTTCGGGTACAACATGATTGCGCTCGCCGATGGCATTCAACCACGGCTCCTCAACCTCAAGGAGCTCCTGGAAATCTTCCTCAAGCACCGCAGGGTGGTCACCGTACGACGTGTGACCTGGGAGCGTGATCGTGCGAAGGAGCGTGCACATATCTTAGAAGGATTGAAGAAGGCTCTCGATAACATCGATGCCGTGATCAAGACCATTAAGGGGAGTAAGACAAAGGAGGAAGCAAAGGAGAACCTGGTGAAGAAGTTCAAGCTCACAGAGATTCAAGCGGATGCCATCCTCCAGATGCGCCTCCAGACTCTTGCAGGATTGGAGCGGAAGAAGATCGATGATGAGCTCGCGGAGAAGAAGAGATTCATCGCCGAATGTGAAGCAATTTTGAAGGACCCAAAGAAGGTCACGAAGATCATTAAGGATGAACTCACTGAGCTCAAAGATCGCTACGGCGATGAGCGCCGCACCAAGATTCACGCAGGCGCAATCGGCGAGTTCTCCGCCAAAGATACGATCCCGAACGCTCCAATGATTGTGGCGCTCACCGAGCAGGGCTATGTGAAGCGCCTCTCGCCACAGCAATTTAGAGCTCAACACCGCGGCGGCAAGGGCGTAAAGGGAATGACTACGAAGGAAGAGGACGAACTGCAGTTCATGCTCTACGCAATGAACCACGATGATCTCTTCTGCTTCACAAATACAGGGAGAGTGTTCGAAATCCCAGTCTACGAACTCCCTCAGGCATCGCGCACAGCTAAGGGGCAGAACATCGTGAACATGTTGCAGCTCAAACCTGAGGAGAAGATCACTGCAATCCTCTTAAAGAAGTTCGAAGGCAAGAAGTTCCTCTTCATGGCAACAAAGGAGGGCACCGTGAAGCGCTGCGAGCTCTCGGAGTTTGAAAACATAAGGAAGAGCGGACTCATCGCACAGAAGATGAATGAAGGTGATGAGCTGAAGTGGGTCGTTGCAACATCCGGTGAGGAGCAACTCTTCCTTTTAAGTAGAAAGGGAAAGGCAATCCGCTTCCCGGAGAAGGATGTGAGGCACATGGGCCGTAATGCCGCAGGAGTACGTGGTATTAAACTTGGTCCCGATGATGAAGTGGTAATTGCCTCCTCGATCCCCTTCCCTGATTTAAGTAACCTGCTCGTCGTGATGGAGAATGGTTTGAGCAAAATGACACAAGTGACGGAGTACAGATTACAGGGCCGCGGCGGCACAGGGGTGAAGGCAGCAAACATCACTCCAAAGACCGGCAACATTGTTGGTGGGTTCGTCCTCACGGGGGAGGAGAAGGGTGACTTGATCTGCATCAGTAAGCACGGCCAGGCGATCCGCCTTGCACTCAAGGATATCCCGCTCCGCGGTCGCGCAACGCAGGGCGTGATCATCATGCGCTTAAACTCGAGCGATAAGGTGGCATCAATCTCGATCGTGCTCGAGGAGGAGGGGGTACTCGATGAAGCCGCCATGGAGGAAGCAATCGAAAAGGCAAAGAAGGAAGAGGTACAGCTCCAAAAGGAGATGGCAAAGGAGGGTATCGAAAGCGATCTCTTGATTGCAGATGAGGAAGAGATGGCAGAGCCCTCAAAAGCCAGGAAATCTGCGAAAGCAGAAAAGAGCTCTCCAAAAGCATCCCCAAAGGCCTCGAAGAAACCCGCAGCCGAAAAGAAGGCGGCTCTAAAAAAGAAGAAAAAATAATGACATTTGCCCCGCTTTCTCATACTATTTGCGCAATGAAAGCCGATATTCACCCAAAGGTTTACGCTGATGCCACAGTCACCTGCACGGCATGTGGCGCGGTGTTTAAAATTCCAGGGACGATGAAGGACGTGCAGATCGAAATCTGCAGTAACTGTCATCCGATCTACACAGGGAAGTTCCGCGCCATTATGAGTAGCGGTCAGGTGGATAAGTTTAAGAAGAAGATGGCTGCTGCGAGCAAAGCCAAAGTCGAAGCAAAGCCAAGTAAGCGGAAACTGAGTGAAGAGGACAAGCTCCGGAAAAAGCTCGAGGAGGCCAAGGCAGAAAAAGAAGAGAAGAAAAAAGTTATTGCCGAGAAGGAAAGAGTCCGCGCAAAGAAGGCCGCCGAGAAAACCGTGGTGAAGAAGGGGAAAGACACGAAGAAGGAGAAATAGCACTCAAAGAGTAAGAATGCTAAACTAGACCCGTGAATCCGAGACAAAGTAAGCTCTTGCAGGCGATCATTGAGCAGTTCATCCATACAGGAATGCCAGTTGGCTCCAAAGCGTTGATCGAGGTGGGATCATTCGATGTGTCTGGTGCAACGATCCGGAACGAAATGCAGGTGCTCACGGTGGAGGGCTTCATTGCGCAACCTCATGTTTCTGCAGGTCGAATCCCGACAGCACTTGGGTACCGCATGTATGTGAAGGAGTTCATGGAACCAAACAAAGAGGAAAAAAATGTTCAGAAGAAATTCAACGAACTCAAGGATCAGTACCTCAAGCGCAAGGATCAGGAACGCGTCTACGACGCGGTGAAGCTGCTCTCGCAAATGACGATGAACATCGCCTTTGCCACAGTCCCCCACCGCGATCGCGTGTTCTATATGGGCCTCTCGAACGTGCTTCGGCAGCCGGAATTCAGGCAGGATGCCCTGCTTGCGAGCCATGTGGTGGAAGTGTTGGAGGAGCGACTCTCCGATCTCCTGGAGAAACTGGAGGTGGATTCCACTGTTCGCTACTTCATCGGGGAGGAGCACATCCTCCATGAGCTCCAGAGCTGCTCTATGCTTCTTAAGGAGTACAAGGTCCGTGGCCAGAGGGGGATCATTGGGATTTTGGGTCCGATGAGGATGGATTACGCCTACAACACCGTAGCACTTGAGCTTGCTGCCGATCTCCTCTCGTAATTGTCCGAATCTCTCCTCATCATCCGGCCAGCAAAAATTAAAGAGGAAGGAACTGCGGTGAAGCGCGGCCCGCTCCTCATGGAACTGGCATTTGCAGCACTCCATAGTTTGCGCAAGCACACTGTCTCGCTCGAAATCGGGAATCTGGATGAGAAGATCGCATTCTTTGCGAGAGCTCCAAAAAAAATCGCTCCGATTGTGGAAAGCCAGATCTATGCGCAGTATCCCGATATCGATGTGACGGAGATCTCCTCCACTGCGCTTGATCCAAAGGGAGAGGAGGCTGCATACACAATGGAACTCGTACTCAATCAGCCACCGATGTTTCCGATCAAGCGACATCCCCAGTTCGATGATCTCCTCAATAAAGTAACCAGTGATCCCCTCTCCGCAATTACCTCCACACTCACACGTTTTCCTTCGCCAGGGATGCGTGGGCACATCGGAGTGACATTCCACCCGGCTTCCAGGCGATTCCGCAAGAGGATGCTGAAGTTCATTCCTCTCGTTACGAAGGGGCTCTCGCGTAAAGGATGGTACCGACAACTCTTCACAAGGGTGCATCTTGCGCGGGGATGGCGTCGCCTTGTGCTTTTTCCTCTCGATATGTTCATGGGAGGATTTCGTAGCATGCTGGTAAACCCTGATGACCTTTCTTCTAAATCTGAAGCTCCGCTTACTTCATCAGATTACGTAGAACAGAAACTGGCAGGGCGAAGCCATGATCGGGAGGATGCCGTGCAGGGAGCCAAAGACAAGATGCAGCATCTCCTCTTCCAGGTAACTATTCGCATCACGGTGATTGCAAAGAAGAATGAACGAGAGAGTGCCGAGAGCAAGCTCCACGAAATCGCAGGAAGTTTTCGGCAGTTTTCCCTTCCTCATAGTAATAGCTTCAGAGAAGGAAACATCACGAGCTCACCTACTCTTCCACGAGCACCTCGGAAGAACTCCCTCGTCATTTTAAGTAACGAAGAGCTCGCAACAATCTGGCATCTCCCCACAATCCTCGTAAAAACTCCGAATGTGGATTGGGTCATGAGCCGCAATCTGGAGCCTCCACACGAGCTTCCCATTGCTGAGGAGAATAATGCATCGGAGCTCACGATCCTTGGCGCCTCAGTCTTCCGGGGAAAGCGTGTGACATTCGGCATTAAGCAGGATGATCGCCGAAGGCACCTCTATGCGATTGGAAAGACCGGCATGGGCAAATCCACACTGCTCGAAAACATGATCTTCAGCGATATTCATGCGGGAAAGGGGCTCGCCGTGATTGATCCGCACGGAGATCTTGCAGATGCCATTCTCCGCATGATTCCAAAGGAGCGCACGAACGATGTTGTGCTCTTTGATCCTACCGATATGCACTACCCCGTCTCATTCAACATGCTGGAGTGCGGGGTGCCGGAGCAACGTCCACTCATCGCCTCCGGTCTCATGGCTGTGTTCACCAAAATCTGGCCGGATGTCTGGAGCGGGCGCATGGAACATATCCTCCGTAATACCTTGCTTGCGCTCTTGGAATCGCCCGGGAACTCGATGCTTGGGATCTTACGGATGTATGCAGATGACGCCTTCTGCAAGAAAATTGTGGAACACCTCACGGATCCCTTAGTGCGGAGTTTTTGGGAGGATGAGTACTTTAGCTGGTCAGCACAATTTAGGAATGAGGCAGTTGCAGCAATCCAGAACAAAGTCGGGCAGCTCCTCACCACACCAATCATCCGGAATATCGTTGGGCAATCCGCAAGTAAGCTGGATATCCGCCATGCGATGGATACGGGAAAAATTCTGATCGCGAATCTGAGTAAGGGGAAACTGGGAGAAGATAACTCGAGCTTCCTTGGCTCCATGCTTGTCACAAAGTTCCAGATCGATGCCATGAGTAGGGCCGATGTGCCGGAATCCGAGCGCAGAGACTTCTACCTCTACGTGGATGAATTCCAAAACTTTGCCACTGCCTCGTTTGCAACGATCCTCTCCGAGGCACGTAAATACCGCCTCAATCTTACGATGGCAAACCAATTCATTGGGCAGCTCACACCCGATAGAGCAAATACCATGCTCAAAGATGCAGTCTTTGGGAACGTAGGCACTATCGTAAGCTTTCAGGTGGGATCCGAGGATGCCGAAGTGATTGCTTCACAATTTGGTGATGAATCACTGGAGGAGGATATCCTGAGTCTCCCCAAGTACCAGGCCTACATACGCCTCATGATCAACGGCCTCACGAGCCCTGCTTTCTCCGTTGCAACTCTCCCTCCTCCAAAATTTTCGCAGGATAATGGAAGAATAGAAAAAATTCGCTCTTTCTCACGCGAGCGCTATGCGCTCAAGCGATCCATCGTGGAGGAGAAAATCGGTAAATGGGCAGCATCCGCGAGAGCCGCAAAAGATGTGCAGAAAAAAGAGGGCAAGCAGAAGGAGAAGGAGCTTGAGGAGATCAAGAAAGCAAAGAAGAAGGGAATGAAGCTTGCAGAATACCGTGAGTGGCGCGATCGGGAGATGTGGACGAATGAGTTTAACTCACTCAAGAAGAAGGAGAATCAAGGAGAAAAACTGAGCGCAGAGGAACAGAAACAAATGGAAGAACTCGCCAAAAAAATTGCAGCAGCCGGGGGACCAACGGTCGAGGCAGCAGACCCCAGGAAAATAGCGGAGAGGCAGCCGAAGGATCAGTGAGAGTTTGCCTATAGGCCAGAGAGTAGCCATTTTCTCTTCTTTTTGAAGAGAAAGTATGTTATAATATAAAAAAATAAATATGCAAATTCTCCTGGTTCCTATCGTAAGAAGGACGCACAGGCACGTCATCTATATCGCTCACGAGCACGATGAGTGGCCGCTCTTTCGAATCTGGTTCAGCGTCATGACGGTCATCGCAAGCATCGTTCTCAATATGGGAGTGTTCGCAGTGCTGGTGGCACTCCATATGGCACTCGACGTCATCAAGTACCGCACCAAGCACTCGCTCCCCTGGTACTGGGTGGGGGTGGAGACTCTGCGCGAAAGCCTGCTCGATCTTTTCTTCATCGCACTCGGTCTCCTCCTCGCGATTGCGTTCCACCATGCTGTAGCAGTTGCAGGGGTGGGGAAGCTCGCAGAGCTCGAGATTCTCATCCTCAGTCTCATTCTGCGCGTGGGGCCACGCATCAAGATTGCAGAACACCTCCTGGAGATCGTTCTCTACTGGAAGCACCACTTCGAAGTCCAATCAACTGTACCACACATGCCACTCACGAAGAGCGAAAAGGCAACGCTCTTCGCAACAATCATCATCCTGATCGGGATTTTAGTCACCCCGTTCACCACCCCACTCACCTATAAGCACATTGGGGACACCATGCAGCACGAACTCACTCCACGACTGGAATTCAACATCACAAAAACTCTTCAGGAACTATAACCCCTATGCTTCAGGACCCCCTCCAACCCGACGTGCGGCAGAAAAATGATCAGGATAATGATCACCACGATGACGAGCGAAATCAGGGAGGCCGAGGCGGCGATATCCTTGGCATCCCTCAGAACTGTGAAGCAGTGGGAGCGGTGCTCCCGCTTACAGTGATCGTCCATGGAGTCGGCGAGCCGCTCGAGACTCGTATTCAGGAGCTCAACACTGAGGAACATACCACCAGAAAGGAGCAGCACGATCCATTCGGAGGCAGTGAGTGGCAGAATGAGCCCCCACACAATCAGGAACAGGTAGCAGCAAACAAAGATCCGCAAATTACGCTCCAGCACGAAGGCATGCCGGAGCCCGATAAGAGCATGGGTAGCGCTACGGAGGAGACGTTTCGGCAAGAGGAAGAGGGAATCAAAGGACAGTATACCCGTCTCGGAATAGTGAAAGCAGTTCGTCGCCTCCCTCAAGCGCTCCTCTTGGTGCCTGCGGTCTTTTTCCTCTGGTTCTCCTTCCCCTGGCACGCAAAGAATACTGCTCCCCCGGTGGAAGTACCACTTGAGGCATCCATCGTATCGGAGGAACCAGTATCAGAAATTACAGAATTACCAAAGGAAGAGGAACTCCACGAAGCAGCCCCCAAGGAACAGGTTCCGGTAGAAGCGAAGGTACTAGAAGAACCACTCACAATCATGACAAAGCGGACACCGGATGGTTCTATGGGTGTGTACCTCACAGGGAGGAGTGTGGGGCGGAGTGATGATTTCTTCGAGAAAGTTATGGCAGAAACAAAGAGGAGTGGAGGGAACGCGCTCGTGATTGATGCAAAAGAACATGATGTTTTCTTCGAAAGCTCCTCCCCCTCTGCACAAGAGTTTGGAGCACTGAAGCCCGAGTATCGCCTCACAGAGGTGGTAGAGAACGCACACGGAAAAGGTCTGCAGGTGATCATCCGGTTCGTGGCAGGTAAGGATATCCCACTTGCCCGTGCAAAGCCGGAAACCCAAATTATCCATCCGGAAACGGGGAGGAGTGTGGGGAATATCTGGGTCGATCTCGGGAACGAAACTGTCCACAGTTACAACCGTGAGCTCCTTATGGAAATCATCGCTGCAGGAGTGGATGAAATCAATATCGATTACATTCGTTACCCAACGGAGTACACGCCAATTGCGATTGGCTGGACTCTCCCGGAGAAAATTGATCACGTCGAATCATTTGTGAAAATGGCACGAGAAACGATTGATGCATCACCTCACAACGTGCGGCTTGGCATCAGCACCTATGCGATTCTTGGCTGGGAGTACGAGAAGAATATGGAACGCCTGGCGCAGGACATTCAGCGCCTCGCACCGTACGTGGATGTGATATCACCCATGGCATACCCGGCAAGCTTCGCACCTCATGCCTATTACACGGGTGAAACACGCAGGAGCAGGATGTACGAGCTCGTGTACAAAACGATGCTTGGATACCAAAAGCTGATTCCGGACGATGCATGGAAGCTGCGCCCGTGGATCCAGGGATATCGGGTATCGAGCAAAGATCTGAAAGATCAGATCGATGCAGTGTTCGATTCCGGTTCCTGCGGGTTTACGATCTGGAGCCCTTCCAATCAGTACGTACCACTCTTCACACTTGCGGGAGGTGTTACTGCACCGGCTCACTGCAGTGAAGCACTGTAAGCAGAGAGACCGAATCATGAATGCCTGATCCAAAGCTTCATTCCGAGATGACAATCGTGCCGTGCATATCGGAGTGACCGGAACCACAGAACACCTCACACTTGAACGGGAATGTCCCAGCGCGGTCTGTGGGGATCGTCACAGTCTTTGTTTGCCCACCGCTTATCGCAACATCGATGCCAAGATCCGGAACGTTGAAGCTGTGATCCCCCGTTCCTCCCACAAGACGGACTTCCAACGCCTCTCCCTTGGTTGCGGTGATCGTGGAGGGGGTAAATGACCACCCCGTCACCGTTACCTCTACAACCCGTGCAGAGGTGGAACTCTCTACTGAAGAAGAACTGGAGGAACTCGCAGATGTTGATTCCACAGACGACGATGAACTCTCGCTTGCGGAAGTACTACTATCACTCGGGGAAGAAGCATCAGAACTGGAACTCGTGGAGCTCTCCTGAGATCCATCTTCAGAAGAAGAAGAATCGGAGGACGAGGTGCTTTCGACGGATGCGGAACTCTCTTCCTCATCGGCACTTTGGCTCGAGGAGGAATCCTCTATCACCGGGACAGTCTCATTCGAAGGAGTCGGTGCATTCTGCGGCAGTGGAGCGCAGGAAATGAGGAGGGAGAGAAAACAGAGGGAAGAAAGAAGGGGCAGAGTCTTCATAGGGAGTGATGGAAATGAGAAAGCAGGGGGAGTGTATCGCGTTCTCTGGATACGTCTACACCATTTTTGTGCCATTCCTGAGGGGCCAAGGATTATTCGGCTATAGGAGTCCATTCCAGAAAAATCTCTCCACCTTCCCCCTCATTCATTGTTTCAATAACTCCCACGCGGAGACCCGTCTGCCCTATTTTTTGGACATAGTATCCGGTCCCCTTGGCAGCAGGATCAAGTGCAGGATCTATGGGAACACTCACAATACCTGCCCTAAGAAAAAGATCATCCAGGTTCACACCTCCTACACATGCAAAACCCCGCTTACAAATCTCCTGCTCCGCCGTAGGAATTTTTTCGGCTTCCTCTGCAAGATCGGGGGAAGCCATATACTTTCGCAGGGCATCGAGAATTTCTCCAAGATCGCTTCGACGACGGTCATTGAAGAGTATTTTTTCTCTGATCTTAGAAGTTGCTGCTCGCCCATTGGGCAATTGCAGAATCTTCCTCTGCCCGCCCTCCTCTATCCGCTGCAGCAGTCTGCGCGTGCGGTACGAGGCAGCAAGCGCCCGGTTCACACTGGGATCCAACACAGTTGCTTCCGGCACCGCACGGGTGCGTCCCGAAGTGCGTGCACTAAGGCGCTTTATGATGCGCGCTTCCCGCGTGGCAGCGATGTTATCCCTCGAGATGCGATCTTCTAGAAGTCGCGGCGTGTAATCGCGCAGCATGCTGCCAATCCACCGCGCAGAGGCGAGAGGCGGAAAAGAGAGGAAAAGGACAAAGAGGGAAAGAATAAATCGAATCATGGCAAGAGGAGAGGAAAATCTGAAAATCAGGACGAAAATGTCTTCGTAGCATCGATTCCCGGGACCGGGAACTTCCTGCAGAATTCCTTCACTTCCCCATGGAGTTTGGTGATAGCCGCTTCATCCGATCGCTCCTTTACCGCTCTCAGCATGAAGCTGACGAGAGTTTCGATTTCCCTTTCCTTCATTCCCCTCGTCGTCATCGCGGGAGTTCCAAAGCGGATACCAGAGGGATCCATTGGCTTCCTCTTATCATCCGGGATCATGTTCTTATTGAGCGTAATGCCGATGCTATCAAACAGAACTTCCGCCTCCTGCCCGGAGATTCCCCATGAGGTAACGCAATCGAGGAGAATGAGATGATTATCAGTTCCATTCGTAATGAGTTTAGCTCCCGTAGTCATGAAGAGATCTGCCATGTGCTTTGCATTCCGAACAATCTGGTGTGCGTATTCCTTAAATTCTGGCTTCAATGCCTCGCCAAATGCAACGGCTTTGGCCGCAACCATCTGCATAATCGGCCCACCCTGAAACCCAGGGAAGACCATCTTATCGATTTTCTTTCCGAGTTCCTCTTCACGAGTCAGGATCATGCCGCCACGGGGACCGCGGAGAGTTTTGTGAGTTGTGGTGAGACACACATCAAAGCCAAAATCGAACGGATTCTTGTGAGCACCTCCCGCAATGAGCCCAGCCACATGCGCCATATCCATAATCGTGACCGCTCCCACCTCTTCCCCAATAGCCTTAATCTTCGCGTAATCCACTTCGCGCGGGTACGCAGAGTACCCGGCCAGGATCACCTTCGGTTTCTCGCGCAGTGCCACCTCCCGCATTTCCGCGTAATCGAGCTCACCTGTCTCCACATTCTTCATCTTGTAGCGCACGAACTTAAAAATCTTCGTGATGTAGGTGACAGGGTGCCCATGGGTGAGGTGCCCCCCGTGCGAGAGATCCATCCCAAGGATCGTGTCCCCTGGTTCCATGAGCGCAAAGTAGGTTGCGATGTTTGCAGGAGCGCCGGCATGCGGCTGCACATTGGCATGGCCTGCTTTAAAGAGCTGCTTTGCCCGATCAATTGCAACCTGCTCCACAATATCGGTGTATTGCTGCCCGCCGTAGTAGCGCTTCCCTGGGTACCCTTCGCTGTACTTATTATTGAAGACTGTCCCCATCATCTCCATGACTGCAGGGGAAATGTAGTTCTCGGATGGAATGAGCTCTACTCCCTCATGCTGGCGCAGCATCTCCCCCATCAATGCTTCATAGAGCACGGGGTCCTGCGCTTTGAGTGCATCGTATGTGAACACGACCTTGAGCATACCCGCTCATAACATTCTTATGCAAAAAAAGGGGAGCCTGGGAAACCCAAACCCCCCCCGACCCCAAAATAATGAATAGTATGAGGCCAATGACCATGATACTCTAGTCTTGAGGATTGTCAAGTATCCTTAACCACCAACATTTCCCGGATCAACGCCAAAATGTCGGGAGATTCTGAGAACAGGTAGGCTGGGGGCATGACCACCCCTTCCCACCCCTCCTTTCAACAACTGCTGGAATTTGCCTTCCCGAAAGA
>Ga0209542_10016862_pt1 | contig 12054 bp, 10 predicted proteins | sample RifCSPhighO2_01_FD_184028 | JGI IMG/M metagenome (GOLD analysis project Ga0209542, IMG submission 184028) | Soil microbial communities from Rifle, Colorado - Rifle CSP2_plank highO2_0.1 (SPAdes) (version 2) | ecosystem: Environmental > Terrestrial > Deep subsurface > Rock core/Sediment ...
TGTATTTGTGAATGTCGCGGAAGTGCCGTAAAAACCATTGAAATTCGCTGGCGATCCTGTGAAGCTCATCGCAATACCGATGTCATCGTCTTGTGACGCGCCATTGAGACCGATCGTTCCGGAGAAAAGACCGGTACCTTGCACCGTCAGTGTTTCCGAAGGTCCCGTCGTCCCCACCCCCACATACCCCGTGCTCTTGTCCAGGTAGAGATCATCGGTGAAGAAAGCGATGTCTCCGTTTCCGGTTGCGTCGGTGCCGATGTTGAGGATATTGCTCGTGGTGTCGTAGGAGAGGGTGCCTTCATCCGTGGCCGAGGTGCCGATGTGGACTGTGGAAGGACCGATGTAGAGATCGCTCCATCTGTATGAAGTGGAGCCCAGAGTATGGGTATCGTCTGCGGAGGGGGTAATGCTTCCCGCGATGGTCAGCGCGGCATTGGGAGAAGTGGTCCCGATGCCGAGCCGATTGTTCGTATCGTCCCAGAAGAAGTTGGCATTGTTCTGGGCGAGGGCGCCTGCAGAGTCGGTGAAAATCACAGAGCCCTGCGTGAAGCCCGGGCTTACGGTTCCCGTGAATGTACCGCTGACATCGCCGAAGATCGTGCCATCCACTTCCAGATCGTCGGTGATGTAGAGGTCATTGTCTTCATCAATGGAGGATGGGGTGCCATCACCGATGGCGAGGTAGGGGAACGTGTTTGTCAGGAATCCTGCGGCGATCTTCTCCCCTTCCCATGTGCCGATGGTGATGGTGCCGAGTTTGGAGATCTTGGGGATGAGTTTTTTGTCGAACTTTGCGTTGGCGTCAAGGGTGGCGATGTCGCCTCCATTCGTGCCGATGGTCTTGCCTTGGAGGGTCTGGGCGTTGAGGGCGGAGAATGCAGAGCCGATCTTGACACGAGGGGACATCTCGGAGTCGGCGTTGAGGGTGATGCCGAGGTAGTATGTGGTGTTTTGGACGTCCAGGGATTGCAGAGGGGTGGATTGACCAAGGGAGGCGCGCATGGAGCCGTTCTTGATGGGGGTGGTTTGGGTCTCTTGCCAGACGGGAGATCCTCCCTCTTCCTGGGCATAGAGGGCGAAGCGGACGGTGTAGTCACCGTTGAGGAGGGCGCGGTTCTTGTTCTCGAGGATGAATGCGGAGAGGGTGATCTGGGATGCGGTTTGGGCACGAGAAAGATGCGGAGCGACAAAGACGCCACTTACTAATGTGGAGATGACAAGTGTGAGAAAAAACAGTTTTATTTTTATGTGGGGCATCTTTGTTAGCTTCAACAGCTTCATTAGTAGCTTCGGGAGCTTATTTGACACGAGGATTCATTCTTTTGATCATCACAAACAACATCTTCAATATTTCTTCCGATGGCTGAATGATTTTGTCATAATTCAGATTTTTCATTTTTGATAATTGCTTGGCAATTTCAATCTGTGTTTGTAATTCAGCACATGATCCCTGTGCGATGCGTAGAAATTGCAAAAAGTCCGCTCTGGTTCCACGGTGTCTTCCCTCCGCAATATTTGATGCAATAGAAACTGCTGCGCGGCGCAATTGCGACGTAAGCCCGTAAATTTCTTCTTTTGGAAAATGTTCTGTGATCTCATAGACGGCAATACTGAGTTCTACCGCTTTTTGCCATACAATCAGTTCCTTGTAAGAATACACTTTCTGTGTTTTTGTATTTTCATCCATAAAAGCTTGTGAAGCTGTTGCAGCTTTTGATGCTACTAAAGCTATCTTGACTTGACCGCCCAGCCGAACACGTCCTTCGTCGCGGTGGAAAGCATCTCGAACACGGAAAGAAGTCTCGTGCCGGTATACACCGCGTAGCGATCGGACGCGACTTGATTGCCGAAACGATCCCGCGCGCCGATCACATAGACATACCCCGTTCCCGACTCGAGATCATCCACAACGATGCTGTGCGCGAATCCATAGAAACTTTCACTCACCGTTGCCGCGCCGGAACCGTTCCTTTTGCTGTAGGAGAGATCGGAAAGCGCAAGTTTGTTCGTCTTCCACGTGATGAGCACTTTGCTTCCCTCGTCGCTGTTTTTGCTTTCCAAGACCTCACTGCGCACGTCATAGATGTCCAGCGGAAGAATCTCCGACTGGTCCATGACGATGTTTCCCTCTCCCCCGAAACTGATCTGCCGCACCTGAAAGCTCTCGCTCTCCAAAACAGCCGTTTCCTCCGTGGCTTCGCCCTTCACGACGCCGAGCGAAACGGGTGGGAGCTGCGTCGTGGAGACACCGCTTCCCTGCCGGTTTTCATACAGTGAAAGTCCGAAAAAGAAAACCAGCGGTGTGATTGCCGCAAGCGCGATCGTCACGAAATTTCCCACCGTGCGCAAACGAAAAGGATGTTTTTTTTTCTCCGAAGTATGTGTCATATATTTTTTCTTTCGCTACAAAAAAACATGGCGATTCTCTTTTCAGTATAGAGGAAAATCGCCAAGATGACAAAGCAGAGAAAGGTGGATAACTGTGCGCAGCAATGATTTCTACACGTCGAGATTTTTCACGCTCTTTGCGTGCGTCTGAATGAAGCGTCGGCGCGGCTCCACATCCGAGCCCATCAGAAGATCAAACATGCGATCCGCCGCTTCCGCATCCTCGATGGAGACCTGCATCATGAGGCGATGTTCGGGATTCATCGTCGTTTCCCAGAGCTGCTCCGGATTCATCTCGCCAAGACCTTTGTAGCGCTGGATCGCGATACCGGATATGGTTTCAGGATTCTCGACAGCTTCGGGGTTAGCTTCAACGGCTTCCTTTGCGGCCTCGCTGATTTTCGATTCCTTTTTTTCTGTCTGTTGTTTGTCATTAGTCGTCAGTTTGCGCAAAAGCGCATCTTTCTCCTGTTCCGTGTAGACGTAGTGCGCCGTCTTGCCCTTCTTGATCTGATAGAGCGGCGGCTGCGCGATGTACACGTGCCCCTTGAGCACCAGCTCTTCGAAGTAGCGATAGAAAAATGTGAGGAGGAGCGTACGAATGTGCGAACCGTCCACATCGGCATCCGCCATGATGATCACCTTGTGATAGCGCAGGCGCGAGAGATCGAAACTTTCACCGATACCGGTGCCGAGCGCGATGATGATCGGTTTGAGTGTTTCTGATTTCACGACTTTGTCGATACTCGTCTTTTCCACATTCACCAATTTTCCACGAATCGGAAGGATGGCCTGAAACTCGCGGTCGCGTCCTTGTTTGGCGCTGCCACCGGCGCTGTCGCCCTCCACGATATAGACCTCCGAGCGCGATGCGTCACGCGTCGTACAATCGGCGAGCTTGCCCGGCAGCGTCATGCCTTCCAACGCGCCCTTGCGCAAGACGGCGTCTTTTGCCGCACGCGCCGCGAGCCGCGCGCGCACCGTGAGAATGCATTTTTCCAAAACCGCCTTGGCATCCTGCGGATTCTTTTCCAGATATTCTTCCAACCCCTCTGCGGTTGCACTCGCGACGATGCCACGGATTTCGCTGTTGCCGAGCTTGGCTTTCGTCTGTCCCTCAAATTGCGGATTCGGCAACTTGACGTTGATCACCGCCGTGAGTCCTTCGCGCACGTCATCCGCCGTAAGCGGCTCGTCTTTTTCGCGCAGTAAATTATTTTTTCGCGCATAGGTATTGAGCACACGCGTCAGCGCCGTGCGGAAACCCGCCACGTGCATGCCGCCCTCCGGATTGTGGATATTGTTTGCGAACGCGAAGAGATGCTCCTTGTAGGAATCCGTATATTGGATGGAAACCTCCACGTTCACATCACCATCCTGCTTGTTGACATACACCGGAACGATATTTTTCACGTCCTTGCCGCGATTGAGGAATTTCACGAACGACACGATGCCGGCGTCAAAATAGAAGACGCACCGACGCGCTTTGTATGCCTCCGCATCAGACGCAACGTCGCGCAGATCCGTGATGGAAATTCTGATTCCTTTGGTGAGATAGGCCTGCTTGCGCAAATGATCAACGATCGTTTCAAATCGAAATGTCGTGTCCGGGAAGATCGTGCCGTCCGGTTTGAACGTGACGGTCGTTCCGGTGCGCTGCGATGTGCCGATCGGCTTCACTGCACCTGCGGGCTCGCCACGCTTGTATTCCTGCTTCCACACCTTGCCGTCCCGATGCACTTCCGCCGTAAGCCACTCCGAGAGCGCGTTCACGACAGACACGCCGACGCCATGAAGACCGCCGGACACCTTGTATCCCCCACCGCCGAATTTACCGCCGGCGTGCAGCGTCGTCATGACGGTTTCCAGCGCTGATTTTTTCGTTTGCGGATGTTTTTCCACCGGAATGCCGCGTCCATTGTCTTCCACGCGCACCACATTACCCGGAAGGAGCGTGACGGAGAACTCTGTGCAATGTCCCGCCAGCGCTTCGTCGATGGCGTTGTCCGCGACTTCCCGCACAAGATGATGCAACCCTTCGATGGATGTGCCGCCGATATACATACCCGGGCGCTTGCGCACAGGATCAAGCCCTTCCAAAACCTGAATGGAGGTCGCGCTATAGGTGGTGTCTTTTGCCTTCTTCTCTTTTGACATAGGATTGGCTGTTAGGTTATAGGAGGTGGGTTACAGGTTACAGGGATAGGTTATAGTTTATGGGTTACAGTTTATAGTCATTCCTCCTCACTATGTACTGTGTACTACTCACTGCCTACTTGTTTACTCAAAAAATACAATTCCACCAGAAAAATTCCAGCCGCAACCAGCAATACGTCCCACCATGTGAGAATCTGCATCTGCTGAAATGCCATGAGAATAAGCGCAAATGATGCAAGAAAAATTCCTTGCCGAAAACTTGCTCCGATGTCCGCGATCATGACATCTCCCTTTGCGCGCATACGATGCAGCCATGTGAGAAAGAGAATAAAAATACCCGAAAGCGCGAGAAACGCGCTCATATAAAAAAGGGCTTGCCCGACGATGCCCGTCCGCTCCGGATCAATGAACAGAACGATGCCGATCCACGAGAGCGCCGACAGGATCGTCCCGATGCGCACCCCCCACACATAAGATCCGACCGTCATATTCTCTTTGTTTTTCTCTATTTTGAGGGTTTTTTCGTACATCCCCATTGTACCCAATTTATGCGTTTCATGCAAGGATTTGCGCTGCGTGAAAAAAATGGCGGGGTCGTAATCCCGCCACTCCATTCACTTCGCCTCACTGCAAAATGATATACCCTAGCAACCGAAGTCCCCCTCAATCGGACACACCGTCGAATCCTTTTTAATTTTGGGCACGCCGGGTTCCTTTCCGCTTGCGATGTAATCCTCCACCTTCACATTTGCCCACTCGTGCTCATGATTCCACAACGTCCAGAAGTGCCGCCACTCGTTCCACCCGATGTTCAGTTCTTTGATATAGATCCCATGCGCAACAAGCATGTTCCCAATCTTACGCTCCGTCATGCAGGGGATGCTGTAGCAATAGCCGATGATGTCCTTGCCGGGATTGTTTTCGATCAAAGTGCGGAATGATGAGACGATGCGCTCCACGTCATCGTATGCCGATGTGTCGGGATCTTTGTATGCCGGAATGTTGACCGCGCCGACGATATGTTCTCTTTCATATTCCTGCGCGCTGCGCAGATCAACGAGAACATAGTTCGCTTCGCCTTTGTCCATCATTTTTCGGATACTGTGCGGACTCACGCGCACGGCGTTTTCCGTCGCGTAGTGACTGGCGATCAGGTCGTCCTTTGACGGTGAAGAAAACTCACGCACTGCGACCACGGTCGCCGCACTCACGATGACGCTGACGAGGATCGTCAAAAGAAATGGTTTGAGAGACATAGAAAGGTTACAAATTATAAATTACAGGTTACAGGGATAGGTTATAGTTTATAGGTTACAGTTTATAGTCATTCCTCCTCACTATCCCCTGTTCACTATTCACTGCTCCCTCCTCACTATGTACTGTGTACTACTCACTATACACTATCCCCTGTCCACCGCATTACACGGTTTCCCATCCGCAAACGCGCGAATGTTTTCAGCCGTCGTGTCGGCGATGCGCTGCAGCGCTTCATTGGAATAAAACGCGATATGCGGCGTGTACACGACATTCTCTTTGCCCAGAAGAATGTGATCCTTGATCAGCTCGCTCAATGATTCCATCTTTTCCCGATCATAGAGGAGCTGTTTTTCTTCCTTGATCAGATCTTCTCCGTCGATGACATCCAGCCCCGCGCCGGCAAGAATGCCCTGATCCAATCCCATGATCAACGCATCATTGTCCACGAGTTCCCCGCGCGCGGTGTTGATGAGAATCGCGCCCCGTTTGATCGTGAACACATTCTCTTCGTTGATGATGTGATGCGTGTGTTTGTTGTACGGCGCGTGCAGCGTGATGATATCGGAACGCGCCAGAAGATCGTTCAGCGGCGCATAGGTGAATTCCAAAACCTCGCTCAAAAAAGAATTCTGCTGCGGATCGAAAACGATCACGTTCATACCGAATCCGCGCGCGATCTTGATGACATGAAGACCGATATGTCCCGCGCCGATCACACCGATCGTTTTGCCTTTCAGATCGAACCCCTTGAGTCCATCGATGGAAAAATCATTGCGCAACCGCCGCACATGGGACTTGTGAATATTGCGGGAGAGCGCCAGAATGAGCGCAAACGTGTGCTCCGCCACCGTGTTTTCCCCGTAGGAAGGAACCGTGCACACCATGATGTTCCGTTGCGCGCATGCCGCAAGATCAATGTGGTCAAAACCCGTGGATCGCGTCGCGATCATGCGCAGCGTGCCAAGCTGCGCGAGAATATCTGCGGAAATTGTGCTGTAGATGAAGACGGAGATGACATCATAATCCTTCACGTGTTCCGCCTGCGTGCGATCAATTTTCTCGCGGGAGAAAAAGAGATCATGTCCCGGAAGGGCCTTTTTGAAATAATCCTCCTCCCAATCCTGAATTTCAAAAAAAGCGATTTTCATGTGGGTGTGATGTTTATGACAACCTATTGTGCTCCTTCGCACAGAAAATAACATTTTTTCTTGTCTCCGCTCGCTCCGAAAGCCGAGAAAATGTCATTGTCCGTGCGATATTCTAAATCAAAAGTTTGCTAATTACACTATACCACAAAAAAATAAAACAGGGTTGTACACACCCTGTTCCATCGATGAGGAGACCTCTTGTATCCCTTAGGCGCGCGGCCCTCGGTCCTCAAGCGGTCGCGCTTCGCTCACGATGAGCTTGCGTCCCTCAAATCTTTTCCGTTCCACAGATCGATCGCCTTCTGCGCTGCATCCGGCGTTTCCATGTCTACGAATCCGAAACCGCGTGAGCGGCCGGAGAATTTGTCTGAGATGATTTTGACGGATGACACCGCACCTGCTTGCGCAAATGCAGCACGCACATCATCCTCTGTGGATGAGTACGGCAATCCGCCAACGTACAAACGTGTTCCCATAGTTTCACTTGTTCTTCTTAATCTTGTAAGCCGACCTTTCTGCCATAACTCTTCAATGGAACACGCTTGACGCGATCAGATTGTACACGTGCAGATCGCCCAATGGACTCCGAAGTCATGGAGAAACTCTTACAAACAGTGATAGTGTAGCGTAAAAAGAAGGAAAAGTCAATACCGCTCGTGTGGAAAGCTACTCCACGAATGTCAGTGCCGTGCCGCTGTTTTTCCCGCGTCCCGTACGACCGATACGATGGATATAATCATCGTAATTTTCCGGTATGTCATAGTTGATCACGTGCGTCACGTGCGGAATATCCAGTCCGCGCGCGGCAACATCGGTCGCGACGAGAATCGCGATCTGTCCGTCGCGAAAATCGCGCAGTGCGCGCTGGCGCTTGCCTTGCGACTTGTCGCCATGGATAGAGTCCGCCTTGAATCCCCTCTGCACGAGATTCACCGCAAGACGTTCCACGCCGCGCTTCGTTCGCCCGAAAATCAGTGTCTTTGTGAATGATGGCTCGAGCAGAAGCTGATGCAGCCGTTCCATTTTGTCTTCGCCGGGTTTCAATCGGACGATGTCCTGATCAACGTTCTCCGCCGTCGCGCGCGTTTTCACTTCCACGCGAATCGGATCGCGCAGGAATTGATTCGCAAGCTCCGCGATCTCGCGCGGCATCGTCGCCGAAAAAAACAGCGACTGGCGTTCCGGCATCATGAGTGATACGAGAAGGCGAATGTCGTGCACGAATCCCATATCCAACATGCGGTCCACTTCATCCAGAACGACGTGATTGAACGAAGAAAGATTGAGTACTTTACGTTCCACAAGATCCTTGAGGCGGCCCGGCGTACCGATCACGAAACTCGGGTGCGCGCGCAGTGCGCGAATCTGACGATACATATCCGCACCGCCGATACACAGCGCCGAACGCAGTCCGAATCCGAGTTTCGTGATCGGTAATTCCGTTTCGATCTGCAGCGCCAATTCGCGTGTCGGAACGACAATCAGCACGCGATTCGCTTTCTTTTTGAACGCTCTGTCGATGAGCGGGATCAGGAATGCCGCCGTCTTCCCCGTGCCGGTATTGGCAAGCCCGATCAGATCGCGTCCGTCCAAAATGTGCGCGATCGCTCCGTCTTGGATGGGGGTCGGATGCACATAGTTGTGCGTCGTGATGTTGTGTTTCAGACGCTCGTGGATCGCGAAATCAACGAAGCGATGCTGCGGATTATAGGGTGTCGTTTCCTCCGTGCGGATCGCCTTGCGCACGAATTGGGAAAAATCGATCGCTTTTGATCTTGCGCCGAATCGATTGGAGCGCCGCGGCGCATGATGAAAACGACCGCTGCCGCCGCTCGCGCGGCGCTGTGACCCATGACGGGCACTGAATGATTTTCTGAACATAGATTATGATGCTTATTTCTTGGTTATGCCGATCCGACATCCTTTCTCTGTGTGCGTCATCACCAAGAAAAGCTGGGAAACAAAGCGCTCTCGCACATGCGAGAACGTGCATAAGATTTCCATTAAATCAAAGAATTCGAATTCTGTCAATGTTTCTCACCTTTTTTAGTTAAAATAAAAAGAACCGGTCGGCTCTTTTTGGCGGGGACGGCGGGACTCCTCCTCGCTCCGACTCGGAGCCGTGGCACTACACACAGGATGCTCGTCCGCTCGCATCCGACTCGCGCCCTTCTCGTCCCTCAAGATATCAAATACATAGAAGCAAAAAAGAGCTGTGCAATATAACTCTTTTTGTTTTTGGCGGCGGGGACGGCGGGACTCGAACCCGTGACCTCCACAGTGACAGTGTGGCGCTCTAACCAGCTGAGCTACGTCCCCATATTGTAATTATCAATCACCAAAATCCAATCACCAACTGCTTTCTCTTCTTTGGTTATTGGAGCTTGGTTTTTGATTATTTTTGACGATGTAGCAGGGGTGGGAATCGAACCCACGACACCAGGCTTATGAGTCCTGTGCTCTACCAACTGAGCTACCCTGCCAATTATAAACAAATAACTCACGCCATACAACACACAACTCGCTGTCACCGTCGTCGTTCGTCGTTTGTTGTGAGTTATAAAATGTTGCGGGGGTGGGATTTGAACCCACGACCTCGTGGTTATGAGCCACGCGAGCTGCCAGACTGCTCCACCCCGCTATGTAGTATTCTCCCTACAACGACACGCCTCTTCGTGCAATATACCCGCGACACATCTAAAACAGACGAAAAGAGTGTACTGTGTAGTATATCGTCCACATCGCAATTGTCAAACAAATGCGCCCTACACCAACTCTACGTCCTTGAAAAAGTCCTCATAGATGGCGAGGATGCGACGCGCCTCATCGCGCTCCAGCGTAAAGTCCTCCTCATGCACGATTTTGTTACGGATCGCATGCGCCTCTTTCAGATCCTCAATGCGCACGAATTGCGCCGGTGTGAGAGATGCGAGCCGCTCCCCCATGTTCGATCCTTCGTATCCGACATGCTGAAGCACTTCGTCCGCGAAGCGATCCGCCTCAAGGACGGCGACTTTATAGTGCGACGGATTTTCGCTCTCCAATCGTTTCTCGATCTGCTGCCAGCGATGTGCATATTTCCGCTTTGAAACGGGAAGGTCGACTCCCTTGAATGCCTTGCGAAGATCCGCGCCGAATCCTTCCAAAATGATGATGAGCACGATGTCCACAATCAGAATGCTGACATAGATCGCGATGATGATCTTGACGATGAAGAAAAATGTGGAATCATTCGCCGTCGCAAACACATTCGTCATTGTGTCAAAAAGAGTATTCATGGAATTATTGTGCGTGTTCAAATGTATGTGCCGCGTTCAGAAGTCCCTCCTCGTCAAACCACTTCCCCATCAATTGCCCGCCAACCGGCAGCTGCTTGCCATTCTCTTCCACCGTGCCGATCGGGAACGACAGCGCCGGCACGCCGACGAGATTGGCGGTGATCGTATAGATGTCAGAAAGGTACATTGTGAGCGGATCGTTCGTTTTCGCGCCGATCGGGAACGCGACCTCCGGTGCGGTCGGTGAAAAGATCAGATGCACATCGCGCAGCGCCGCTTCGAAATCCTTGCGAAGGAGCGTGCGCACTTTCTGCGCCGTGCGATAATATGCGTCGTAATATCCCGCGCTCAATGTATAGGTTCCCAGCATGACGCGTCGCTTCACTTCCGCGCCGAGACCGTAGCGACGCGTGTCGCAATAGACATCATAGACACTGCCTTCTTCATCCGCTCGGTCGTCACTCCGCATGCCATACCGAATGCCGTCATAGCGCGCCATATTGGAACTCACTTCCGATGGCATGATGATGTAGTATGTCGCAAGCGCATATTCCATATGCGGCAGGGAAATCTCTTTCACGATCGCTCCGGCGTTTTTGAATTTCTCGACCGCCGCATAAAATTTTTCTTTTATGCGCGCATCAAGCCCTTCCGCGACATACTCTTTCGGCACGCCGATCACTTTTCCGCGCAGATCTCCCGTCAGGTAGTCCTCATACCTTTTGTCACCGCTCGGCGCGCTTGTCGCGTCTTTCGGATCATGCCCGGCGATACGCGAGAGAATGATCGCCGCGTCTTCCGCGCTGTGCGAAAGCGTACCGATCTGATCCAAACTCGACGCCATCGCGATCAAGCCGTAGCGCGAGACGCGTCCATAGGTCGGCTTGAGACCGACCGTGCCGCAGAATGACGATGGCTGACGCACGGAACCGCCGGTGTCCGATCCGAGCGCCCACACGGCTTCCCCGGCCGCGACAGCCGCCGCACTCCCGCCGGACGATCCGCCCGCAACACGCGCCGGATCATGCGGATTGTGCGTTACCTGATAGGCGCTGTTTTCCGTCGAAGACCCCATGGCGAATTCATCCGTATTCGTTTTCCCGACCATCACGGCATCCGCCGCCTTCAAACGCGCAATGACGGTCGCATCATACGGTGCGATGTAATTATCCAAGACACGCGATGCCGCCGTGGTGCGTACGCCTTGCACGCACAGCACATCCTTGATCGCGCACGGGATGCCGGCAAGGAGATCGACGAATTCTCCTTTTTTTATTTTCTGATCGACACGCTCCGCCTGCGCAAAAGCGCTCTCCTCCATCAATGTCAGAAATGCGCCGATCTCCGCGTCCTTTTCCTTGATCGCGGCGAAATATTTCTCCGTCAGTCGCAGCGCCGTCGTGGATCCGTCTACAAGTTGTTGGTGCAGTTCGCGGATCATAGAACCGATTTCACTTTAATGTATCCTTCTTTGGTATCCGGCACGTTCGCGAGAATCTGCGTGCGCTCCGCACTGTCGGCGCTGCGCGCGACATCTTGGCGAAACACGTCTTGCAGTCCCGTACTGTGCAGAAGCGGCGCCACGTCTTCCGTGCGAAGCTCTTCCAACTTTTCAAAATAGGCGAGTACGGATGAAAGGTCTTTCTGATATCGCTCGCTGTCTTCTGCATCCATGCCGATCCGCGCAAGGTGCGCGATGTGCCGTACGTCATCCGATGAAAGCTGTGTCATAAGAAATGGTAATGAGGTCAATTGTTTGATGATCGCGTGATTTTCACGAATTCCGCTTCGTCAATGATACGCGCGCCGAGTTTTTTCGCTTT
>Ga0209542_10016866_pt1 | contig 12052 bp, 13 predicted proteins | sample RifCSPhighO2_01_FD_184028 | JGI IMG/M metagenome (GOLD analysis project Ga0209542, IMG submission 184028) | Soil microbial communities from Rifle, Colorado - Rifle CSP2_plank highO2_0.1 (SPAdes) (version 2) | ecosystem: Environmental > Terrestrial > Deep subsurface > Rock core/Sediment ...
TAGCGTTAGCTCCAGATTAATTCAAACACAGAAATCAGACATTTACTTGAGAGGAATTATCCACAATTCTTTTTTGTTGAAAATAGAGATTTTCAACTAGACCATTTTTAAGACAAAGTTTAAATAGTTCATTCGCTATATCTTACTTATGTCTGATAAACACATTGCAGATTTAGAAAGAATTGAAAAAAACCTTTTTGTTACTAGTGTTCAAATAGAAAAATTAAACCTTGAATTGTTGGCAGAAAAGTATACTAGAGAAGAAATGGCTAAAAGCAAACCAAAAAATTACAAGGAAGAAAAAGAACTTATTGAGCGAATTTCTGCATCTGTGAAGTGTAAAGATTATAAATATTTTACAGAAATTGACATAAGGTCACAGATAAAATATGAAATTATGAAACTATCATGGGTCCCTTTATATTCATAATAAAAAGATTTATTAATACCTTCCGTTAAATAAGGTTTTCATGGCAAAAGAAAGCGGAAAAAAAGAAGTGATTGTTGCTCAAGAGCTTGCAAAAGGGCAGAGAGAAATTTCTATATCAGAATTCTTCACAAAAAACAGACATCTTCTTGGCTTTGACAATCCAACAAGGGCATTATTAATGACAGTGAAAGAAGCTGTCGACAATAGCTTGGATGCATGCAATGAAGCAAAAATAATACCAGAAATTCTAGTGGATATAAAAAAAATAAATGAAGACAGATTCAAGGTAATTGTTGAGGATAATGGTCCTGGAATTGTAAGAGAACAGATTCCAAGAATATTCGCAAAACTTCTTTATGGAAGCAAATTCCACAGATTAAGACAGTCAAGAGGACAGCAGGGTATAGGAATTTCTGCATCTGTTTTGTACTCGCAATTAACAACAGGGAAACATTCTGTAATTATTTCAAAGATTCATCCAAAAAAACCTGCACACTACTATGAATTAAAAATTGACACTGCAAAAAATGAGCCTTTGATAGTCAAAGATGAAATAAGAGAATGGAACAAGGATCATGGCACAAAGATTGAAATTGAGCTTGAAGCAAAATACCAGAAAGGAAAGCAGAGCGTTGATGAGTTCATAAAGCAGGTTGCAATTGTAAATCCTCAGGCAAAAATAAATTATATCACTCCTGAAAATGAGAAAATGGATTTCCCAAGAGTTACAAACGAATTGCCTATTGAAGCAAAGGAAATAATGCCGCATCCTTATGGAATTGAGCTTGGGACTTTGATTAAAATGCTTGCTGAAACCAGCTCAAGAACCTTGCAAGGATTATTGACTACAGAGTTCTGCAGAATTGGACCTGGAACTGCAAAAGAAATGTGTGACAAGGCTGGATTGAAGCCAGACATGAAGCCAAAAGTGATTAACCATGAGCAAGCTGAAAAATTATTCAAGGCAATGCAGGAAGTGAAAGTTATTTCTCCTCCTACAGACTGCTTAAGCCCTATTGGAGAACAACTTTTAGAAAAAGGATTGAAGAAAGAAATTCCTGCTGATTTTTACATTACTTCGTCAAGAAGCCCTGTAGTTTATAGGGGCTTTCCATTTTTAATTGAAGTTGGAATAGCTTATGGCGGAGAATTAGATAAGGAAGGACAAGTCAAATTGATGAGATTTGCAAATAGAGTTCCTTTGCTGTATCAGCAAGGAGCTTGTGCAATTACTGAAGCTGTTACAGATACAAACTGGAAAGCATATGGATTGAATCAATCTGGAACCAATATGCCTACTGGTCCTGCGATTGTTGTAGTACATATGGCTTCTGTCTGGGTGCCTTTTACCTCTGAAGCTAAAGATGCGCTTGCGCATTATGATGAAATAATAAAAGAAATCAAACTTGCACTGCAAGAATGCGGAAGAAAATTAAACATTTATATCAACAAACATGTTAAAGCTCAAGAATATCAAGAAAGAATTAATCTTTTTGAGAAATATATCCCCGAGGTTGCTGGATCAATAGCCAAGTTATCGAACGAAAAGAAAACTGTTATTGAAGAAAAATTAAACAAAATATTAAAGAGAGAAAGAAGCAGCTTAGAAAATAATGGTGAAAATGGCAAAGGACAATAAAGAAGCATTAATCAAACTTGGAAAGAAATTATTTGCCGAGATAGATAAAGGTAAAAATCCAACCATTGAATTGCCTGTTAGGAGCTTGTCAAATGTATCCTTTGACAGGAAAAATAAAACTTTAATTCTTGGAAATAAAACTGCTGAGAGAAGTTTCTTCAATGTTGCTCATGCTAAAAAGTTCTTGCAGACACTTGAAGTTGCATCCATTGCTAAAGATTTGATTCATGAAGAAAAACATGCTTCATTAAGAGACGTTTTCTACATGGCTAAAAGAACAATTCCTGGGACTAAAGTAAACCTTGTTGATGAGCAGACTGAAAGTGATGATGTAATTGAAGATTTGGAATTAATAACTGAATTATCTAGAGAGCAACTAAACGTTACCGCCAACAAGATGGGGAGTGTTGTTGGTAGAGTCACAATTGAAGATAGAGGGGACACAATAAGGTGGGACAAACTAGGTTCTGGAGGTTATTCAATTCCAAGCACGGTAGAGGAAATCAAGTTCAAAGAAGTCAAAGCAGATTATGTATTGTACATGGAAAAAGCTGCGGTATGGGAAAGATTGAATGAAGACAAATTCTGGGAGAAGAACAATTGCATAATAATCTCAAGTCAAGGTCAAACAACAAGAGGAATAAGGAGATTATTGCAAAGATTGTATGAAGAGCATAAATTGCCGATATATGTTTTGTGCGATTGGGATATATATGGGGCATACATTTATTCTGTTATAAAGTATGGTTCTATTAATTTGGCTCATCAGGCTGAGAGAATGGCAATACCCAATGTGAAGTATGTAGGAATTACTGGGGACGATGTTGTAAAATATGATCTAAAAAAGCATATAATTAGACTTACAGATCAAGATATAAAGAGAATAAAACAGGTTTCTGAATATGATTGGTTTAAAGATGATAAAGTATGGCAAAGGCAATTTAAGATGATGAAAGAGATTAGCGGCAAAGTAGAAATCCAGGCGTTAACTAGTAGAGGTATTAGCTTTATTAGCGAGGTCTATCTACCAAAGAAAATAAAAAATAAAGAATTCTTAGCGTAATTTAAATTCTTTTATGAAATCAATAATATTCTTATTGATATCTTTATCTTTTGATGCGAAAGTTGCGTGGTTTTTATTCATTCTATGTTAAATAAAGAAGAAAGAATTTTTGGATTAAGCTTAAATATAGATAAGCTTGCTGATACTATATGAAGTTGAAGTATAAAATTGCTTTAATGATCGTATTATTTGGAGTTCTTTATTATATTTTTCATAAACTTGATCTTGAAAGATTCTATGGACATTTTATCAACATAAGAATAGAGTATGTTGTATATGCTTTTATTTCATTTTTAATTTATTTTTTACTATGGAATTTGAGATGGAAAATATCCCTGTTAAAATTGGTCAGAACTAGATTTCTTAAGCTTTTTCCTATCTTAATGGCAGGAGTTTTTGTTAATAATATAACTCCTGGAGCTGGAACAGGTGGAGAGCCTGTAAGAGTTTATTATCTAGCTAAATTTACAAAGGCAAACAGGACAAATTTATTTGCATTAACTATCCTAGAAAAATTATTCAGCACATTTATTTTTGGAGCCTTGGTATTTTTCTCAGTATTTTTTGTAACTTTTTTCGTTGATTTGGACATTGTACTGAAATCAATATTATTAACCCTGATATGCCTGATAGCTATTATTATAGCATTTTTATTAATCTTTTATAGTGGCAGCAAATTCAGTTTTAGAAGCATATTTTTATTTAATAGAATATTAAAACTTTTTTATAACTCCAGGATATTTACAAAATTTATAAAAAAATACAAAACTTTTGATGGATTTAAGAATTTCGTCAATAAAGAAATTGATAATTCTAAAATATTTATTAAAGGCCTAATGAATAATAAAAGATTTGTCTTCATAAGTTTATTTATTACTCTTGCTTTATGGTTTTTTAATTACATGGCTGTTTATTACAGCTTTATGGCAGTTGGTTTTGAAATAAAGTTGATAGAGCTACTTGTTGTATATAGCATCTCAACTTTTGTAGCTGATTTATCTATATTTCCAGGAGGCATAGGATTGATGGAGGCCGTAAGCATTGGGATGTATAATGCTTTTGGAATTCCTTTAGAGATAGCTACCCTGGCTACTTTATTGAACAGAGTTGTTTATTACTTCTATGCATTAGGGATTGGATATGTTTCTTTGGCTTATTTGCATTTTAAATATGATTGATAGAAACGTTTTTAAAGTAACTTAAAGCATTTTAAACTATGCCTCGGTAGCTCAGCCTGGTGGAGCATGTGGCTGTTAACTATATGACAGGTACCACAGGGTCACTGGTTCAAATCCAGTCCGGGGCGCTTTTATACAGGGAGATAAGATGCTTGAAAAATTTTTTAATGAAATAAAACCCAAAAATCCAAAACATGTCAGTAAATATAAAAGATATAGAAAAAGTTTTAAAGGGACTATTTCTAGTTAATGCTCATGAGCCCGTAGCTTAGACGGAGGTCATAAGACTTACGGAGCAATCTGGCTGGAGCACCCGACTCAATATGAGGGTGAAACTGATAAGCCAGTAAGTTAGACATCGGGATGCAAAGTGCACGATAAAGGTCCCTGGTTCAAATCCAGGCGGGCTCATATTTCATTCGGTGTTGTTGAAAATGTCTAGAAAAGCTACATCTCTTTACAATAGAAGGTTCGTATAAATAGTCGCTCACTAGTAAATTGAAGAATATTATAGCTTGAATGTTACAACTAAACTGAGATTTTCAACAGAGCCATTTCATTCGCAAACTTTAAAAACACTGAAAAAAAGTAAATAGCAATGGCAAAGAAAAAACCATTGAGAGCAGAAAGAACGTTGCTTAGAGCAAGGCATTATTTGAAGACAAACTACATCGGATTAATTGCTTTAATAATCATAATAATTGGAGCAGTATTTTTAGTGAAAGCTTTTATACCAAAAGATCCTTTTGAAATTACTGAAAATGATATTTTTTCTATGAAAGATTTCAATGCAAAACAAATTTCTGTATATGGAGTTAAACTTGGAGACAAGATAGATGTAGTTACAGACAAACTTGGAAAACCAGAAACAGAACCTAAATTGTATGAACCTAATATTGCCATACTAGAATATGGAAAAGAATTTGGGCTTGAACAAAATGGATTATTAATACAGCTTCAAGCCGGAATTGTGACAAGGATAACTTTCAAGCAGCCTTTCAATGAGCTTCTGCAGGGTAAAACCAAAATTGACATGACAAAAGATGAAATTTATGCGTTATTTGGCGCTCCAGACTCTACAAGACATGTTCAATTTAGTGAAAGCACTGGAGCAGCATATAGAGTGATAGACTACAAAAGCAGGAATCTAGAAGTTATTTTAAGAGCAGACAAAGAAAATGGATTTAGCTTCTATCTATAGCTGAAGAAAGTTCCTTATCTTCGCATTCTAGGCATTTATTTTCATTAAAAATAGCTCTTTTTCTTATCAAAGTATTGCAATTAACACATCTTTTTTCCATACCAACCTCTTTTTATCTTATCTTAGAACCGTTTTCCACTTTTTTTAACGGCGTTAATAATGAAGCTGAGTCACCAGCTGCTAAAATCATACCCTGGCTTTCCACTCCACGCAGCATTGCCGGCTCTAAATTTACAAAAACAATAACTTTTTTTCCTTTCAGTTCATCTTTTTTATAAAAAGGCTTTATGCCAGCAACCAACTGTACGACTTTTTTACCAATATCAACTTTAAGAACATATAACTTGTCTGCGTTTGGATGATCTTGCACTTCTTTTATTTCTCCAACTCTTAAATCCATCTTCTGCCATTCTTTGAAAGGTATTGTCATTCTAGCTTTGCAAATAGAATTCCAGATTTATTAACTTTACTGCCAGATTTCAATAAATTGTTTTTTAAATCCTTGAAATTTCCTAATTTGATTCCTAGCTGTGCATTTATTTTGTCTGCAGTCTCTGGAATGAAGGGTGAAATTAAAATAGTTATTTGCCTTAATGAATCTAAGACAGAATAAAGTATTTCTTCTTTATTAGTTGATTCCCAAGGTTTTGAATCGTTGATGTATTTATTGACAATACCTATTAATCTCCAGATTTCTTGCAAGGTTACGTGCAGTTCATATTTTTCTACAGCTTCAAAAACTGGTTTTGTGTTTAAAGTCAAAATGTTTTTCCCTTTCGGAACAATACCTTGGAAGTATTTTTCGACCATTGACAAAGCTCTTGAGACTAAGTTGCCTAGTTCATTTGCTAATTCTCCATTATGTCTGTCTACTAGCGCTTTTTCAGAAAAGTCACCGTCCTGTCCGAATGGGATTTCACGAAGTAGAAAGTATCTAATTGAATCAGTTCCGTATTTATCTGCTAGATACAAAGGATTGATAGCATTGCCTAAACTCTTAGACATCTTTTGGCCGTTTACTGTCAGGAATCCATGTGCAAAGATATTTTTAGGTAGTTCGTAACCTGCACTCATTAACATGGCTATCCAAATTATTCCATGAAATTTTATTATGTCTTTGGCCATTAATTGCAGGTCTGCAGGCCAGTATTTTTCAGCTCCAGAAATATAGTTCACCAATGCATCAAACCAAGTCCAGTACACGTGCCTATTATCTATAGGTAATTTGATTCCCCACTCCTTATCTGATCTGGAAATGCTTATGTCAATTAGGCCTTGCTTAATGAAACTAATAACCTCATTTTTTCTAGATTGAGGTCCAATGAAATCAGGATTTTTGCTAATATAATTTAATAAGAGTTTTTCATATTTGCTTAGTCTAAAAAAGTAATTTTCTTCTGTAATTCTTTTAGGTTCTTTTTTATGAAATTGGCATTTTCCTTGGATTAATTCACTTTCTTTTATAAAATCTTCGCATCCTTCACAGTATAACCCTTCATAATTTCCTTTGTAGATATCTCCCTTTTTGTAGACTTTACTGAAGAATTCATTAACTACTTTTTTATGCCTTTCTTCTGTTGTTCTAATAAAATCATCATTACTTATATTTAGAACTTTCCAAACTTTTTTCCACTTTTCTGCCATATCATCAGTATATTTTTTAATGTCCTTTGCACCTATTTTCTTTGCAGCATCAACAGTTTTTTGTGAATTTTCGTCTAAACCTGTCAAAAAGAACACTTTATCGCCTTTAAGACGATGCCATCTAGCTAAGACGTCTGCAGCTATAGTTGTGTAAGCATGCCCTATTGTTGCAACATCATTTACATAATAAATCGGGGTTGTTATGTAAAATTTCTTCATTTAAGTTAATCCTCCCTGTTCTGCTTAATAGATTCTTTTCAACTGAAATCATATCATTATACCGCTTTTTATGCTTTATGTATGGTTTAATAATATTAATAAATTTATATAACTCTCTCATTCTTCTTATCCTAAATTTCCATAAATCACCATTCCATTTAATGCCTCTTTTGTCTATATAACCTTTCTTACACTCTAATTTTGGTCCTTCAGTTAATATATTAAATTTTTCTAATTGATTTGCTACACCAAATAGAATTCCTTTGTCATAACTACCTAAGGAAAAAGCTCCTATTCCATTATATACCCCGAAATGTCCTTCGGCATCTATATAGCCGGCTAAATATAAAATAAAATATTTATCTTCATTTAAGATCCATTTTGGAATTTTATCATTTTTGTAGTCTAGCAGAAACGAAAAAGATAGATCTAAGTTACAATAAAGCATCGTATTTCCATATTTGTTTCTTCCAGCGCCTACTTTAGTGTAAGGTTCAAATAAACTTTTTACTAACTCTATTTGTACTTCTTTTGTGGTACTTGTATCTACTTTTATAGTTTGACCATATTTATTTTTTGATACATGAAGATCTCCAGAAGTAAATCCCAAAAGATAAGCTTTTTCCATTAAATTGTTTGAAAATTGCTTTTTTGGGTATTTAATGACTGCCTTAGCAATATTCATTGATCTTCTTGGGATAGAAAGTCTATTCCCTTCTTCAAATGTTCTGGTAGGGATATTATATTTCTTCATCTTGTTAAAAATTAAAGAACTGTGGACCCCATATTTTTCTGCAATTTGCCCCATAGATAGTTTTTCTTTGTGATAAAGTCTTTCTATATCTTTCTTAGGAATATTATATTTGATTGGATGAATAATCATCTTACTAGTTTCACTTTTACTTCTAGTTTTAATATCATACTTCTTCATTAACTCAAGAATCGTAGTTTTCCCTAAATTAAATAAAAGACCTATTTGTCTAGCTGACATTTTCTTATTTATATAAAGATTATAGAGGTCTTCTTTAGATGGAAGTTTTCTTTTCATGATGATAGAAATGAAAATTGATTTATAAAGATTCTTAGGCAGTTTGTCTTAATTACCGAAGGATTTACGGATAATAAGTTTAATAAAAAGAAGAATTGATTAAGTAATAATATACGGTAGTAGTATAGTCTGGTTAGTATGTTGGCTTCCCAATTAATGGAAAAAGCCAGCGACCCGAGTTCAAATCTCGGCTACCGTATCATTCAAATAAAAGAATTTATAAACTCTGATTTTTTAGTGGTTGTATGGATAAAGTCCTTAAGCATTATTTAGAGTTTTCAATGTATACTAATCCTGGTTTGTATGAAAATATTCTGAAGAAAGAACTACCAGATAATATAAGAAAGATAGGTAATTTAATCAGAAAAAACGTAATACATAGGACGACACTTGCATATGGCAATGTAGGAACTAACGTGGATAAGAAATTTGGTGATATGACTAAAGTTCCTTGGTATAGACAACCTGAAGATGATATGCTGCCTACTGCTTCCGCTATGTTGGCTGAGCTTTACAGGAGGGACAAGAGAGGTTTTATTGAAGATAGGACTGAAGAAAATAAGTTGATAGTAACTTGTAGATTCGTATCTATTTTAATGGCAGCAATCCTTAAATCTAAATGGATACCCTGCAGAGTAAGATCTGGAAACGCACCTTACTTTAACATGGGGAAACTTGGGAAAGTTAGTGCAGATCACTGGATAAATCAGTATTACAGTTCTAAAGAAAAAAGATGGATTACCATTGACGTTGATGGTAGTTGGAGTCTAAATGAAAAGTTTGATCCTTATGATATCCCTAAAGGTAAGTTTGATTTTCCTGCAGATGCTTGGTTAAACATCAGAAATAAGAAAGATAATCCTAATCGATTTTGGAATGCTAAACCTGAAAGAGGAACTATCGTTGTAATTTGGTCTTTATTTTATGATTTTCATTGCTTGATGAATAATGAAGTTACTTATGTGCATGTTCCCAAACCTGCAACTTATGGTGGATTTAAGAAACTATCTTCTGACGAATTAAATGAAATTGACAATTTGGCAAAGCTTATGCAATATCCTGATAAGAACTTTGAAAAACTTCAAGAAATTTGGAAGACTAATAAAGGATTTAGATTATTGTTGGGTGGACTTTTGTAGATAAATGGACCGAGAAGGATTTGAACCTCCGACCTACCCGACGTGAACGGGTCGTTATAGCCACTAAACTATCGGTCCTTGGATAATTTTAACCATAGTTTGTTTAAAAGGATTACCATCGTAAAGTTTATATATTTTGTAAGCTTGTTTGCACAATATGAAAGCGATGATTATCCCTGGAAATGGAAATACTGATATGTCTGAAAATTGGTTTCCTTACGTTAAAGGGGAATTGGAACGGTTAGGTATAGAGGTAATAGCTGAGAATATGCCTGATCCGGATTTGGCTAGAAAGGAATATTGGCTTCCTTTTATTAAAGCTAAAATAGGGAATGACAATGAAACAATTTTAATCGGTCACTCTTCAGGAGCTGTTGCAATTTTAAGGTTTCTTGAAGAAAATAAATGTAAATTGGCTGTATTAGTCGGAGTTTATCATACTGATTTAAATTACGAATCTGAAAAGAAAAGTGGCTATTTTGGTGAGCCTTGGAAATGGGATAATATAAAAGAGAATGCTGATAGAATCATCATATTTGCATCGAGAAATGATCCACACATTCCTATTTCAGAGCCTTTCTTTATAAAAGAAAAAGTAAACGCAGAGTACCACGAATATTTCGATGAAGGTCATTTTGGAGTTGATGCAAACAAAACGGAATTTCCAGAAATAATAACGCTTGTAAAAAAGTATGTCTAATCTCTTGATTTTGATAAAGCAAACATAGCTTTTATAGCAATTGTGGCATAACTGCCTTTCTTTATCTTGAATTTAACTTTTTGCTTAAACCTGTTCTTGCTTAGTTCATCTTTTTCTAAGTTTGAAATTTCTATGTTTTTTAATTTTGCAAAAGCTGGACGTAAAATGCTTTTTGAATTGATAAAAGATAATTTTGACTTAAAATCTGAGGGTTTAATAAGTTCTTTTTTCATAATATCTTTTATTATAGAGTCTGTTTCTCTAGAGCAAGGTCTCAAATCACGACCAATTATAGGAATTTTTAAGTCAGGATCTTTTATATCTAATGGAAAAGCTAATTTACCTAGAACGTAGTCTGCTTCTACGTAAGAAGAATAATTCTCTCCGATGTAAATATTTAGGCAGTCATTGAATAATTTTGATTGATATGCCTGAACAAATAAAGTCAACAATTGTCTAGGAAGAACCATAAAAGCTTTAGTCCAATTTTTCTCTTTTGATAATTGGGATAAAACTTTTCTTTCAAAAAACATTCCTTCTGGAACTTCTAAACCTGAAAATTTGCCCCAGTTTTTTTCTAAATTATTTCTAAATTCAATGTAATCCCTTGTTTCCGTCTCAAAAGGCTGACATAAGTAAGTCTTCATTGCCCCTTCAAAGTCTCTTTCCAATAATTTTTTACCAACAAGATGTGTATTAGGTCTTACTTCTCCAAATCTTTGATCATCGTAATAATTAGGGAAATATTGAATTTTAGCTAATGGTTTTTCCAATCTTCTTACAACTATTTCAAAAGTGTTACTTGTTAATTGACCTAATTTAATTCTGTCATCTGAGTATCCTAATGGAGTAAGCTCAATATCTTTTATATTTATATTTTTTAAATCATTTAATTTTAAATTGAAACCAGAAACATACTGTGTTGCGATTCCATACTTGTCTTTCATTCCTGCTGTTGAGAAAACTTTTGGATGAACTTTTAATTTTCTTGCAATTTCATCTATTGCCTTTAAAGTTGTCCATTTTGTCTTCTTCAAAGTGAAATAGAGAAACTTTCCTTTATCTTTTAGTTTCAAATCTAGGTTTTCTTTTACCTTGAAATCTTCCGGTTTTGCTTTTAATTGATACATGAGATTACTGTAGAATTAATGTTTAAAAATGTAACTCTATTGCTTTGGTTCTTCCCAGACTATTTGAATTAAGCTTATTCTTTTTTTCTTAGTTCTATCGGCTATAAATTTCTTTAAGCTATCTTCAGTTTCATAAAAAATGTAGTTTCTTTGTTGTATACTATACTCAGGACCATTACGCCTTAATTCATCGAATTTTCCATGTACTAGCCCTATTGCTTCTTCTAGAGTAGTTATTCTTAGTTCTTTACCTTTATTTGGGACACTGTGAAGTACGTGTTGATTTACGCTTGTCGTAGATTGTCTAAACTTACCATCGATAAACCGCATTACTTCATAAGAAAATGTCGGTCCATTTTCTCTTACATACTGCAGAATTAAATCGTATAAGATACTGTGGCATTCTTTGATATCTGGACGTTGACCTAATCCTTCAGACTCTAATCTACCCATTAGATTCTTACCATATCCGCTTACCAATAAATCATTAACCATAATTTTAATCTGAAAAAACTGCTTTTAAAGGTTATGCATTAAAGGGCGATGTCCTAAATCTTAATATTTATTAACTAAAGCAACTCTGGGTAGAGTTGCTTAGGGGGTAGGATAAGTACCCCATGAAAAACAAGAATATATTAGTAAATAAAGTTAACCATATTTT
>Ga0209542_10016868_pt1 | contig 12051 bp, 13 predicted proteins | sample RifCSPhighO2_01_FD_184028 | JGI IMG/M metagenome (GOLD analysis project Ga0209542, IMG submission 184028) | Soil microbial communities from Rifle, Colorado - Rifle CSP2_plank highO2_0.1 (SPAdes) (version 2) | ecosystem: Environmental > Terrestrial > Deep subsurface > Rock core/Sediment ...
AGCAATGATGATTGGGGCTATATTTATGGATAATGTCGAAGATTTTGAATGTGTTAAAAGCATTGCCGTCGATAGATTGAAGATTGTGAATGATATTTATAGGGAGAAGAAAGATAAAATTGTTTCTCTAGAAAGCTGTGATAAATTTGGCAGATATAACAAGGTCTTCCATGATACGATTACATTGGATAAACTCAATTCTCTTGATTTTGACAATCAGGTCAAGTTAGTTGAAAGGGCGAATGAAAATTTGATAAGGGAGGGATGCGCAGGTGTCTATTAGGGGGCAATTGCAGATTGGAGTTACGACAATGGTTTTGATAGTGTTTATTGTATTGCTTTTATTTAGCTTGGTTCTCTATTTTAGATTTACTTATCAAGGACTGGAAGAAACCAAAGCATCTTTGCTTGACCAGAGATATAATAGTTTGTTAAGCGTGATTATTGGCATGCCTGAATTTAGGTGCAGCAGAGGAGGAGTTGAAAGTGAATGCTTGGATGCTGCTAAACTCTCTGCATTTCCTAAAGTTTATACAAGCAACAAGGAGTATTATGATAATATATTCGGCAATGTCAATGGAATTTGGGTTGATGTTCCTGTTAATAATGTAAATAATTTGAATTATCCTGATCAAGGAAGATTTTCAGTATATGGAAAAGCGGATTTAAAGGGAGGGATTTATTCTGTTCCTGTTTCCTTGTATTATCCAGAATCAAAAACATACAAAATAGGGATTTTGAAGATTAGAGGTGAATTATGAAACGAGGGCAGGCTGAAATTATCGGACTTGTGGTAGTTGTTTTGCTGCTTGTTTTTGCGCTGATATTTTTTATTAAAGTTAAAACCTCTGGAGATGAAAATGAAAGCCAATTGATTCGAAGCAACTTGAGGGCTAACAGCGCCTTGAATGCCCTGATGAAAGTGCATATTGAAAACGACGACGAGAAAAGGCAGATGAAAGATTTGATTGAGGAGTGTATTTTAAATTCTGATGAATGTAATAATGCAAAAATTAAATTGGAAGATCACCTTGATAGCGTTTTTAGCGATGAAAAGGAATATCATTTAGTTGTAAGTGAAGGTGGAACTGATTTATTTTCTATTGGTAAAGGTTGCAAGAGCAGCATAAGTGCAAGCCCGTTTATTGTGCGAAATGGCGGCAAGGTCGAACTTAAGGTTTGTACTTAGTTAGTAAGTTAGTTAGTAAGTTACTAAGAAAGATTTATATATTTTAAAATAAGAGATTTTGGTGATGAAAAAGTACCTCCTTCTGATAGAGGACGAGAAACTTTGGCAGAAATTCAAGGATTCTATTAAAAATGACATCAATAGTGAGCTGATTGAGATGATCAAAAAGAGGGTGAAGGAGAAATGATGTTTCTAAATAAAAGGGGGCAGATGACTTTGTTTATTATAGCTGGCGTTGTGATTTTGTTTGTCGCCTTCTTCTTTGGATATTTGCAGAATGAAAGCCTTAGACAGAGAGTTGAGAGCGAATTATTCGGAGCTGCGGTTGTTCCTGAGCAGGCTAAGGGTGTTGTGAGTTACTTAGATGGGTGCGTAGAGAGAATAGCTAAAGATGGTTTGATGATATTGGGTTCTAAGGGAGGGTATATTAAAATTCCAGAGCAGATTGGGGATAATCCCAAAAGAGTTTTGGAGTTTGATCAAAATACCAAGATTCCTTATTGGATTTATGGGGATCAAAAACAGATTCCTACAGTAGAGGAAATGGAGCAGCAACTGGACACTTATATTAATTCCAGATTAGGGGAGTGCGATTTAAGCGAATTTAATATTCCAAAAACTTCAGAATTAAAAATTATATCTTCTATAAATGATAAAAGCGTTATCTTCAAACTTGTTTCTGGATTGGATGTTCTAATAAAAGACAAAACTTTTGATTTGAGCGATTATGTTTTTGTAGAGATTAAAACTGAATTTAAAAATATGTTTGATATTGGTAAGAACATTGTTAGCGAAGAGCTGAAAACTTCTGCTTTAGAATACAACACAATCAACCTGATTAGCACTTATGGGTTGGGAAATAAAGAAGAGATTCCTCCAATTTCTGGGATGGATTTTGATTGCGGCCAGAAGATATGGATAAAACCTGAAGTAAAAAGAATCTTAAGAGAGGTACTTACGAGCAACATCATTTATTTGAAAGTAATTGGAAGCGGGAATTATAATGTTAAATCTGAATTCTATGACAGCATGACGTGGAATCTTGAATCTGTTGCTGAAAATTTGGATATTAACTTTCTTTATTATCCTGAATGGCCTTTATTTTTGGATGTTTATCCTAGCGACGGTGCAGTGATAAGAGGAAATAGGATAGTTAATGCATTCCCAATATTATTTTTGTGCATGAATTTTTATAATTTCAGGTATGATATGAACTATCCTGTCGTGGTGGATATTACAGACGAATTCGGATATAGGTTTAGATTTCCTATCGAGGTTGTTATAAAAGATAATTTTGGGAGAAGGAGAGTATTTGATACTGAATTCCTGGATGAGAAACAAAGTTTATTTTGTGATTTAGATCAGAGACTAAGTAAAGACATTACTGTGGTTACCGTTGACAAAAATAATGAAAGGCTGGGTGATGTTGATGTTATTTATAGTTGCGGGGGAGAGAGCTGCACAATTGGCGAGACTGATGATACTGGAGAATTGATAGCTAAATTTCCACTTTGCTATGGTGGGAGATTAGACTTAATCAAAGAAGATTACTTGGGGGTAAAGCAGAAATTAAACGTTGATGAAAACACTCAAGTTAGCGTAGGGGGAGTTTTACATAAATTTGAAAATAAGAAAGTAGGGGTTAGTGTTTTTGATATTAAAGAGAATAAAAAAAGAGAGATGAGAGATGATGAAAAAGTTATTTTGCAATTTAATAGATTCAATGCTGAAATAAATGATTATGATCATTATACTGCTTTGGTTTTGAATGGGACTGCGAAGGAGGAGATAAAATTAGTACCTGGATTGTACCATGTTGAGATGAGTTTGCTTTCTAGTAGAGAGATTACTATTTCGAGCAAGACTTTGAACTTAGGACCTTTGGGAATATTTGGGAGGAAGACCTTACCTGAGATCAAGTTTGATACCATGATTGAGGGAGGGGCTAAGTTTGAGTGGTTTATCGACGATACGAACTTTAATGAAATTGGATTGACTGTTTTATCATGGGGGTTGCCTAAAAGCTATGATGATTTAAACAATGATTACAATGTTGATGAGTTATCTTTAGAGCATAATACTAAATTAAATCTGGAGTTCAGATGAGGGTGAGAAAACATATCTCTGTTTGGATTTGTGTATTCTTATTAGTGATGACGATTCCGATTCAAGGAATTCGAGGAGAGGAGATTCTTATTAGCAAGGATTATGATGCTGACAATGACGGGGTTTGCGATCAGCCAAAAGATGAATTAGCTAATGAGATTAGCAGGAGTGTTTCTTTGGGATGCGACGCTGTTCCCGATGGAGATAAGTGCTTGAAAACACCTCGCAGTTCTACTGTGCAGAGAAGCGGGGCGAGAAGCGGCTGTTCTGCAGAAGAGGCACAGATGATTAATAATTTTTGGAGTGTTAAATTAGGAGAGGCGAGACCGAAGAGGGTTAAGATTAATTGGCTGACAGATCAGACTACTGGTGTTGAAGTCTACCAACCAGTTGGGTTTGAGAGGAATGCTGCTATTGGCAGCGAGAATATAAGATTTCAGGGGGTTTCATTTTATTGCAAGGATGTTGGAGGAAGCAATGCTTTGGCCAGCTCTGTGGCTCTTTATTATCCATCTAATGACATTTCCAAGAATCAAGGAACTCTTGTTTTAAAATTGAGAAGATTTAGCGAGGATGAGTTGAATGCGCAAAACATTCTAGTAAGCAAGGATAATCAGCCGAGGACTGTCAAGGATATCCAATTAAGATGCACTTCTAGCATAAAACAGTGCGAGATAAGTGAGAGAGAGGGAAAGGAGACTTTGGATATTTCTCTTACTGGAGGAGGATCTTTGAGAAATATTAATCCTGAGAAGAGTGTTTCTGAAAATGGATATGTTTTTATTACCGACGATGAAGAGGTTTCTAATCTCCTGTTTAAGAATCTGAAAAAAGATGATATCTTAAAGAAAGATAATATTTTTTATGTTGTAAGTGAGATCCAAACCAAAAAATCGTCGGATGCTTCTTGCCAGACTTTATATCCGCAGGAGACTGACGAGTTTGATGTTTTAATTCCTATTGAGAATCTGGCTCTGCAACCTCCTGACAGGGCACTGGGTGTTGGGATTGCTGTCTCTGATAATTTAATTAAAGGGATAGATAAGATTTTGGGCGTTGTCGAAAAGGGAAGATTTTGGAGCGGGGGGATTTGTGTTTCATCCATTGGCTTTGTTTTACTTGGAAACTTAGTTGGGAAGTGGTTTGAATGGGTTGATGACTTAGCTGAGAAGTGGTGGTTTGGGACTGGGGGAAGAGGAGAAGGAGATAAGTCAGCTAGCGGTGGATGGTTTGGGGGGAAGGCATTTTGCAGATATTATGCTTGTCCTATTGAGTTGTGTCCATTCTTGCAGAAGGAAACTGGAAAAAATCTCTATTTTGATTCGAAAGGGAGTGTTAAGATCTTCGACGAGGGTGAATCTCCTGTCGGGGATGTTGCTGCGAAGTATACTAGCAGTAAGAAAGAGACTTATGCAGATAAGATGAGGAGGGAGGGGAAGAGTGTTCAAGATAGTCTGGTTACAAGTGTTGCTTGCGGATGCATTACAGGAATAGAGCAAAATTTATTCAAGATAAAAATTATTTTGAAAGAGTGGAACCGGTGCTTAAACTTGGCCAAAAATAGTGATAAGTATGTTAGCCAATGCGAGCAGTATTTGAGCGAGATGATTTGCACCCATGTGCTTGGTGAATTTTCCGAGCTTGGAAAAATTTCTGTCATTGGCAAATTCTTTAGCAATCTAAGAGAGAGCGTTGCTAAACTTTTCGGAGTTGATAAAACTTCAAGGACCGAGGATGTTAGAACTGCGGTTGAAGAAGCTGGGATTTCGAAAGAAGCGATTCCAGCGAGTGAATCAGGAATAGGGAATACTAAAAACTTCTTTGAGAAAGAGATTCAACCTATTGCTGCCGGACATGCCAGAGGGAATTTAGGATATAAAACAAAAGGATTGGGGACTGCTATTTGCGAATTTGCACTCTATCAAAAAATACCACAATATGATCTATTACAGAGCTTGAAGATAGATGAGCTGAAATTAGATACTAGTTTAAGCGCTTCTTGGAATTCAGAGGTTGCTTATAGAGGACTAGTGGGTGAGCCTGCTGTCTATGAGTATGAGATTTCTTGGACTGTGATTGCCGGCTTTGATAATTATTATTACAGACTTTATTTAGAGAGTGATAAAGGGGCTAAGAGATATTTGCCTTTGCCTAATAATGGACGGATAGCTAAAATCGGGGATTTGCAATCAGATTATATGCAGATTACTGATAAACAAGAATATGTCAAACTGTGCTTTGATGTTCCTTTGGAGTTGAGTCCGTTGCAATGTTTCCCTCCTGGCAAGTATAGCAAGGGAAGTCCTTTTGATTTGAGCTTGTTCAAGGAGGATGAGGTTGATGACAGTGATGGAGATAGATTGCCGGACTGGTGGGAGAAGAAATATAATTGCGCTCCTGGAAGGGTGGAAAGTGAATTTGAAAATGGGAATGACTGGAAGGATTGTCGGGAGTTAATTAACTCTGGAGAATTAAATGTGCTGAGTTTTGACAGCAAAGATAGCGACGGTGATGGGGTGAGCGATGATAAGGAAGATCCTGATGGCGACGGGTTTATTAATTATTATGAGTTCAGCAACGGGTTTAATCCTAATGTTGCCAGCGAAACTGCCGATGGTGCTTTAGTCGAGAGCCAGTGCAGTGTTGGATTTAATAAGATTTTATTAGAAGGTGGGCAAGAATTTTCCGGCGGTAAAAGAAGATATGATCTTGGGAATAGTATTTTCTTGAAGGGTGATTATGGCGAGGCCAAACCTAGTGAAAAAGATATTATTGCTGATATCGAGATTACTGGGCCCGGTGTTTTCTTCAGAGAGAGCAAGATTATTTTGAGCCAGCTTAAGAGCGGGGTTAATTTGTGGAACATTCCTAGGGAAGACGGGCCTGCGACTGGATTTTATAAATTAAAAGTTTCTCTAGTCAAGCCCAAGGACTTTGCTGGATACGACAGCTGTATTAATACAAACAAAGAAAGTTATGGAAAAGTGGCTGAAAAAGAGATTGAGTTCTTTATTTATAACAGAGAAAAAGGGGGGTGCGTTGACAGCGATAATGGAAAGAATTCTTTAATTCAGGGAACTTGCTTCGATGGAGATCAGCCCTATGTTGATAGCTGTGGTGTAAATGGCGTCGAGGAATGGTATTGCAATGAAAAAAATAAGTGCGTTTCTGAGAATATTGTTTGCGGAGAAAATCTTTTGTGCGTAGAAGGAGCTTGCGTTACTGGATGTAAAGAGATTACTGACAAAAACAATGATAAATTTGTTGCTGGCGTTTGCGAATATTTGGAATACAACGAAGAAACTGGAAAATATGAGAAGATAGAAAAGAAAGATGAATGCATTTCTGATAGTAGTAAATTGATTGGGCAGTATGGTTGCGTTAGTAATCAATGCGCTGTAGTTACTCCTATCGATGATTGCGGGGAGGGTTTTGTTTGCGTCAATAGAGATGCTGGAGCTGTTTGCATAAAAGGGGAAGAAGCCAAGACTGTTGCTGTCGGGGTTGAGGTTGAGGAATTTGAGCCTGTTGAAGGAGTAGGTATCCTATCTGCTGATAAAGTAAAGAAAGATATGGATACTACTAAAAAGAATTTAGGAGGACTTACAGGTGATATCTGGAGTTTTATTAAATCTCAAAGCACTGAAAATGGGATAGATTTCAAATTAATTTTAGCATTGATATCTGTAGAATCACAGGGACAAAATAAGAGATCTCCTGCTGGAGCAATTGGAATTATGCAGATTGTTCCAGGCAAACATATAGATAGTTCTACTAATAAACCCATATATGATCCTAGTAAGCTTGAAAGTAATGAGAGGTATAATCTTCAAAGCGGAATTAAGATTTTAAAAGATAAGTATACTATCGGCTCTAATAATTTTTACTATACATATACTATAAATAAATATTGTTCGGCAAGTAACTACAGCACTTTATATATAAAATTTTTGAGCTATAAGGGATGGAATCGGGCTTTAAGATTATACAATGGAGCTGCTTGTGGGTGCGGTCCTAATTGCGATGATGACTATGTTGAAAAGGTGAATCAATACTATGAGGCCTGGGGGAAAGAAGAAATTCCATCGATTATTGTTGCTGGCAGATGAAGATTTTTAATAAAACATTCGGATTCTTGAACAAAAATAGAAATAAAATAATTTTATTACTTTTGATTGAATTGATTTTTTTTATTTTGGTTTTTAGCGGAAGTTTGTATGTTTCTAATAAAATATTTCAGGGTTTTGATGCTTTAAGGAGCGCTAGTTTTGATCAAAATTTGCTTGAGAGTGAAGAAGGATTGTCGCAACTGAATGAGCAGGTTGGTGGGCTGTCAGTCGTGGCTAATAATATCTATCTCCTTGTTGCTTTATCCTTAATAATTAGCTTTATTTTATTTGCTTTATTCGGAAGTTTAAGCTGGCTTTTAAGCAGCGAGTTGAGTTTTAGAGAGAATTTTAATTTAAAATACGTGCTAAATTTTTCTGGGATAACTCTCTTTTATTTTTTAGCTGCTGTCTTGATTTATTTTGTTTTGGAGTATCTTGTCTTGGATTTGAATTTGTTTAAGCAGGGTGTCGGGGCTTTAATTATTTCCTTATTAGTTATTCTTTATTTCTTGGTTATTTCTTACAGCTTGTATTTAATTAAAAGAGAGGGGATTTTTAAGATTATTAAAAAGAGTTTTATTTTAGGGATTAAAAAAATACATATCTTATTATTGATGTGGGGGATTATATTCTTGGTTGTTGTTCTTTGTTCGTTTATTTTAGGATTATCTGAGAGCCTAAGATTGTATGCAGGGCTGGTTTTATTTTTGGGTATAATTGTTCTAAGCAGAATTTTTATTTTAAACACGGTTAAAGAATATTGTTAAAAATTGCGGGGAACAGGATTCGAACCTGCGAAGGCACTAAGCCACTAGGTTTCTCACGGATAGACCTAAGCTTGACCTTCCTGCCCTGAACCTAGCCCGTTAGGTCTGCTGTGAGCATTTGACCACTCCGGCATCCCCGCAATCTCACTTTACGAAAAGTGAGGATGAAGTATGTATAGAATTAATTCTTTTAAAAAGTTATTGTTATTCGTCAAAAATATCTTGATGTTGTCTCCAGCCTGAATAATTTTGCTCCAGGCGAAGGAAGAAATCCAGCATTTTAATGAAATCCTGCTTATCTGCTTCTTCTTGTTTTGTCAGACGGATTCTATCATATGAATTTTCCAGAAGGAGTTTATATCTTTGGAATCTACTTCTTAATTCTGGAAGAGCAGCTTCCGCTTCCTTCTCTTTTGTTTGATGATAATTGAGAACGGTTTCACGTATTTGTTCTTCTAAATCAAATGGCTCATACTCACTGATACTCATCATGTTGTGGCTTAATGCTTCAATTGTTTCTTCTAGGTTTTCTCTTGCGTCCCTGTAAACTGCTACCCAATCACGCCTTGCCTCTTCTGGATTTGTAAGAAGACTTTTGATATATACAACCGTCGTTTCACCACCAAGTATTCTATAGAAATCTGGTTCATAAAGTACTCTAAGATGAGATCGTGGTGTTAATTTGACTAAACCTCCGCATCCATGAAGGTAATCTCTTTGTGTTTGCAGCGTCATAAATCTTATAATTCAGCAGTTTTTAAAAAGCTATTTCTTTTTTAGTCTATTATATCTTTTTGCTGAGAGCTCCATTTTTTATCTGGATTTTTTTTAATCCATCTTGAGTACATATCAATAAATTTTAATCTATCTCTAAAGTTCTCTTCCTTTATTTTTTCCAATTCTTTTAAATCTACTTTGGGGGCTTTCATTTTACATACTTCCTAAATGATGCTTCTATATTAAGATTTCTACTGAATTGCTCTAACAAATCCATATTTAGATTGTCCTTGAAAATATTGTAGAGGTATTTTGCATCTTCTATATCTTTTTCACTTCCTAAAAATAATTTGAAAGGTATTTGCGATTCTAGAGGGTTTATAAACATCTCACTATTATTTAATATTAGTTTTTTCCTGTTCTTTATCCCCCAAACATCAATTTCAGTTTTTGGAAATTTCACTTCAATATTAGGAATGAATCTGTCCTTTCTTGCAAATCTTACAGCACTTCCCGCTTTCAAGAAATCATTGAAAACTTCTTCTCTATCTTCGCTGTTGATGTATTCAAATTCCTTTTCCAATTCTTTCCATAAATCTGAAAATTTTCTCCCATCGATTTTTTCTATAAAGATATCAACATCTTCCGATGCCCTGTTTCTTCCGAATACAACTGCCACATATCCAGAGATTATTGTATATTTAATTTTGGCTTTGTTTAATCTTGCTGTAAAACCTATGGTAATTTTATCCAATTCGTTCAATTCCTTATCCAGCTTTATTGTATTCTTATCTAGAAACTTCATCACTGAGAATTAAGAGTAAAATTATAAAAACCTATTTCTTTTTCATTTCCAGATAATCTTTTCTTGAGATTTTGAAATTTTGCGCGTTTTTTATCTGGCTGTTGATTAGCAGATTTTGTTGTTTGCTCCATACTTTATCTGGATTGTTTTTTACAAACTCTGCCCAATACTCTACAAAATTCATTCTTTCCTGTTTGTTATCTTTATCTGGTTTAAGTTTTTGCATTTTCTATTAACCTTTTGTAATTCTCGATCTTTTTATAATCTATTTTTTCCTTAAATAGTTTTTCTATATGCTTTGCGTCTTCTAAGTCCTTATCCGATTTTAAATAATACTTTTTGAATGCGATTTGCCTCTCTAATGAGGATATTTTTATTTTTCCGAGCTGAGTTTTAACTGTTATCGTATCTTTTAAGGAGTCTTTATTTAATAAAGTTTTTGCAAATTTTATTTCAAAGTTTGGGATTGTCTGATCTTTTACAGCTATCCTTATTGGCAATCCGCTGTTAAGATAATCATATATTTCATTTACATCGTCGCTGTTTAGGCACCAATATTTCTTTTCCAAATCCTTGCTGAGGGCAGTGAATTTATCTTTGCTTATTTCTTCTATAAATATGTCTATGTCTTCTGTTGCTCTTGCTCTGCCGAAAAGCAGGGATACATAACCGCTTACAATCACATATTTCACATGCCTTTCGAGAATCTTTACGAAGTCCAATACTATTTTATCCAATTCGTTCAATTCCTTATCCAGCTTTATTGTATTCTTATCTAGAAACTTCATCACTGAGAATTAAGAGCAAAATTATAAAAACCTATTTCTTTTTCTGCCAAGAATATTTTCTTAATCTTGAGGATTTTCCATAACCGCAACTTGAGCATCTTTTTTTCCTGATGTGATAGCTGTGACTGCCGCAGCGCCTGCATCTTATATGCGTTTTCTTTCCTGATTTTTTCCCCATCGAGGGTGTGCCTTTTGTCATTTTTATTCAGAAGGAGATATTAGGATTATTGTGTCTCCGCGGATAAATGCCAGGCCCAACTTTCTTTTCAGCTCGTTGTCTTGATACTCTTCAGCATCTTCTAGTACTATATTTATATGGATGTCGAATGCCTGCAATGTGCCCCGCACTTGTTTTCCATTCTTCAATTCTATTATTACTTTCTTGTCGCGCGCTTTGTTTAATGCATCCAGTGGCCTTGAGTTAGATTCCATGTAGTTTCCCCCCTTAATTTCTCGTATCATTGTTTTTAAACCTTGCTAATTCCCTTGTTCAGGAATCTTTAAAAATATATCTTAGATAAATGGACACGCAGTTTCCATCTGCCTTACTTTTTAGATGTCTTTGAAAAATTTAACTGCAAAATTGCAGAAGTTTATAATAATGTCTTTGTCTAATTCAAATTCTTTCATGCTTCCTAAATAGTTCTTAGAAGTTGGAGTTATTCTACTATTCTCTTTTAACTCTTCGTAAGTTATGCATTTAATATGTTTTTTGGATACTACAATGAAATAAGCATTCTTGTAGGGATAATCGATTATTGATTTTCCATTTTTAGTAAAATCTCCGTCATTTTTATCAAACTCTCCGCTAGCTCTGAATTTAACTTCAATAAAATAAACTTCCTTATTTTGTGGGTGTTGTATTACGAAGTCTGGCATCTTTCTTATGTTGGATGCAACTTCGCTATCTACATCTTGTAATAATCCAACAATTCCTGGAATTGTGTTCTCCATTCCATATCTGAAGACACCATAATTTAAAGACAGAAATAATTCTTCGATTAAAGTTTCTGCAATTCTTCCTTTGATTATCCCTTCTTTATATCCTTTTTCTTCTTTGGAAAGCCCTTTAGATTTTTCTTTAGAGTAACATTTGGTACATAAACCTTTTTCAAATTTTGTTTCTGATCCGCATTTGATGCATTTTGGCATTATTTTGACTAAACCCTTTAAATATAAGAATCTTTTTAAATGTTATAACCGATATGTTTCTATTAATGTCTCCCAAAGAAGAATTTTTATTTTTGAGGGAAGTTTTCATAAGAAACCGTAGGTGTCTTATCAGCGAAGCGGTTAATCTAAATCAAAGGTTACCATAAGTTTTATAAGCTTCTCTTTTTGGTTTCTGTTTATGAAGAGCCAGTTTAGATCTAGAAGAAAAGCAAGCGGCGGGAGATATAAAGCAACCAGGAAGAAAAAATTAAGAGAGGTTGGAAGAGATCCGCTGTACACTTTAATCGGGAAGAAAAAAATTAATTTTTATAAAGGGACTGGAGGCGAGGTTAAGAGAAGTTTAGCAAGGGCTGAGGAGGCGAATGTTTTTGACGGGAGCAAACATAAGAAGGTTAAG
>Ga0209542_10016869_pt1 | contig 12050 bp, 7 predicted proteins | sample RifCSPhighO2_01_FD_184028 | JGI IMG/M metagenome (GOLD analysis project Ga0209542, IMG submission 184028) | Soil microbial communities from Rifle, Colorado - Rifle CSP2_plank highO2_0.1 (SPAdes) (version 2) | ecosystem: Environmental > Terrestrial > Deep subsurface > Rock core/Sediment ...
GAAGGAAGCAAGACAAGAAGCAGCGCAAACGACGCGAGAGCGCGAATCACAGTGTCATTGTACCAATGAGAGGCTACTCCTCGCTTTTGAACGCAGCCAGTGCTGCTTCTGCGGGAGGCAGCATCACTGATTTCTGCGGCGTTCCGCGTATTTTGAAAGAATCGTATTCCTCGAGCGTGAGCTTGAACTCGTACTCTTTTCCCTGCGCGTCGTAGCACTTTGTCCACGATTGCTCGCCGATCTCGTGCGCGGCGATCATGCCGGTCGTGGATGCGACCTCGGGCCCAAGGAAGTATCCCGAATCGAGATGTCCTGACGGAGTGTCGTACAGTGCCGCCGTATACGACATCAGACATTGCAGTTTCACTTCGACGAGACTGTCAACCGAGACAGCTGGGGTTGTAGATGCTTCTGTTTGAACATTCTGTGAGCTTTCTGTTGTCACTTGTACAGATTCTGCTGGAGGCTCCGCAGTGGAAGTTTCAACAGTGGGAGGTGTCGTCTCTGTTGTGCTCGCAGTGTTCGCGCGAGGCGGGACCGTCGTATCCGGTGTGGTTGTTGCAGCAGATTCTTCAGCGGTTGACGTTGCCGCACCAAGCACGGTTGGTTCTGGAGATATTGCGGAGTTGGCTGTCGCAGGTTCAGTCGTTGATGCTGACGCAGCATCTACGATATCGGCGGGAGTGGTGGTTCCTAACAGCAACTCGGTGGAACTCGCCACGACCTGTGCCAGAACAGGACGTACGATGAAGCCGAGCGTTACCAACGCAATGAATACGAAACTAAGCCCGAGAGAAACTACGATACTGTTTTTCATGCGATACATGTTAGCTAATAAATGCTAATAGTTTCCTATCGTTGCCAGGGAGCGATTAATATCCATATTTGTTTTCATAATTTTCCCTCTATCTACTTGTCCACTCCCTCGTATATGATGTTAACGCTCTCAAAATCATTTCTTTTCTGATAAACAAGTGCAATGGCATCAGTACACCTCACTTGTAGCGCTGTTTCGCTGCTCCATTCGACTTCGCACGACTGGGTGTGGTCTCCTTTGAGACTCAATATCATTTGCTCGTTGCCAGTTTTCTGATTTTTTAAGTTTATCTGCGTAGCGAAGTCTGACGTCGCACCGCACCCAAGCAGAAACTCTTCTGCAACATAGTTCTTTTCTAATGATGCGACTTGCTCTGTTAGCTGTTTATTACATTCGCCCAATAGATCAAAAAAGTATTGAAAGTAGACCCAGATTATCGTCAAACTGAGCAGTAGGCCGAGAGTGATAAATAGCTTGAATTTATATTGGATATTTTTCATACATGAATCTTGCTATTCGTCATAATAAAGCCATATTCCCCAAAGAATGTTTACCTGGTCTACCGGATCATCCCCGCGGAAATATGGATTTTGCCACTCAGGCAAACTTCTCCTACCCTCTACCTGATTCTCACCTGCGTGCCCAAGCAGTACGTCTGGTGAGCTCCACCACGGGACCGCACCCACGTAGCCATAGTGTATGTTTCCTGGAGCATCCGATCCTACACGTTGTCCTGCGTAAATGAAGCCGTTCTTGTATTTCTCGCTGTCATATTCGTCAGTATACTTTAGATCCCAATCTCCCTTATCTTTGACTTTTTCTTTAAAGTAGAATGGGTTAGCGATGGATGGGTCAGACGCATGTGCACTCATTAGGGAATTTAATGGGGCTGTAATATTCGGCACCCTCGTAGATCCGCCGTTCGAAAATATTCCCCGCCCACCGTCTTCAGCTGGTTTTGTTTTACCCTCGCCAGTACTGCTCCCCCCAGTACCTCCGCCAAATGCTGCTTGATAGGCACCGAATGCTGTGTTTGCTTGCTGTGCGGCCCCCGCCTTGTATAGATTAACTATTCCCTGCAGTATCCGGATTTGTGCTTGGAGCACCTTAATTTGTTGCGCAACTGTCGCGGCCAGCCCGTCCGGATCAATCTTTGTAATCGGATTATTCTCCGCATAAGAATAGCTATTCAAGCTTTGCGGGTCGTTTAGCTTTTGCCGTGAGCTCCAAAATGTTGGGTCTTGAGTGACGAACTGGCCTCTATTGGGGTCGTAGTATCTCGCATTTAGATAGTCCAAATTACTCTGATCTGCAAACCGATTAACGTACTTTCGATCGGAGTCAGCTGAGGCAAATTTCGAATTAATTCTTATGCCTCCAAAAGGATAGTAATCCAGCGCTTGTGCGACAGAAGTGTTGTTTGCATTACTCACGATATTCGTGCTTCCGAGATGGTCCGGATGAATATACCGTATGACCGTCCCCGTCGCGGTGCTGTTTGTGAAAGCTTGATCTATCGTCGAAAGCAACAACGTGTCTCCGTTAAATACGTACTCGGTGGTGGTCGCATAGTTCGTACCACTCCTTGTGCTCGAAGCAATCGAGTACCACTTCGAGGCGTATGTAGTCGTTGCCGTCGTTGACGCTATCTGATACATCCTCGCTCCGAAGGCATCGTAGCCGTATGTCGTCGTCGAGTTATTGACTCCGAGCGCCGTGAGACGGTTGGCGTAGTCCCAGAGGTATGTAGAGGTGACGCCGTCGGTGACCTTCTGTGCAAGATTGCCGTTGGTGTCATAACTGTATGTCGTAGTGGAAACACCATTCGCCATTTGAGTTACGGCATGAGGATTCGCATAGCTGGTGTTGGCGTACGCATATGAGCTCGATGCCGTGCCACTCCGGAGGCTCATGATGCTCCCCAGCGTGTCGTACTCATACTGCTCCCTATACGGCGTCGAGGTCGCAGCGGTCGTCGAGGCGGAGAGCAGGCGATTCAGCACGTCGTACGTGAAGGCGGTCGTCGCGCTTGAGCTTGCCACCGCCGTGTTGGCGATCTGCGTGATGTTGGTAGCATCGATGAGGGAGGACTGCGCGGCGATTTGGACGATTTCCCGAGTTCGGTTGAAACCTTCCACATCTCTCGCTTCCCGCGACTCTCTGTCGGCAAAGACGAGAGAAGGAAGCAAGACAAGAAGCAGCGCAAACGACGCGAGAGCGCGAATCACAGTGTCATTGTACCAATGAGAGGCTACTCCTCGCTTTTGAACGCAGCCAATGCTGCTTCTGCGGGAGGCAGCATCACTGATTTCTGGGGAGTGCCGCGAATTTTGAAAGAGTCGTATTCCTCGGGCGTGAGCTTGAACTCGTACTCTTTTCCCTGCGCGTCGTAGCACTTGGTCCATGATTGCTCGCCGATCTCGTGAGCGGCTATCATGCCGGTCGTGGAAGCGACCTCGGGCCCAAGGAAGTATCCCGAATCGAGATGTCCTGATGGAGTGTCGTACAGTGTCGCCGTATACGACATCCGACATTGGAGCTTCACTTCGACTAGACTGTCAGCCGAGACAGCAGTAGTTGTAGATACTTCTGTTTGAATACTCTGTGAGCTTTCTGTTGGCACTTGTGCAGGTTGCGTTGGAAGCCCTGCAGTAGAAGTTTCAACAGCAGGAGATGTCGTCTCTGTTGTGCTCGCACTATCCGGTGATGGTGGGACGGTCGTATCCAGTGTGGTTGTTGCAGTAGATTCTTCAGCTGTTGACGTTGCCGCACCGAGCACGGTTGGTTCCGGTGATGATATCGAGGGATCGCCCATCACCGTCTCCGTCGTCGAGGCAGAGACAGAATCTATGGTTTCAGTGGGGGTGGTGGTTCCTAACAGCAACTCGGTGGAGGTCGCTACAACCTGCGCCAAAACCGGACGAACCACGATGAAGCCGAGCGCGACCACCGCAAGGACTACGAAACCAAGCCCAAGAGAAACTGCGATGTTGTTTTTCATACGATTAGTGTTAGCTAATAAATGCTGGTAATTATTTGAACGCGTCAGTAATCCGATCAGAAATCCATTTGACATCACCTTTGAATGACCACTTAAAAAAGAGAATTACCGCAATTGTCAAGCAATACGAGATTGGTACAAAAAGGACGATCAATAATTTTCTAAGCATCGGCACTTCGGAAGCAATGGCCGAAGAAATTAGCATTAGTTCAAGAACCAGTAGCAGGAAGCCAGCGACCCAAAAACATATTTTGAAGAACCCGCTAACCGTAAACCTGCCCTCTAGCAGTACTGACTCTTCTGACGTTACAAATTTCCCATAAAAAATTGGCTTGATTAGATAATTTCCGAGAGCCGGTATAACTCGGTGAAGGATTACTTCATTCTCTGTTATTTTTCCCCCAAGTCTCGATTGCAGAATAACGGATGTGGAACTGTCCCTTTTTTGATTGCTCATAATGTCTTTTAATTTCCGCGCGGCAATGTCCGACGATGAATTGCTCTGAAACCGTTTAACTTCACTATAGGTAAATAATAGATTGATGAGATTGGTCATAACGTGATGCGTAGCTAATAATGTATTTTCACATACTAACGGCCGCAAACACCGGAACAATAGAGAGGGGCTCCACTGGACATAAATCCGACAATCACGTTTCTAGCCATTCCGCTGGATCCACTGGAAACCTGTGACTTCTGCGCTGACGCGGCATTGCCGGCTGGTACAGTGTTAGTATTTCGAGTAGGGCCAAGGTTTATCGAAAACGGTACCCACGTGTATACAGGATATCGGCTTACTGACGCCAGCCCCTTGGCGCCAAGGCCTCCTGAATAGTTAATGATTCCTCTTTTGTCTATTTGGTAAGAGGCTGAGAGTGCGGATAAGTTCCATGATGACTGGTCAGACGGGCCTTCCAAATCTTCTGGTGTCTTTGCATTCGGTGAGTATCCACCGCCGAGAAATGGAGTAACGCCACCGAAGAGACCCAATACGAAAGGTGGGGTAGAGTTGGGAGCCGCCGATGGATATGCACTAATCGGACCATTTATGCTACCCAAACCGGCTGCACCACTTACACTCGGAGCCAGCTTCCACTGTCCAGTGTCGGGATTGTGAACCAGTGAAATACCAATGTTTAAACTTGCATACCCGTGGACCACAAAACCTTCTTCAATTGAAGCATTAAGAATGTTCCAAGTGTATGCCTCACGTCCGAGGGGATCTTTATTAATGATTGGATTCGCGGCTGCATAAGAGTAACTATTAAGTACCTGTGGATTTGTAAGAACCTTATTCTCTGTTCGGCCTCGTCCTATTTCCAAGAAAACGGGATCTTGGGAAATGAATTGTCCTCTGCTTGGATCGTAATATCTCGCATTGAGGTAATCGAGACTTGAGGTGTCGGCAAACTGGCCAATGAACTTTCTTGCGCTATCAGCACTACCCACATTCGTGCTAATTCTCGTCGCACCATAGGGGAAATAGTCGAGCGTCTGGAGGACAGCCGTGCTGCTCGCGTTCGATACGATGTTGGTAGAGCCGAGGTGATCCGGATGAATATACCGTATGACCGTCCCCGTCGCGGTGCTGTTTGTGAAAGCTTGATCTATCGTCGAAAGCAACAATCGAGTACCACTTCGAGGCGTATGTAGTCGTTGCCGTCGTTGACGCTATCTGATACATCCTCGCTCCGAAGGCATCGTAGCCGTATGTCGTCGTCGAGTTGTTGACGCCGAGTGTTGTGAGCCTATTCGCATAGTCCCAGAGATACGTTGTCGTCACTCCATCTGTAACTTTTTGCGCAAGGTTGCCATTGGTGTCGTACGAATACGTGGTCGTCGAGACGCCATTGCTCGTCTGTGTCACCGCGTGCGGGTTCGCGTAGCCAGTGCCTGCATATGTGAAGGTGCTCGACGCCGTGCTACCTCCCCACCTCATGACGCTCCCGAGCGTGTCGTATTCGTACTGTTGCCTATACGGCGTCGAGGTCGCAGCTGTTGTGGAGGCGGAGAGAAGCCGATTCAACACGTCGTACGTGAACGCGGTCGTCGCACTCGAGCTCGCGACCGCAGGGTTCGCGATCTGCGTGATGTTGCCGAAGGCGTCCCGTGTAAGCGCGGCAATGTAGGCGCGCCACACTGCGGCGAGTTCGGATTCTATGTCGACAGCAGTTCTCATAATCTAATGTCTGATGCAATCTCTAAAGGCCATGCTTACTTATTGTTGTCGGGCGGATAAATATCGAATCCCAGTTCAATCTCTAAGGCAGCAAGTTTTTTGAGCAGCTCAACATCTAGTGTAATTCCTGCGTTCGCGTCAATACCGAGTCCTATAAAGAAGTCGAGTAATCCATCGCTTTTTCTGATTTGATCCAATAGGGATTTGTGAGGATAGAGTTTATCAATTGCCTTGCCTAGCGCATCGGGTAATCGTTCATCACTGCTGTTTTTCCATTTCTTCGAGAAACTAAAACTACAGTGGGAGTATTGGTAAACGCCTCCAATTTTTGCACCCGTTGGATCTGTGCGCGGCTCCCCAGCACTCATCAGGCGTCCCGGAACTATTCCTGAAAGTGCTGAGAGTACCCGATATTCATCCCGTAAACTTGCTGTTGGATGTTTCAACCGGAATGAAATAGTGTAAGTGTAAGGATTCATGGTGTAGGTAATATTATGATTTAATAATTGCCATCTTATATCCAATGTTCAAGTGGACCAATGTATTCCGTCTTTCCGTCAGGCCCTGTTCTTATAACATCCTTTTCGCGGGTGATACCATACCAATCGTCCGGATTGCCGCGCGTTTCGTCTTTGATTTTATGAATTACATCTTTAGGAACTTTCGCGCGATCGATTGGTATAGTTCCCGATGGCGCGTCTGTAGGTCTTTGCGTCTGTGATCGTGAACCGCCCTTGGACAAATTAATATTGGTTGTTCCGGAAGTTGTATCCGTTGTTATCCAGTTTGGCGTGCCGATTGCATACGGCGTCGTAACAGCGGTGCCTCCGTAACTTGTGATTGGCGGCAATGTGGACACATTCGCGCCCTGACTAATTGTAATCGCTGATACTGCACCAACGGTACCCGCGATCGCCTTACCCCCAACACTTTGTACGTAGTTGCCGACGCCAGTGAGAACTTGATCTATCCCCCTTAACGCCTCCCCAAATGCGGTGCTGCCACCTCCACCACTTGCTTGTATGGCTGCAAGACCCGCTACGATGGCGGAAAGCACTAACAAAATTGATATTACTGCTACGATTGCGATCTCACCGTTCGGATCTTTATTGTTAACGGGATTGTTCAATGCATACGAGTAACTATTTAGACTTTGTGGATTTTCAAGGTTCTGACTAAGCGGGTCTTCCCAGAATACGGGGTCTTGTGAAATGAACTGTCCCCTCGCTGAATCATAGTATCGGGCGTTCAAGTAGTCGAGATTCGAGGTGTCAGCAAACTGGCCGATGAACTTTCTTCCGCTATCAGCGCCACTCACACTCGTGCTGATCCTCGTCGCTCCATACGGGAAGTAGTCGAGCGTTTGCAGGATTGCCGTACTGCTCGCATTGCTGACGATGTTGGTGGAGCCCATGTGGTCCGGGTGAATGTATCGCACTTCAGCTGTGCCCGTTGCAGCCCCATTGATGAATTTGTTATCAATCGTCGAAAGCAACGTATCGCCGTTGAAGACATACTCCGTGGTCGTTGCGTAATTGGTGCCGCTGCGAGTAGTAGACGCCACGGAATAGAATTTCCATGGATACGTCGTCGTAGATGTAGTCGCGATCTGGAAGGCGCGAGCTCCGAAGGCATCGTAGCCGTAGGTGGTTGTCGAGTTGTTGACTCCGAGCGCCGTGAGACGGTTTGCGTAGTCCCAGATGTATGTAGTAGTGACGCCGTCCGTGATCTTCTGTGAAAGATTGCCGTTCGCATCATACGTGTACGTCGTTGTGCTGGTCCCATTAGAGACTTGTGTCACAGCGTGTGGGTTCGCATAGTCGGCGTTGGAGTATGAATACGTCGATGACGCTGCGTTGTTGGTCGCCCACGCGAGAATACTTCCAAGCGTATCGTACTCATACTGCTGTTTGTATGGGATTGAGTCCGCTGCAGTAGTCGAGGCAGACAGCAACCTATTCAACGCATCGTACGTGAAGGCGGTCGTCGCGCTTGAGCTTGCGACCGCAGGATTCGCGATCTGCGTGATGTTGCCGAAGGCGTCGTACGTGTATGCGAAATTCTGCACGTTCGAGCTGTTCACGAGAGTGCGGAGATTGGAGAGGCGGTACAGCGTGTCGGCATTATAGGTACGTGTTGTCGATGCTCCGCTGCCGAAGATCGTCGAGATCGACTGCCCTGTCGGCGCGTACGTCAGGCTGCCCACGATGTCGTTGAACGAGCCGCCCAAAGGTTTGCGCTGTATCCTGCTCGGCAATCCGGCGTTGTTGTAGCTTACTTTGACCAGCGTCGAATTTGGATACGTCCATGATATTACGTTGCCCTGACGGTCATACGAGTATTGCATGTTGTACGCATTGTTTAAGATCGTGGTTGTTGCGGAAAGAATGCGACCTAGGATGTCGTAGCTATTCGTTGACGTCGCTGACGTCGACGAGGCCGAGCAGAGGTAGCCAATGCCGTTGCCGCAGCTGTCGTAGACGAGCGTTACCTCGGTGCCTGCGGCTCCCGTGTAGTTCTCGGTCTGCATGCGGTTCAAGGCGTCGTATGTCCTGTTTACGACCTGTCCCTTCGGGTCGGTTTGAGACGTGAGATTGCCTTGATGGTCGTACGTGTATGACCATGTGCCGAAGGTCGTGTCGGTGGCGTTGTGCAGATCTTGCGCCGAGAGACGCAGCCCAAGACCGTCGTAGGTGAAGCCACGGACATTGCTCCTGCTGTCAGTCGTCGTCGCGAGGTTATTCTGCACGTCGTACGTGTACGTCGTCGTGGCGAAGACTGGCACCGTTCTCACCTGATTGCCGACTCGCGCTTCCACCGCAACCTCAATCCAATCGCTGTTCGTACCATCATGCGTCCAGCCGAGCGTATACGGTGCCGATGTGGTAGCGACTCTGTCACTCGCGCCGTGAGTGAAATTGCCGGAACACTGGTTGGTCAACTGCAGTATCTGCGGAGAATTCGCGGTCAGCCCTTGGCTCAAGTTGTACCAGAGATTGTCGTCAACGGTCGAATTGTCCCTGATCGTTGTAATCGATACCGAAGGATTGCCTGTTGTGCCGGTATTGAACGCCATCGCCGCGATAGGGTTCACGGTGTCGGTTCCAGTGTATGAGACGGCAGAAACGTATCCACCGCTATTTGGAGAAAAGTTGACGACAACATTATTTGAGCCGCTTGTGGGATTTGCGAGATACCACGTCCCGACACCTCCTGTCGAAGTGGCCAAGGCCATGCTCACGCCCGCGTATGTCATGCTTGATACGAAGGGAGAATCTATCTGAACAAGTAGCAGCGTTGAAGTAGCGCTGACAGCTTTTGTGAGTTCGACAGAGCTCACCGATGAGCACATGACGGTATCAGCGGGACCGTTCGTTCCGGTTTCTATCGATATCGAAGTGCCCACCGCTGTCGTTGTCGCCGCGTACAAGCCCTGTTCGACGACATTCGCAAGGTTTCCGAAGGCGTCGTACCAATACACCTTCGTGTTTCCGTTCGGGTCGGTCGCCGTCGTCGTCCACTTCGAGTACGCATTGGATTTCGTGCCGACAGTGTTGGCTTCCGAGGTGAGGCGCTTCAGCGGATCGTAGAGGTAATTGGTGTACAGGGCAGACGTGACGGTTGGCGTCGTATACGCCGTTCCCGACGAAGAGTACGGAAGAGTCGATGATGCCAGAAGTCCTACCTGACTGTATCGGCGGTCAGTGACAAAGTAGAGATTGGAATCCGGCGACTCTCTGCGCTCCTGAATCAGCCGATTGAATCCGTCGAGGTACTGGTAGGTATCGACGGTGTTGCCCGGGAAGAGCCAATCGCTACGCTGTATCGAAGATGGGGTCGTCGTGCTATCAGTGTAGGCGTAGACGGTTGTCGTCGCGTACATGGTGGGCGTCGACGTAGCAGATACATCGACTTCTTTGAGACGCCCCACGCCGTCGAATACGTTTTTCGCCAGTGACTCGTTTGGATCGCTCTTCCAGCGCACTTTGCCGTTTGCGTAGTCGTAGAGGAAATGCGTTTTCTGAAGCAGTGGGTTGGTGTTTGTCGCAACGTACAAATTGTTCGCGTCGTAGACATACGACGTCGCGTTGCCGTTGCGATCTGTAGATGTCGCGACGAGGCCATAGGTGTTGAAAGTCTTGGTCGAGCTTGCATATGTCGAACCGGTTATCAAATCTTCTTGCTTTGTACTATTGCCGACGTGTACCGATCCGAATGCGAGAGAGTCGTAGTAGAGCTTTTGATCCGTGCTTGTCACACCGTTGTAATCGAGGAGCGTCTTCTGCGTTGGCACACTCATATTGACCGATGTGCTCGCCGCATAGGAGATGTTCATCGTGCGCTTATCCGTCCCGCTGTCGGTGAATTCAGTGCTATCCGTGTTGCCGCTTACTTCTCCGTACTCGATAGCTTGGATCAGATCATCCGTGGTCGAGGAGTAACGGTAGTCCGTCGCTTTGTCTCGATGGGTACCACCCGAGGCGTAGTCCAGCGTTACCTGTCTGCCGAGTCCTATGAACGTGCTGCTGGCATGCTCTATCGTGTCCCACCGATAGAGCGTGCGCTGTTTGAGATTGCCGGAGGTATCAGAAATGTCTTTGCGCGTCGGTCGGCCGATGCGGGCAAGCGAGTTTTGTCCATAGTGCGTCGTGACGATCGAATCGGGATTTGTTATCGTGACCGGCGAGAAGCCGGCAAATCGTCTGTCGCGTACCGCCGTGTTGTACCAGTGGCCGTTCGAGTATGAATACGTGGTGGTGGCGTAGTTGCCGAGACCGTCGTGTGTCACCGTGGTACTTGCGGAAAGAACTCTGATCGCCGAGCCGGGATTTCCAGCCATTTTGTATGAGATTGCGATGCTCCCGCCTTTGGGATTCGTAACGTTCGTAATCACATCCTGTTGCATTTGCCCGTTGCCATGGAAGTTCACGTATTCGTCGTACGAAAGCGTACTTGTGCTCGCGTTGCACGTCGTAATGTAGGCCGGTAGCGTGTATCTGGTAGTCGTCGCCCAGCCGCCGCCCGTGTTCAGGTACACGGCTTTCACATCCGCGACCTCCGGACCGACGCAACCGCCAGCCGATGCGCCATAATATGAGCGCACGAGATCTTGAAGACCGTCGCCGTTCATATCAATGAAGCGGATACCGCGATCGTAGTAATTTCCGTTCGATAAGTACGTTGTCGATGTCGCAAATGTCCATCGCGAATCGGGAACACTGTTCCAGCCCGTGCCGTTGTTCAGCAGCACATACGTGCTGCTTGCGGCGGAATATACCCAGTCGTCGAGATTGTCGCCGTTGATGTCGACGAGTTGCGAAGCGGTCTCCGTCGGCGCGGTCGAGGGGAACGATTTTGCCGCAGTAAATTTGTTTACGGTGAGGTCCCACGCCGACCCATTCCCTAAATACGTCGAGGTCGCGAGTTCATTCGTGAGCGCCGTCAGGTAGTCGGGCAATCCGTCGCCGTTCACCTCCCCAAAGAGTCCGCCGGTGAGGTAGAGGCCGCCACTCGTTTTTTTCGCGAAGATAGGAACGTCTCCCGTATAGCTTGTTGATGTGGCTGACCAGCTGTATGTATCCGTGGTCGTTGCGTATTGATTATATTTGATGGCATAGTTTGAAGTACCGGTCACATCGTCGACCCATCCCCGAACGGTATCCGCTTTCCCGTCGCCATTGATGTCGAGGTAGCGAACGCCGCGCTCGAGAGGAACTTGGTTTGGATATCCCGTACTTGCCCAATAGTCCGGCGGTGGTGTGCTCGCATCTGGCACTGCGATAGCGCTCGCCTCGTTGTCGTGCCATATGAAGCCATTGCCTGCTCCGGGCATGAAGAGATTCACGTCGTTGATCCCGTTGCCGTCGGTGTCGGCGACTGCATAGTCTGCTCCGTCCACGTGCTGTATCGCCGGCCCGAAGTATTGTGTGGATGAGCTCGCATAACTGAATGTCATCGCAGGGAGCGTAACGAGTGTATTGTTGTCGTCGTAGCCCTGCTGCACGATGCTCGTGAGTAGAGATCGCGAGCCGTTGTTTCCTGTACCATAGGCG
>Ga0209542_10016870_pt1 | contig 12049 bp, 11 predicted proteins | sample RifCSPhighO2_01_FD_184028 | JGI IMG/M metagenome (GOLD analysis project Ga0209542, IMG submission 184028) | Soil microbial communities from Rifle, Colorado - Rifle CSP2_plank highO2_0.1 (SPAdes) (version 2) | ecosystem: Environmental > Terrestrial > Deep subsurface > Rock core/Sediment ...
AGATAACAATGGCGGTGGAGGCGGCGGTGGAGGCGGTGGTGGCGGTGGTGGTGGCGGCGGAGGTGGCGGCGGTAGTCGTAGGCTCAATGTGCAGGTGACTGTGGATAACGAGGTACAGAATCAGACAGGGAACTACGTGGAAGCAGATACGCCAGAGAGCGCAGTTCCAGTCGCAGGCACCCGTGCAAACTTCCGCCTCACTCTCCGGAACCGAAACGCCACCTACGATGTGCAGGATATCCTCGTGCGTAACGTCATTGATACGCCACCGGGAGTTACCGCAACAGTGATCAATGTGGATGGAGCAGTGTACACAACGAATTCCCCCGGGACATTCCATGTGGATTCGGTTCCCCGTGGAGGCAGAACGGAAGTTCTCTATACCGTAGAGTTCAACCGTGCGCTCGATGGACTTGCAAATAGCAACGCAATTCTGGATGACTTCTCCGTAGACTTTGGAGTGCGGAATCGCCAAGTGACCTATGTGAAATCCGGTATCGGAGTTTCGGATCCTGCATACGTTGGCAGGAGCACCGGTCCGCAACCAGAGCGCAAAGGCATTGTGCTTGATAAGAGTGCAAACGTGAGCGAAGTAGCGCCGGGTGGCAACATCATTTACACGATCACGATCTCGAACGCGAGTACGGAAGCTCTGATGAACCTCACGGTCACGGATCGCTTCGATCCCGCTCTCATCACGATCACGAATGCAAACCAGGGCAATCTGCAGGGAGGTGCGATCACCTGGACTATTCCAGAGCTCAAATCCGGGGAACGTTGGGTTGTGCGCTACTCAGGTCAGGCCAAAGCCACACTTGCCCACGGCACTGTGATTGCAAATACCGCAGTGGTGGATGGCACGCAGATTGCGAGCATCAACGAACGCCTGCGGAGCGACAGCGTGCGTGTGAACGTGGTGAAGGAACTGCCGCAGACTGGAGCGGAATGGGATGATTGGAAAGAGCTCCAGAATGGACCTTCGATCACTCCGATGAATACTGAGAGCAGTGCCGTTGGAACATTCTTCGCAACAAGCCTTCTCACTGCAGCACTGTTCCTCCGTCGCAAGTTCTTCCTCCTTGGCTCTGGCATGGCCACGACCTCGGAGCTCCTCAGATCACTCAGCTCCTTCTAGACCTGTTTTCCATCGCCATGAAAAGAGAGTTTGCGAAAGCTCTCTTTTTTTGTCATTTGTTTTCCAATTTGTGAGCTGCGATTGCTTTTAGATTTCGTCTTGAGAGGACTTTGCCATTTCCCCAAAATGTATTTCCATAGTTTCTATAGTCGCTTTCCCTATACACGATTCTTGACGATCGATCGCCGCTCCACGTACGTTCGATCCCTTTGTGTTGCTCAAGCTCCATCCATCGGTTCGGTCTGATGTTTTTTGGAGGGGTGTTCCTTCTGTCTGGAAGTTTCTTCATTCTCCCCTCGGATACGTTTGCAGTTTCTCTCTGCGAAGAGTCAATCCGGACGTTCGCCGGAGGCCCCGGGAGAAGACCCGGAGCTACGGTGATCCCCGTATTCATTCGGCAGAGCGTGATGAACGAAGAAGGGGAATTTGTGTATGCCATTTCCGAGATGCAGCTTGCGGATGTCGATGGTGATTCGATCGATTTCCTCGTCCAAGCGAAAAATGATTCTGCGTTCGATGTCGGCTTCATCGAACTCCAGCATGCGTATCGGTCCATACGGGAAGGCCCAAAACTTGCTTCGATCGGAAATGTGGTTGGTGGCAGGTACGATGCGTTGAATCATCAATTTGTTATTGATCGCATCCCGGCACGAAGTACGGTCGATCTCACCTACACGCTCTACCTCGATCGCCCGGTGGATTCTTCGCTCATGCAGAGTGCTGTGCGCTTGAGTGACTTCATGGTGCTTGATCCGGGGAGCTTTTTCCCACAGCGCCTTTCCACTACCTCCGTGAGTCGTCACCGATCCACCGTGGAAAAAATGGGTATCGGAGGCAGGGAAGTCTCGTGCTTTACCGGTGAGGACGCTGATCGCTTTGCAATCCCAGGGCAGCAGGCTACCGCGGTCATCGCGAGGACAGCTGTTCTCCCCGTCTCCCGCGCTTCTACCTCTCTCCCTGAGGTCGCGCTCACCCCAGAGCAGATTCGAGGAAATCTCCAGATTTCTCTCCGTTCAAATCCAGCTTCTCCAAGAGCTAATCAGACTGTACGTTTTGCAATCACTGTGAAGAACAATACTCGGGGCACTCTCCACGAAATTCTGGTCGATAGCAGATTCGATACCGGGAGGCTCCAAGTCACCGATGCTGGCGGTGGGAATGCCACAAGCTCTGGAATTCAATGGATGATTAGTGAACTCTCGCCCGGGGAGGAATGGAATTCGTCGTATGATGTGCGTGTGGATAATGCGCTCCGAACAGGAGATCGTATTCCAACTACCGTATCCCTCTTCTCCGCGGAGCTTTTGGATGTACCAACCACACAACTCTCGAAGAGCTCTGAGCTCGTGATCGGAGGACAGGTCAGCTCCGTGACTCTTGCTCGCACGATCGAAACGCCAACGAGTGTCGTGTTTCCACAGACTGGTATTGAGATGATGGATAGTATTATCCTTCTCCTCAACGTGCTCATGGGGACGATTGGTGCCTTTGCTCTCTATGGATTTTCGGTGTGGATTCTCTGGAGGAGAATTTAAGACACGAAGAAAAAGCGCGGATTCTGACCTTCATTCATTATTCTTTTAGCGCTCCCGCTCACTCAGTTCATCCATCGGTTTCTGCAGGTGCGAAAGAATTGCAGTAGGGAAAATCGGCTTATTGAGCGGAGCTACAATGGGATCCAGTGTGAGTGGGTAGTTTTCGCGTTGATCCTGTTGATCGTAGGGAGGAAGCGAAAAATGAATCTCTGCTTTTCCTGTGTCTGCCTTTACACCAACAGTGACGCTACAAATCCGATGAAATTTTTGTTCAAAAGCCTCTATGAGGGCATCGATAGCTTCCCGATTGCGCTCAGCGCTCTCTGTGAATGTTACGGAATTGAGTGTTTCGAACATAGGTCTATAATACCATAAATCACATCAGAAAGCCATGCTTTGCCTTCTCCTATAGAACAAAAATAAGTGTTCGTAGCTTGACTACACGATTTAGCACTCTATACTTTCGACTGCTAGCAGTCTGACTTAGACTCATTCATTCTGTTTCGATCTTCCCCTTTCTTTTTTTATGGCTCCTCTCCCAAAGCTCTCGCTCGCAATCGAACCCCTCGGTGATCATGTGGCCGTTATTCCGGATAGTATGGAACAGGTCACGGCTTCCGGTATTGTGCTTCCGGATACCGCAAAGGGAGAAAAGTCGACAATTGGTACGGTGATTGCGGTGGGGAAGGGAGGCATTGGGAAAGATGCGGTTGATCCCTCCAAGTTCCTCAAGGTGGGGGATCGTGTGATTTTTGGAAAGTACTCGGGCGAAGATATCGAACTCAAAGATGAAAAAGGGAAGGATGTGGAAGTGAAGCTCCTGGAACTTAGTTCCGTTCGTGCCTTGGTTCGCTAGTTCATTTCTAAGCCCCAGCCCCAGCCCCAGCCCAAACCCTAACCCTATTCCTCACTTAACCCCAACCCACTATGTCCGCCAAGCAACTCCTCTTTAGTAACGATGCCCGCAAAAAAATTCTTTCCGGCGTACAGAAGCTCTACGACGCTGTGCGCGTTACGATGGGGCCAAGTGGACGCAATGTCCTGATCGAAAAAACTTACGGCGCTCCAACTGTGACAAAGGACGGAGTCTCGGTCGCAAAGGAGATCGAGCTTGAGGATAAGTTCGAGAACATGGGTGCTCAACTCGTGAAGGAAGCAGCTACAAAGACGAACGATGCCGCAGGAGATGGGACAACTACGGCAACGGTCCTCGCGTACGCAATTATGGCGCAGGGCCTCAAGCACCTCTCCTCTGGATCCAATGCGATTTCGATCAAGCGTGGAATCGATAAAGCGGTGCATGCGGTCACAGACGAATTCGAAAAGATGAAGAAGGACATTAGTAAGAAGGATGAGTACAAGGCCGTTGCCACAATCAGTGCGCAGGATGAGGAAGTAGGAGAAGTGATTGCGGAGGTTATCGAGCAGGCGGGGAAGGATGGTGTGATCACAGTGGAATCCGGGCAGACACTCGGAATCGAAAAGGAGTACGTCGAAGGCATGCAGTTTGATAACGGTTACATCTCACCGTACTTCGTCACGGATCCAGGGCGCATGGAGGCCGTGTTCGAGAATGCTCATATCCTCATCACCGATAAGAAGATCGGCTCGATCCAGGAGATTCTCCCAGTGCTTGAGCAGCTCGCGCAGAAGGGGAAGAAGGAGATCGTGATCATTTGCGAAAGCCTTGAGGGCGAAGCTCTTGCAACGCTCGTTGTGAATAAGCTTCGTGGCACATTCAGTGCACTTGCAGTCAAAGCTCCTGCCTTCGGCGATCGGAGGAAGGAGATCCTAAGGGATATCGCAGCGCTCACAGGTGGGCGCGTGATCAGTGAGGAAGTGGGACTCAAGCTGGAGAACGCAACACTCGAGGATCTTGGAACCGCGCGCAAAGTAGTTGCCACAAAGGATGATACGATCATTGTGGATGGAGGAGGGGATAGGGCGAATGTGGAGGCACGAATCAAGGAGATCAAAGTACAGCTCGAAAACAGTTCAAGCGACTTTGATAAGGAGAAGCTCCAGGAACGCCTCGCAAAGCTCTCTGGTGGAGTTGCCGTCATCAAAGTTGGTGCCGCAACGGAGGTAGAGCAGAAGGAGAAGCAGCACCGCGTGGAGGATGCACTCTCCGCTACCCGCGCAGCTGCGGAGGAGGGGATTCTCCCCGGTGGCGGTGTCGCGTTCGTCCGTGCCATGCCCGTACTCGAGAAGTTGAAGGGTGCAAACGAGGATGAAGACCTCGGAATCGAAATCGTGCTCGAGGCACTCTCTGCTCCACTCATGAATATTGCCTCCAATGCCGGTGAATCCGGTGAAGTGGTGTTCGAGAAGGTGAAAGCAGCGAATGGGAACGAGGGATTCAACGCCGCAACGCACAAGTACGAGGATCTCGTAAAGGCGATGGTTATCGATCCAAAGAAGGTAACACGCTCAGCGCTCGAGAACGCAGCCTCCGTTGCCTCCATGTTCCTCACGCTCGAATGCGCCGTCTGCGAAATTCCAAAGAAGGAAGAACATGCGCATGCGATGCCGGGTGGGGGAGGGATGGGGGGAATGGATTTCTAAGAACTGCTCTTCTTTTTTAGCATTATACTATTCAATTGAATAGTATAATGCTTTATTGAACTCATTTTTTGATCAAGACACAGTTTGAAAAATGGAAAACACGCATAATTAGGCATATTGGAGCTGGAATTCATATACTTTACTTCATATAACGAAAGAGTATATTATTCATCAAATGGGTAGACTTGACAATGGTAGGAATGGCGATGGAGTTACAGCGGAACAAGAGCAGAAAATTGTTCATCATCTGTACCCCCGCAGTGCAGCTCTCCAGAATGTTAACCGAGAGAGGTTTGCAGAGGCCGTTCAATGGGGGAGAGCAGTCTTATTTGATCCGAAAGGCGGAGGAATGGCTGATGTTATCAAACTTTTTGATACAGAATTTCTAGAGCTCTCTCAAGACGCAAGAGATGACATTGTTGATCATCTCCAGGAGGTACAAAATGAAAGAGGGGCAATGGCGAGGTGGAAAACATTGTACGATGCCTCTTGTAACAATAGGAAGAAAGCGAACAGTTTGCTAACATCACCTGTGTGCGAGCCACTATCTATTCAACAGCCGACAATAGCCCGATCAAGCTCGATGAGCTCGAGGGAATCACCGTTATCGCAAGCGTGCCAGCCGCCTTTTCAGGAACCTGTACTTCAGCGTGTGTCCCGGCGATTGTCGATAATGTGGAGAGGATCAAGGCAGCCGGAGCCGATCGAATTATCATCGTCTCCACAGATCAGCCATTCGCCATTAACGAGTGGAAGCGAATTGCAAGGTGGCATAATTCTGAAATTGAATTTGCCTCGGATTTCGGAAAGTTCGAGCTGCGAGGCATCATCGGCAAGTTGAGTAGCGAAAAGGGGAAAGAGAATCTTCCGCCTGTTCTTGGGGAACTTTTACGACGATCCTATTCGGTTTTGAAAGACGGAAAGAAGGTGTGGCAGTTCATTGAGCCAGATACCACCAAGTTCACCCTCGATGTGGAGGAGCTGATGAGCGGAGTGGAAGAGGCAAAGGGGTAAATCTTCGCATATACTCTCCTCATGCGCGGAAAATTCATCGTCTTCGAAGGTCCCGATGGCTCTGGTACCACGTTCCATAGCGAGAAGCTGGCTGAGCGTCTGCGGAAGGAGGGGGGGAATGTGATCCTCACACGAGAGCCGACCGAGGGGGAAATAGGGAGGAAGGTTCGTCGTGTTCTTACGGAAGGAATGTACTCGGATCCTTCTGATCTCCAGAAGATGTTCTGCGATGATCGTGCGGAGCACGTGGAGCGCGTGATTCGACCTGCGATCGAAGCTGGGAAGATTGTGATCTCGGATCGCTACATTCCCTCAACACTCATCTATGGAGAAATGACCCATGTCCCCAAGCTCTCGCTTCAGCGTTGGAACGAGGGATTTCCAAAGCCTGATCTCACGCTCATTCTCCTCCCGCCATTCGAAGTAAGTCTTAAGCGCTTGCAGCGAAGAGCATCCAGCGATCCCTTCGAGAAGGAACAATTTCAAAAGTATGTCTATGAGGGATACAAAAAGTATGCAAAGGATCACCCCGATGCGGTGGTGATTGATACCTCGGGGAGTAAGGAGGAGGTGGGGGAGGGGATTTGGAGAAAGGTTCAGGACGTGATGTAGGAGGGCCCATGTTATGATTGCTCCATGTCCGCACTCCTCCTTGATGGCCGCAAAGCTTCTCAGGCTCTCCTCGAGATGCTCAAGCCAAAGATCAAGGAGCTCGATCCAAAGCTTGTGGTAGTGCAGATTGGAGATGATCCCGCGAGTGCGAGTTACATCAAACAGAAATTCAAAAGTTGCGAAGCAGTAGGCATGCGGAGCGAGCATAAACATCTTCCCGAGAAGACCTTGCTTAAAGAGCTCATGGCACTCATCGAGGAACTCAATGCCGATTCCGATGTGACGGGGTTCATCGTCCAGCTCCCGCTCCCGAAGCATCTCCAATCCCATGTCCCCGAAATTATCCGTGCGATTGATCCTAAAAAAGATGTGGATGGATTTGGTGCCTATAACTTAGGGAAGATGTTCCTCTCGACTGAGTTTGAACACCTTCCACCAGCGACCCCAAGTGGCATTATTGCGCTCCTGGAGCACTATGAGATTCAGATTGCAGGAGAGAATGCAGTGATCGTTGGACGATCGAATATTGTGGGCAAGCCGATTGCAATGATGCTTTTGAATCGTGATGCAACAGTCACTATTTGTCATAGTAAGACGAAGGACTTAGCGCGAGTGACAAAGGAAGCGGATATCCTGATTGCAGCAGTGGGGAAGGCAGGAATGATCACAGCGGATATGGTGAAGGAAGGGGCTACAGTTATTGATGTAGGAATGAATCAAACAGAAAAAGGGCTTGTGGGGGATGTGGATTTTGAAGGGGTGAGTAAGAAGACCTCTGCAATTACTCCGGTGCCAGGTGGAGTTGGTCCGATGACGGTTGCGAGCTTGATCCGGAATTGCGTGAGGGCTGCGGAGCGTCAGAAGGAGTAGTTTCTTTATCCCTGTCAAAGATCACTCAGTACTTTCTTGCGTTTCCAAAAAAGATCTTTAGAATCCATCTGTGGGAATTACCTCTCCCCATTCTTTTCGGCCTCTCGGATTCTCCGGGTGGTCATGCTTAAGGATGAGCTTTTCCTGATCCATGTGCGGCATTCTTGCAGCCTCCGGCTACAATAACGTGATCCAGGATCTCTACGAGGGGCTGATTATCCTCCAACACAGAGGGCAGGATGCGGCGGGGATTATGACCTACGACAACCAATTCCACTTAAAGAAATCGAATGGAATGGTGCGGGACGTTTTCCATGCCAAATCACTCGCGCGGCTCAATGGTCCCATGGGTATTGGTCATGTGCGTTACCCCACAGCTGGATGTTCTTCGGAATTTGAGGCGCAACCGTTTTTCGTGAACACGCCGTTCGGCATCGCCCTCGCCCATAACGGGAACCTTACGAATGCTTCGGAGCTTGCCGATGAGCTTCGGGAGAAGTACTTCCGCCACCTTACAACGACCTCCGATTCCGAAGTGCTCCTCAACGTGTTCTCCGTAGCACTCATGAATCAACGCCCGAAAAACCTAACCCCGGAACACATCTTCCGTGCGATGAAGACGGTTTATAAAAAGTGCAAAGGCGCATATTCCGCTGTTGCGCTCATTGGCGGACATGGAATCATTGCGTTTCGTGATCCGTATGGAATTCGTCCACTGCAACTTGCGAAGCGCAAATTCGGCATGAAGGAGGAATACATGATTGCAAGCGAGAATACGGTGTTCAAAGCGCTCGACTATGAATTCATCCGTGATATCAAGCCCGGCGAAGTCCTCTTCATTGATCGGCAAAATACGATTCATAGCCGTGTGATTCGTAGAGGGAGTCTGAACCCCTGTCTCTTTGAATGGGTGTACCTTGCCTCCCCCGATTCCACGCTCGATGGAGTGAATGTGTATAAGACGCGCGTGCGCATGGGCGAATACCTCGCAAAACAGATTAAGGAGGCGGGAATCCATATCGACTCTGTGATTCCAATTCCGGATACTGGCCGCCCTGCGGCCGCAGGCCTTGCTGATAAATTGAAGGTTCGATATCGCGAAGGGTTTGTGAAGAACCGGTACATCGGTCGCACGTTCATCATGCCAGGGCAACACATGCGCAAGCGCAATATCCAGTTCAAGCTTCACCCCATTGATCTTGAATTTAAGAATAATAGCGTCCTCCTCGTGGATGATTCGATCGTACGAGGCAACACTAGTAAGAAGATCATCGAAATCGCGCGCAAGGCGGGCGCAAAGAAAGTCTACTTTGCCTCCGCAGCACCTCCGATCATCGCTCCCGATCCCTATGGGATCGATCTTCCTACGTATACGGAACTCATTGCCGCAGATCATACGGTGAAGGAGATCTGCAACTTTATCGGCGCCGATGGGCTTTTCTATGGCAAAATCGAAGATCTCCACAAAGCTGTGCGCACCGGAAACCAGGATATCCGCAAATTCAGCGAGGGGTGCTTTACAGGCAAATACCCGACACCGGAGGTGACGCAGGAACTCCTCAACAAATGGGCGGTGCAGAGGAACCAGACCCGCGACGATTTTTCGGAGGAAGAGGATGAGGCCTCGGAGCAGTACAGAATGATGACATTGATCTAACATGAAAATTCTTCTCATCACTATTTCTGCCCGCGGCCACGCCATCGCCGAAGCTCTTGCGCGATCAAAAAAGCACCCTGAGATTATCCACATTTGCCCGCAGAGGAACCCGGGGATCCGGAAAATTGCAAAAGAGCAGCATGTGCTCCGTTCCCTCATGGATTTCCCAGCGATTCTGGATATTGCTAAGCGTACGAAGCCAGATTTCGCGTTCATTGCTCCGGATGATCCGATTGGCGGAGGACTTGCAGATGAACTCGAAAAAATAGGCATTCCGAGCATTGCTCCAAAGAAGTCACTCGCACGGATCGAATCGAGTAAAGGATTCACGAGGGAACTCCTAAAGAAGTACAAGATTGATGCGAGCCCAAAGTTTCGGGTATTCTCGAAGGTATCAGGTATTAAGTATCAGGTATCAGGTATGAGGAGTTTTATCGAGGATGAACTCAAAGGGGAATACGTCGTCAAATACGATGGACTCGCGGGTGGAAAAGGCGTCAAAGTAAGCGGGGAGCATCTGCATTCGATCGAAGAGGGAGTTGCGTATGCGGAGGACTGTCTCAAGGATTCCACTCAGGTTGTGATCGAAGAAAAACTCATCGGTGTGGAATTCAGCCTCATGTCCTTTGTCTCAGGTTTAAGCGTGGTCTCCATGCCCGCAGTGCAGGATCACAAGCGCGCGTTCGAAGGGGATACCGGACCAAATACCGGTGGGATGGGTACCTACAGCGATGTGAATCACTCCCTGCCGTTCCTTACCGAGGATGATCTTTCTGCAGCCCATTCCCTTAACGAGAAGACGGCGAAAGCTGTTATGCAGGAATGTGGCGAGCCCTACAGAGGTATTCTCTATGGCGGGTTCATTGCCACAGAGAGGGGAGTGAAGCTGATTGAGTACAATGCGAGATTTGGAGATCCCGAGGCGCTCAATGTGCTCCCGATTCTCTCCTCCGACTTTGTAGAGATCTGCGAATCTATCCTTGGTGGAACACTCTCTCCAGAACTTGTCCGATTCGAAGAGAAAGCCACGGTGTGTCTCTACATCACGCCTGATTCCTACCCAGAGAGGAAAGATCGTAAAGGAGAGATCGTGAAGTTCCCAAACGAGATCCCTTCGAATGCGCGCCTCTACTTTGGCGATATCTCAGAAGATCCCGATGGCACCCTGCACCTTGGTGGGTCACGTACCGCGGGGATCGTGGGGATAGGGGATTCGATTGAAGAGGCAAGGCACACTGCTCTCACTCTCTGCGAAAGGGTTCAGGGACCTGTTCGGTTCCGTGCGGATATCGGTTCGAAGGAGTTGATTAATAAAAGAATCGAGATGATGAGTTCTCTTCGAATTAGAGCATAGCCCTCTCGGCCTTGTCTAGTTCGTGTTTTACAGCGGACATTATTTCCTCCTTTTTCGTTGCTCCGAGTGATGTTGTGTAATAACCATCCCTGTATTTTTTCAAAGGTTTATATTTTATACCCGTTCGTTTTCCAAATAGGAGGTAATAATACTTGCGAAAAACAGGTGCTATCTCCTGATGAATCACGAAAAGTGGTGAGCCATCATTTGCAGCACGTATTTCAATGCCATTGAGCAGTACCCATTGTATAGTTTCTTTGAGTTCCTCAGGAAACTCACGTCGTGCTTCTTCAAAAAGTGCATTTACCTCTTGTGCTTCCGCTTGCCACTGCGCAGGCGGATGAGACGTTTCCTCTTCAAGACTCTGTTCAACCACTATGACGTCCTGCTCTCTGTCAAATTTTTTTTCTCCTTCTGATTCCTTTTCTTCTTCGATAATCGCTGGAAGATTTACCTTTGTATATTCTCCGTCAAAATCCCTCATTAATTCCTCAAGATCCCATGCATGACGATACGAGCGGTATGAAGGATTCCCCTCGTCGTCCACATGGAGATCAATCGTGCGTTTGTTGTCGTAGGTATCATCCCAGATAGCGATAATAGATTTTGGCAAATCTTTGCCGTCAATGGTGACAAATTCTTTGCCATTCTGAAAACCTTCTGGATCCTCGTCGGAAAGTTTTGAGAATTCTTCTGTATCTGAACTGCTGTAGTAAGTGGGAGGGTCAATGCCTTTCTTCACCCGCTCAAAATCAACGCAAAATTCCGCTTTAAGAAGCCAATTGTTCAATGTATCATTCTTTTCGACATATTCAAGAAATCCATCTTGCATGAGGCGCTCTTTGAGGAGATCTCGCTTTGTATTCAGTCCATCCATCTTTTCTTTATGCACTCGATATCGCTCCTGCACTTCCTGCGACGCCGAAGCAGGAGATGCATCGACATCCTGCCGCAATTTGGAAAGTTGCTCCCGAGTCGCCTCGGTAAGTTTTCTCTCTGGAGCCTCGGGGTTTTGAAGTGGAACTTCACTCATGTTTGTTTAGAGGCACGCCTCCATTCTCGTCTTCTCGAGTTCGATGCTCTGCTCCTGCAAGAGGATACTCACTTTCTGCAAATTATCCCGTGCGTGTGCGCAGAGAATGCCATTTGGCTCTGAAGAGCAATCCCAATCGTACTGATACTGCGCTTCTGCAAGGAGCTCGATGCTCCGCGCAAGTGCGCGCTCCCTTCCCCGGACTTCACGCAACTTGCCACCCTCAATATCACAACCTGCAGCCATGTGCGTACGAATTGCGCCCATGTCATCC
>Ga0209542_10016873_pt1 | contig 12048 bp, 11 predicted proteins | sample RifCSPhighO2_01_FD_184028 | JGI IMG/M metagenome (GOLD analysis project Ga0209542, IMG submission 184028) | Soil microbial communities from Rifle, Colorado - Rifle CSP2_plank highO2_0.1 (SPAdes) (version 2) | ecosystem: Environmental > Terrestrial > Deep subsurface > Rock core/Sediment ...
AGCAACACTTGAATTACTTGAAGTCCATTCAGCCGCTACGGGAATTCGGGCCGGCATAACTTGAGCGCAAAAAGCTCCCGAAGGACACGGCGGCATAGGCGGCTGATAATAGGCCTGAAAACTCTTGCTCTCGCCGACCGTCATGGAAGCAGATGACGGCGTAATGTACAGATATCCGACGTTTACTGGTACTGGTGGCTGTGTAGGGCAAGCTGTAATAATTTGTGCACGCGTCTGCGGGCCTACAACGCCGTATCCTGTTGTCGCGGGACTTCCAGAAGAAACCACTCCTTGCTTTGTCTGCCATCGCTGAACTGCTTTTTCAGTAAGCGAGCCGTAATAACCGGTTACCAATCTTTCTGGATACACATTAGGGTCGTTGGCTAGCATTTTTTGCAATTTCGTCACTTCTCCTCCCGTGCTCGCGTCGCTCACACCCGGGTAAAGACTTTGCGAAAATTCGGGACACACCGAAGAAACAGGGACTGTGGCAGGCACGGGTTCCGTCTCACTCGGAGTTACACCGCTTAACTGTCGCTGGAGAGCTGTGATTTGTGCTTTTAATTGCATGATCTGCTCCTGCAATTGTTGAATGATTTGCTCATTAGTTTGAGCCGAAACAGGACTAGTAACAAAGAGACTAACGCCGAGAACCACAACAATAGACAAGACTGCGAATAGTTTTATTTGTTTGTTCATATTGAAAAATATGGTTAATTTTATCTTACGACTTTTATTTATAATAACATACAATACAAGCTTATCACAAGCTTATCCACAAAGAACAAGCTTAAACACAAAGACAAAAAACCCGCTGCCTTAACCTATGGTAAGATGGAAAGTCGATTGTTTTATTTCAAGAAAACTTACAATCGATTGACGAAAAATCCCTAGTGTGTTATCTAATCCCTAGCAAATCGTTAAGAGGGAGTAAGTTGTAATAATATGGTTCTTATCTTTGCTCATTTGTAAAATACGACAACAGGAGGCCATAAGGTGGACAATGACCAAGTAATACGCGAACTTAGATTGCTTTATCCCAAGCAACCGATCAGTTTGTTCATGCAAATTTTACAGCGTGTTGGTCTTGAGAACCACGAAAGATTACGGGAAGAACTCGGAGCCGTCGAACATCAAACGCTGCACTGGCTCGAGCGTCAGCAAAAAAAAGAATGCAAACGGGCCAAGGCGGCCATAAGTGCTTACAGGAAGCTTGAGATACATCGGGCATTACGTGTAGATATTTGCCTGCCGGTTCCAGTCGAGTACGCGCAACTTGTTCTTGTCTACGGATTTGCCAGATTTGGGAGCAGAGTCATTTTCGCCGAACGGCATAAACTTAAGGCTGATTCAGTTAAGCAAAATGTGGCGCGGAAACTTGAGCAGGTTGGTATACGTCTGGACCGCGATGCGATTAACAAGACTCTTGCATTTCTTATTTCTCAAGGAGTGGTTGTCAGCGATTCCGGCAAAGATGGCGCGCTCTCTTTAAACCTTGATGAGCGTGGTTCCAGGGTTACGGCCGATGGAAGAATTATAGTTAAAGAAGTGAAACGATTTTTCCACGGCTTGTTTAAGAAATAAGTTCATCGATATCTGCCGCATCTCGTGACGAGGTGCGACATTTTTTTGTCAAAGCGAGGTTGGTGCTTTCGTACCGCACCTAACGAAGCCGTATTCGGCTTCCACTTAAAGTATCTTTGAATAGTTCTGTGGTGCGGGTAGAAAGTACCAGCCGAGCCCCTGTGTATAACCAAGGTTTTGTTTTACCCGGAATTGTCATAATATTGTTGAGTAGTGGGGAATTGTGGATAAAGGTGGGGATATAGCAGAAGGTTTGGGGATAACTCTTTGGCAAATAGCGCTTTTTGTGAGGGAAAACGTTATTTCTTAAAAAACAAACCTTCCAACCCGCCGCTACGGTTTGCCTTTACCCGCCAAATGTTGCTTGGAGAATACACGCACAATTTAGACCAAAAAGGCCGAATGGCTATTCCCGCAAAATTCCGTGAAACTCTTGCTGGAGGAGCAATTATTACTCGCGGGCTTGATGCCTGTCTTTTTATATTCGCGAATACGGAATGGGAAAAATTAGTTATGAAAATTAACGCCCTGCCTTTAGCGCAGGCGAATTCGCGCGCCTTCACGCGGTTAATGCTCGCGGGGGCGATGGATGTAGAAATCGATAAGCAGGGAAGAATTCTAGTGCCGGATTATTTGCGGAAGTTTGCCGGCTTAAGCAAAGAGGTGGTGGTCGCCGGACTTTATACGCGGGTTGAAATCTGGGATAAGAACCGCTGGGCGGAATATAAACGGAAAACGGAGAGTGCCTCCGAGGAAATTGCCGAAAAATTAGGCGAACTGGGAATTTAAAGATTCATGCCAGGCGTGAGAGATCAAAAAACATATTTTGAAATCTCACGCGTGGCATATGAATTAAGCAATATGCCACACATTCCAGTTCTTTTAAAAGAAGTAATAAGTTTTTTAAATCCTAAGCCGGGTGAATTCTTTATTGACGGTACGGTAAACGGCGGGGGACATACGCGGGCGATTCTCAAACGCATAAAAGGTGGCACATTTTTAGGCTGCGAATGGGATAACGAAATATTTAAAAATATTCGCGACGCTCACTTAGAAAAAAAATATATTGCAAACATTATCCTAAAAAATGAGAACTACGCGGATATTTCGAAAATTTTAAAGCAAGAAAAATTACCTAAAGCAGACGGACTTCTCCTCGATCTTGGTTTCTCTTCGCTTCAGCTTGAAGCCGGCCGCGGCCTTAGCTTTAAGGAAGATTACAACCATGAGCTTCTCGACATGCGCTACAAAAAGGACAAGCAAAGAAGAACCGCGGTGGAAATCGTAAATTCATTTTCTGAAGACGAACTTACAAGAATTTTTCGTGATTACGGAGAAGAGCGTTACGCGAGAAAAATTGCTCAAAATATCGTATTCACGCGAAAAAAAACAAGAATTATGACCGTAAATGATCTAGTCTCAATCATTAAGAACGCAGTCGGAAACGGCTATGAACAGGGGAGGATACATCCTGCTACCAGAGTTTTCCAGGCGCTTCGTATCTGCGTAAACGACGAGCTTCAAAATATCAAATCAGTGCTCACGGATTTACCGAAGATCTTGAAGCCGGATGGAAGGGTAGTAATTATTTCTTTTCATTCGCTTGAAGACAGGCTTGTGAAAAACCGCTTTCGCGAACTTAGGCAAAAGAAAACATTAACGCTTCTAACCAAAAAACCAATTACTTCAACCAAAGAGGAAGCAAAGGGAAACCCTCGCGCCCGTTCAGCTAAGTTGCGAGCAGCGCTTGTAAATTTACCCGTCTAAATTTTTTACATAAAACCAACATTTATGACCATTATTCAACCCGGTAACAAAAAAGGCATTATCACGCTCACTATTATATTTTTAAGCGTCATTTTGTGTCTACTAATCGGCGGTGATGTTTTCATTTATAACTCTATTGTTGATTTGAATCACAATATTAATGTAGCTACCGGCGAAATTAATAAAACGGAAGTAGAAAACGCCGAGCTAAAAAATAAATTATATAGTTTGCTTGATCCCAAGGCGCTTGAATCCTTAGCGCAAAGTCACGGACTCGAAAAGGATAAAGGTCCGCGATATTTTCAACTTACTTCAGACAAGGAGCTATGGGCATTCGTTTCGCGGCCATAATCGGTTTTTTCACTCTTCTCTACGGTGCGCTAATTTTTAACCTTTATAATCTTCAGATTAAGAAAGGCGAAGCTTACACCGTAAAAGCCGAAACCCAGCTTGAATTGGCTGGCCTTCTTGAGCCCGTGCGCGGCAATATCTATTTTTCCGACAAAAAAGGCAACCAAATACCGGCGGCCATCAATAAAAACTTTTCATTCGTATACGCGGTGCCAAAGAAAATTGAAGACGTAAAAGAAGCCGTAGAAACTCTTGCCCCCATTATTGGCAAGCCCAAAGATTTTTTAGAAACAATTTTGAGTAAACCGAACGATTTGTACGAGCCGCTTATTACAAAGGCAACAGACGAACAAATACAAGCCATTAAAAACGCAAATCTAAAGGGAATTTACACAAGTTTAGAACCGGCTAGGTTTTATCCCTTGAATAATCTTGGCAGTCAGGTAATAGGCTTTGTTTCTACCAATAATTCGAAAGACAATCGTCCGATTGGTCAGTATGGCGTTGAACGCTTTTATAACGATCAGCTTTTTGGTAAGGAAGGAACGCTCACGGGCGAGGTCGTAAAAAAGAGCGAACCGGGAGAAGATATTTCTCTTACTATTGACCGAAATATTCAGGAGCAAGCGCAAGAAATTGTAAAAAAGTTAATTGATAAATATCAGGCCTCGGCCGGATCATTTATCGTTCAAGAACCTAAAACCGGCAAGATTCTTGCGATGGGTTCTCTCCCTAATTTTGATCCTAATAAGTATGGTTTAGCAGAAATACACAACTTTTTGAATACCACTATTCAGGAAGTTTATGAACCCGGATCTGTTTTCAAGGTGCTTACTATGGCGGCAGGCATTGATTCGGGTGCTATTACACCCGATACGACTTATAATGACACAGGTTTCTTGACGTTAAATAACCGCACGGTTAAAAACTGGGACGGCAAAGCGCATGGCTTAACCACGATGACTGGCGTAATCGAACAGTCGCTAAATATCGGCGCGGCTTTTGCCGAAAAAAAGACAGGGCATAAAATATTTTTAAAATACCTGAAAGCTTTTGGTTTTGAAGAGCTGACCGACATCAATTTGCCAGGTGAAAGAGTCGGCAGTCTCGCTCCGCTTGAGACCAAGAATCCTACTGATATTAACTTTGCGACGGCGTCATATGGACAAGGGATCTCTGTAACTCCCTTAAGACTTTTAAGCGCTGTTTCTGCGCTTGCCAATGGCGGCGTTCTTATGCGACCCTATGTAAATATTGAGCTGAAACCAAAGATCGAACGCAGGGTTGTCTCTGCTCAAACTGCTAAGAAGGTAGCCGCTATGATGGTTTCGGCTGTGGATAAAGCCAAGATTGCTCAAATTCCAAACTACGCCATGGCCGGGAAAACCGGCACCGCCTTTATTCCAGATTTTGGCCAGGGCGGCTATACCGACCAAGTTATCAATACCTATGTAGGTTTCGGGCCGGTCACGGATCCGCAGTTTACAATTTTGATAAAACTTGATAAGCCAGCTGGCGCGCCGCTCGCAGGCCTCACAGTTGTGCCCGCGTTTCGTGAGCTTGCGGAATTCGTTATCAGTTATTTAAATGTGAGTCCGGACAGGTTAGAAAATAATCAACCATAAATAAATTTTTAACTTACATTTTTTTAATATGTTTCATTTTCATATGGCCCTTCGAACCACACCTAACAAAGTCGTCTGCGACTTTCGAGCACTAAAAGTTTTAATCATAGACGCTCGGCGACTGCGGTGCTAGTAGAAATATATTGTAAAGTTACCATATTAATTTTTTATGAAATACAGACTTATTAAAACTCTTCAATATATTTTGCGGCTTTTAGCAGTGTTTATTATTTGGAGGCATCGACCGGGTATTATAGGGATAACCGGCTCGGTGGGTAAAACTTCGACTAAACAAGCAACCGCGGCTGTGCTCGCGGTTGATAGAAAAATAAGATATGCGCCGAGCAGTCACAACAACGAAATCGGCTTTCCGCTCGCTGTTATCGGTGAATGGTCCAAGAAAGACTTAAAACTGGTGAGTAACACCGAACCGCCTGGCATAAAAAAAATACTAAAATTTTTCTTTTGGCTAAAGGTATTTACGACTGGCATCTTCGCGCTCTTTGGGAGTAAATCAAAATATCCGGAGCTCTTAATTCTCGAGTATGGTATTCAAGAGCCGGGAGATATGAAAAAACTTCTGAATATTGCGAAGCCTAATATCGGTATCATAACCGCGATTGGCGAGATTCCAGTACATGTTGAGTTTTTTACCGGTGTTGATGCTCTGGCGAGGGAGAAATCGCGCCTCGTAGAATTTCTGCCCGCGGCCGGTTTCGCGGTCTTGAATTATGATGATGACACCGTGATGCGCATGAAGGATCGCACGCGGGCGCGTACAATCTCATATGGATTTGGCGAGGGGGCAGATGTGCGCATTACTAATTTTGAAAACCGCTCAGAAGGGTCTAGACCAGCGGGCATAGCTTTTAAGCTTGAGTACGCCGGGTCATTTGTGCCGGTTCGTCTGGACGAAGTTTTTGGCAAAGCACAGGCATACGCGGCAGCGGCAGCGGCAGCCGCCGGGTTGATTTTTGGCATCAACTTGATTAAAATTGCCGAGTCTTTAAAAAAATATCGTCCTATCGAGGGCAGGATGACGCTTATAGAAGGCATAAAAGAAACGCTTATAATTGACGACAGCTATAACGCAGCGCCGCTTTCGATGCATGCGGCCCTAGATACCTTGAGACTACTAAAGGCCAAAAGAAAAGTGGCGGTTTTGGGCGACATGCTTGAAATCGGAAAGTTTACGCTTGAGGCGCATGAAGAAATGGGGCGGATTGCCGCGAAGACAGTGAATGTATTAGTAACAGTTGGCGGCCGAGCTAAATTCATCGCGGAGACAGCCAGAAAGTCGGGTATGCAAAAAAGAAACATTTTCAGTTTTGAGACAGCCGAAGAAGCGAAAATGCCGGTGCAGGACTTGCTAAAGAAAGGGGATCTGGTTTTGGTTAAGGCCTCGCACGCCATGGGCTTTCAAGATATAGTGGAAGAGATTAGATTGCCGAAGGAGATGGCGCATGCCAAAAATCAAATTTAGAACACCTGATATTGTCTCGAAGCTCCTATCGTCTAGTGGTTAGGACAGCAGCTTCTCAAGCTGCGAACCGGAGTTCGATTCTCCGTGGGAGCACCAATAAAACGAAAGTATTTTACGGCTAAGATAATTAATTTTTCATATGGATTTATTTAGTTAAAGTCGCTAGAATTAGACTATGCACGTCATTTTGGAATTTATTTTTTCTCTGACGATTTCCGTCATAGAGTTTCTAGGTTATACCGGTATTTTTTTTCTGTCGCTTCTCGAATCGGCCAATATTCCCATTCCTTCCGAGGTTATTTTACCGTTTTCAGGATTTCTGGCGGCACAAGGAGTTTTCAATTTCTGGTTGGTGGTGGTCCTAGGCGCCCTGGGAAATCTGGCCGGTTCGCTTATCTCTTACGGATTGGCGCATTATTTCGGCCGGCGGCCAATATTATTTCTTTCAAAATTATTTTTGGTGCATATCGATGATTTAGAGAGGGCAGAGACGTGGGCCAGGAAGTTTGGTAACTTATCTATTTTTTTTGCACGCTTCGTGCCGGTTATTAGGACATTTATCTCTTTTCCGGCTGGCATGTTTAGGGTAAATCTGCTTTATTTTACCGTACTTACGTTTATAGGGTCATTTCTTTGGTCATGGTTCTTGACCTACCTTGGTTTTATATTAGGAGAAAATTGGAGAATGCTTGAGGGGTATTTTAGAAAATTTGATTTCATTATTTTGGCGCTGATTATTTTAGGAGCAGCTTGGTGGATTCGTCGGCACGTACGTAAAAACAAGGCGCATTCCCAAACATAAGAATTGCGTATACAATATAACCAACATAGGTAGATATAAGTATGCTAGACGTTAATTTGCTTCGAGAAAAACCAGAGGAAGTTAAAAAAGGCATTGCCGACAAAGGGGCCGATCCGAAACTGGTGGACGATTTTTTGGCAATTGATAAGGCATGGAAAGAGGTGCTTCTTGAAGTGGAAAATATTCGCGCGCAACACAAAAAACTTGGTAAAGAGGATAAGGAAAAAGGCAGGGCGTTAAAAGAAGAAGTAAAACAGCGTGAGGCAAAACTTGCAGAACTTGAGGAAAAGCGGAGTGCTGTTTTATTCAGAATTCCGAATGTACCGGACGCTGATGTTCCCGTGGGGAAAGATGAAAGCGAAAATGTTGTTATGAGAAAATGGGGAATACCTCCGGCGTTTGATTTTACGCCCAAAGATCATTTGGCGATTGGGGAAGCGTTGGGCATTATCGACGTTCAAACTGCCGGCAAAGTTTCGGGCAGCCGTTTTAGCTATTTGAAAGGCGCGGCGGCACTAATGGAATTTGCTATTATTCGCTATGTATTTGATGTTCTAACTGATTCTAAAATAATCGGCGAACTTGCTCAAAAAATAGAAAAAAAATATTCGGTAACGCCGTTTACGCCGGTTGTGCCGCCAGTCATGATCCGTCCCGAAGTTTTTAAACGGATGGCCCGGCTCGATCCTGGGCAGGAAGATGAACGTTATTATTTACCTAAAGACGATTTATATCTGGTAGGGTCGGCGGAGCACGCCATGGGCCCGATGCATATGGATGAAACACTTTCGGAAGAAAAACTTCCGCTTCGTTACGCCGGTTTCTCTACAAGCTTTAGGCGTGAGGCAGGTTCTTATGGTAAAGACGTTAAGGGGATTTTACGTTCGCATCAGTTTGATAAAATCGAAATAGAATCTTTCACGGTTCCGGAACATTCCCGCAAAGAACAGGATTTTATCGTGTCAATTCAAGAATATTTTATGCAAGCGCTTAAACTGCCATATCAAGTAGTGGCAATTTGTACCGGGGATATGGGCTCTCCCGACGCAAGGCAAATTGACATTGAAACTTGGATGCCAGGCGAAGGCAGATACCGCGAAACGCATACCTCCGACATGATGACCGATTACCAGTCTCGTCGTCTGGCTACGCGCGTAAAACGCAAAAATGGTAATACTGAATTAGTGCACATGAACGACGCTACGGTTTTTGCGATTGGCAGGATCTTAATTGCCATCATCGAAAACTATCAGCAAGCAGACGGCAGTGTCGCGGTTCCCAAGGCGCTTCAGAAGTATAGTGGATTAAAAGTAATAAAAAAAATAAGCCCCCGGGCGGCTTATGCGAGCGGACTTTAGTCCACATGACGGACAGTACGGAGATGTTTAGAAAGTTTAGCGATACGTGTTTCGATGTCTATTTTGGGATGGGTGTCACGGAAGTCAATCAAGGCAGCGAGATGTGTTCTAAGTGCGGCTTGTGTTTCAGCATCCTCAATGTCCCTTTCATTTCTTAGTTTAAATAATCGATAGCTTGTTTTGCACATATATTCAGTCGCACGTAACGCCGCGACACTAGCACTGGCGCGTTTCCTTATATAAATGGTGTAACGCGCGGCAAGAAAAGCTACCGCGGCCAGAGTGAAAAGCGTAAGCATATTCTCTAATATGTCCATGATCTGTCTCCTTTTGATATGCTCTTTTATTTGTATCACCAAAAACAGTTTGAGAAAATAGCCCTGGTTTGCCATTTTTCCATGAGAGGAGAAAATCTGATAAGATAATCCAAAAGTGTTTTAGAAATATCGCGGGTTTGAGAGGAGTAAGTAGGGCATTTTTCATATTTTTCATATATATACGGTGTTTTCTAGGTAACATATAAAAAACAGTGCCACCATGAGGGTGGCTTGGAAAGTAGAAAGTGGTGGGGTGGACGCGCCCCCGAGAAGCGGGGACGCGTCTCACCTTGCCCTGGACCGGCGGCCAGGGACTTCGGCAGACCGGTTACTCGAGGGTGGTGCACTCCGCCTGGGTTCCCGTGGTGATCATCGACTGGGTGGCGGGCGCGGCGCGACTGGATGCGTGTCTCATGGTCACTTTTCTCCTTTCTGCGGGCCTCCTTGGAGGGGGCGGACCCCTTCATGAAGACGCGCGAATGAGTTGGTTCTATTAGGAGTATACCAAAGTCAATGATTTTTGCAACTTCGTTTGTCCACATATTATAAGGATAGCTCAAAAACTGCTAGAATGTATGGATGATAGAGAGAAATCATAAAAACGTACGGACTTGGATTGAACTTAATAGAAAAGCGCTCATGGATAATTATAGAGCGATCCGAGCCGCGATTCCGCCAAAAACTAAATTCATGGCTGTAGTGAAATCAAATGCTTACGGCCATGGGCTTACGCAAATCGCACAACTTCTTACTAGTGACCAGCCTGCCACGTTGTCGCGAAGCGATGTTGCGGGGTCGCTAGTGGCTAGTAACTATTTATGGTTCGGTGTTGATTCAATTATTGAGGCGCTTCATTTGCGCCACGAGAAATTTAAAAATCAGATTTTGGTTTTAGGCATGACATTGCCCGGACGGATAAAAGAAGCGGCACAAGAGAATATTATTCTAACTGTTTCTTCTTTGCCTGCTCTTATGAGTATTGCCAAAAGCAAGCTACGGCCAGCGTTTCATCTAAAGATCGATACCGGCATGCACCGGCAGGGATTTTCCACAGAAGAACTGCCCAGGGTAATAAAAGTTTTAAAAAAATATAAGCTCACGCCCACAGGCATCTACACTCACTTCGCTTTTGCTACGGATCAATTCTCTCCCCATTACACCCTAGAACAATTAAAAAATTTCAAAGAAGCTATTAAAATATTGCGGCAAGCCGGTTATAAAAATCTGCTTAAGCACAGCGCGGCCTCTGGCGGCACTTTGCTTTTTCCAGAATCTCATATGGATATGGTGCGGGTTGGCATGGCACTTTATGGCTACTACCCGTCGCTTGAGGCGGCACGGCAAATAGGCAAGAAAATAGTTTTGTCTCCGATATTATCATGGAAATCCTTGGTCGGCGAGGTAAAAGAAATTCCGAGTGGCGCTTATGTAGGATATGATTTAACGGAAAAAGTTAGTCGCAAAACTAAACTGGCCGTGATTCCCATCGGCTACTGGCATGGTTTTGACCGAGGGCTTTCATCGGTCGGCGAGGTGCTTATAGGAGGATTGCGGCGGAGAATTATCGGCCGTGTTTCTATGGACATGATTGTTGTGGACGTTACTGACGGCAAAGAAGAAGTAAGGGCGGGGGATACGGTAACAGTGATTGGGCGCGACGGCAGGGGAAAAATATGGGCGGATGAGATGGCGCAAAAAATCGGCACCTCGCACTATGAGGTGCTTACCTGCATTAATCCGTTGATTTATAGAAAAGTAGTCTGATAACTATGGATTACAGTGAAGAACTTATTTACAAGAAAAAGAAAAGACGCGCCAAGTTTATTCTGGGTAGCGTTGTTTTTTTGGCGATTGTTTTTTGGAGTGGAGCTACATACCTCTATTTCTTTACGGACGCGTTTTATTTTAGCAACCTTGAAATTACGGGTCTAAAGAGTCTCAAACAAGATGAGGTGCTCGCAAAAAATAAAATATCTTTTTTTGAAAATCTAAGTTTTTCTAATCCCTTGATAAAAACTAGCGAAGTATACCGTAACTATATTTCCAAATCACTTTTAATCGCGATTCACGAGCGCGAGCCGTATGCCATTTGGTGTCGCAGTACTGAATTGGTTCAAGAAGAAAACTCTACGAGTACTTTAGGCACTGTTCGGGGTAATATAGCAGTGGCCTTGAGTGGTTGTTATTGGTTTGATAAAGACGGTTTTGTGTTCGCCAAAGCGCCGGAAACGGAAGGAGTGCTTTTGCGGGAAGTCGAGGATGTTTCTCTCCGCGAGGTTAAAATCGGCGAATATGTATTACCAGACGATGATCGGGCTGGGCTATTTAAGATTTTTGGTTTTGTTGACGCACTTGGCATAGAAGTGCGTCAATTTCGCCTTGAATCATTAGATAAGCAGGAGGTAACAGCCTTTACCAAAGCCGGACCTAAGATTTATCTTAGTTTGCGTCTTGATCCAAGTTTTGCCATGGAGCCGTTTCGAGCGACTTTGACTTCGATTTTACCGACATTGCAGTATATTGATTTGCGGTCGGAGAATAAGATTTTTTATCGCTAAGCGAAATGTTTGCTTCTCTCGCGCCGTTCGCTCGCCCAGCGAGCTCGCTCACTACGCTCCTTCCTCGCTCTGCCCTGCGGGCAACCGTGCCCGCTCAGTCGGAGATGTGCGCTCCGAAAAGCAATCTCTTCGCTTAGCTGGGGAGGGTGGCGTAGTTGGAGGGCATCGGTTTGACAGCTTATAAGGGGGGGTAAAATGAAAGA
>Ga0209542_10016874_pt1 | contig 12048 bp, 16 predicted proteins | sample RifCSPhighO2_01_FD_184028 | JGI IMG/M metagenome (GOLD analysis project Ga0209542, IMG submission 184028) | Soil microbial communities from Rifle, Colorado - Rifle CSP2_plank highO2_0.1 (SPAdes) (version 2) | ecosystem: Environmental > Terrestrial > Deep subsurface > Rock core/Sediment ...
TGGTGGACGAAGGTGGTTATGACTTTTAATCCACCTTCGTCCACCATATCCTGACCGTACTTTTGAATCAAATAATCTCTTACATAAAGAGAAAAATGAGGAGCTCTAATGCCAGAAGTATTTTTTTCCAAAAACTGCACTTTTTCCTTTATGGCAGAATCATATTCTTTGTTTGTAATATAGCCATATTCTTTCATTTTATTTAATACAAGTTTTTGTCTAACATCTAGACGGTCTTTGTTTTTGCCATAAGGAGAATAGAAAGTGGGGGCTTGAGGTATGGCCGCAATATATGCTGATTCGGCTATAGTCACATCTTTTGCTGATTTTCCAAAAAATGTTTTGCTAGCTTCTTCAACTCCATAAATATTTCCACCATAAGGACTTTCATTCAAATAAGTTTCAAATATCTGGTCTTTTGTCAGTATTTTTTCTATTTTTAGGGCTAGAATCCACTCTTTTAATTTTCTGGTGATAGTTTTATCTTGAGTCAACACAGAATTCTTTATGACTTGTTGGGTTATAGTAGAGCCACCCTGAACAAGACCTCCTCCTGTAATATTGGCGATGATAGCTCTAAGTATAGAAGCTGGTTGTATGCCATGATGCCTGTAGAACTCAACATCTTCTACTGAAATGGTGGCATCTTTTATATATTTAGAAATGTCTTCAAATGGAATAATAGTGCGCTTAGCATCACTATGAATATCATATAGCAATATTTCCCCAGTCCTATCATATATTTTTGTTGATTGAGCCACTTTACGAGCTTCAAAAGCGCTTAAGTCTGGTATCTGTAGAGTAGAAAACCAAATAGCTCCTAATCCAATTAAAATAAGAGCCACGGATAAACAAAATAATATGAGTGACTTTATGTGTTTTAGCCACCATGGACGGCGTCGCGACATGGCAAAATTGTACCATACATGTTAGATTATGTGCATGTTTGGAGTAAAAAAGACGGAAATAATAACTGATGAAAAAAAGATAGACGAGCTTCTTTCTCGTGGGGTAGAGGAAGTGATAGAGAAAGATAAGCTCTTATCTAAATTGAAAAGCGGTAAACAATTGCGTATAAAGTTGGGGATTGACCCAACAAGTTCAAATATTCATATTGGGCGTACTATTCCATTACTCAAGCTTCGCGATTTCCAAGAGCTTGGTCATAAAATAGTTTTGATAATTGGAGACTTTACAGCAGTGATAGGGGATACTTCCGATAAAGAAAGCGAAAGACCAATGCTTACAGAGGTACAGGTAAAAAAGAATTTAGAAAATTATATAGACCAAGTTGGAAAAGTTATAGACATTACTAAATGTGAAATACATTACAATAGTAAATGGCTTAGCAATCTTAGTTATAATGAAATATGCAAACAAGCCGATGTATTTTCTTTGAGCGATTTCATCTCCAGAGAGAATATAAAGAAACGACTAGATACAGGAAAAAGAATTTCATTGCGAGAATTGATGTACCCCTTGATGCAAGGATATGATTCGGTTGCTATAAAATCCGATGTGGAGATTGGCGGTACTGACCAGAGATTCAATCTTCTTGCCGGAAGAGAATTGCAGAGATATTACAAACAAGAACCACAGGATATTATTACAAACCCACTAGTTGAAGGTCTGGATGGCAGGAAAATGAGTTCAAGTTGGGGAAATACAATCAATTTATTAGATTTTGCAAATGATATGTATGGAAAAGTCATGTCTTTGCACGACAATTTTATTATCAAATATTTCACCCTGACCACCAGAGTAGGTCTTGATATTATAGAAAATTACAAAACAGCTCTGGTTTCAGGCACAAATCCAAAAGATATAAAAATGAAACTGGCTTATGAGCTTGTAAGATTGTATTTTTCTGATAATGAAGCGAAAAAAGCCGAAAAATATTTTACAAACACTTTTAGCAGAAAAGAAGTTCCAGAAGATGTTATGGAAATAGTCACTTCAAAAGGAGCAGATATAAAAGACCTTCTTGTGGAATCAAAAATGGTTTCTTCAAATGCAGAATGGAGACGACTAGTGGAAGGGAATGCTATATCTATTGTTGGGACAGAAGAAGTAATAAAAGACCAATTTATAAAAGCAGAAATTACTCAAGTTTTTCGTATTGGTAAAAAGAGGTTTGTGAAGGTGGTGGTGAGGTAGGCGTATTATTATAAGGAGACTGACTTATTAATTAAATTAATTGTATGGATTTTAATATCATCGCTACGATTCTGAGTATTATTGCAAGTATTGTATTTATGATTGCTGCATATATGACACGAAAAGATCGAAATGAAATTCGTAAAGTTGTAACTAAAATAAATACTACTAATTTTGGAAATTTTTCAGGAAACATATCTCATTTAAATGCTGGGGCTGGTTTTGATTTTTCACATAAATAAACACAAAATGTTAGAAAGAAAACAAAAATTGCTTGAATTGGAAAAGACTAATAAATATTTTTTCCACGGCTCAGAAAAAGAAATAGATATATTTAAACCACATCAAGCATATAACTGGCGGAATGGGGTAAAAGAAAAGGATGGCGAACCAGCGACCTTTGCATCCCCATCAGTTAACTACGCTATCTTTATGGCTATTTTTAACAAAAAGAATTGCCCAAATGAATTAAAGTCTGGAGTAAAAGTTTCTGCAGAAAATATAGAGAGTAATAAGTTTGAAATTACTTTTGAAACTAGTAGAGGAACTTTAGCGAATCTCGTCACTAATGCAACTGGATATGTCTATGTTTTTGATAGGAAAGATTTCCCAAAAAGAAATAGCCCAGCAGAATATATGTCACACTCGGAAGTAACTCCTTTAGAAAAAATTCTGGTTACAAAAGAAGATTTATCTAAATTGGCCATATTATGAAAATAGAATTTACATACGACATAAACAAAGACATCGAGAACTTTATCAATGGAACGAGAGCGGTAAACAGCAAAAAACCGACAAAAGTTTCAGACCTCATTTTCTGAAAAGTATGGTGATACTTTTAAAGTAGAAAAGGTCAAAGCGTTCATAGAGGAACAAGATAAAACAAACAACTTTGATGCGAATAAAGAAATTGTTGCTGTTGAAGAAAGGTGGAAAATTGCCGAACCTGTTTTCATTGAGCGAGTAGAAAAGATATTTGGCATTTCCTACCCCGTGCCGATTATTACCGTTTATTTGACCCATAATGAGCGTTGCACCTACAACATCGAGCAGGACTACTTTTTCGTCAGAATTGGCTCGGAATTTTCCAATAACACGATAATGCACGAACTTTTGCATTTCTACACTTGGCACGCTTTCGGTAAAAAGTTATTGGACGAAGGGCTTTCAAAATTGACATACAACAATATTAAAGAATCTTTAACTGAAATTTTGAATCTTGAGTTTTTCGATTTGCTGAAAGGGAAGCCCGATAGTGGCTATCCACAACATCAGGAAATGCGTACTAAAGTCAAAAAAATATGGCTGGAGAAGAAAGATGTGAAACCGGTTATTGATGGTATTCTTGGAGATGAATAATTTAAGAAATAAAATTTTTAAAATAGAAGATATTCAAGAATTATTCGCATCGGTAAAAGACAATTTGTAAAAATTATGACGAAATAGAAGTATTACTATAAAAATAATCATCTGACAACAAAATCTCCACTTCCCGCAAGGGGATTTTTTGTTGTGTAAACTAAATTTTATCAAAATTTTATTATTTTTTCATTAAAACTTTATCTCGGTTTGATATGGTTTCTAAGTAATTTACATTATTAGCTTAAAAACACATATTATTATGGAAACACAAACAGGTATAGGAGAATTTGGACCAATTTATGAAGGAATAAAAGGAAAATATGCTATAGATTTTTTATTGAAAAAGAAATCTGGGGAAGTTCCTGGTGCAATGAAAAGAAAAGAATTGGGAAATATTGATTTTATTTATGGAAAGCAGGGTGAGCAAGGTTACGGATTAGCTCATATTGAAGAATATCATCCAGATGTTCTTCCTTATCTTGTGTCAATTATTCAACATGGAGAAATATTCAAGCAAGCTAAAGATCGCATTATTATTGTTCATAAAGTTCCTTTAGAAAAAGGGGTGGCCGTGATAAGACTGGATTGGAATGGTATACGGAAACAGTGGCTTGTTAGTGCTTTTTAAACGAAATCAACCCACATCCTTAGGGGATATGGGTCGCTTGCGAATTTCAGCCCCTCAAGCGATTTACATTGATTTGAGAGTAATATTATAATAACACACCGTTCTTAATAAAATCAATCAAAAATAACAATCCTACTCCTCCCATCTATCTTTGAAAGGATTTACTTCTTCTTCGTCCAATATTGCATCTTCCTCCAATTCTTCATCAACCTCTTCTCCCACGGCAGTTTCTGGGTCAATGATTTTTTCTTCAGCGTCAATTTCTATTATTTTTTCTTCTTCAGTGGGTCTTGTATTATTTTGTTCTTTTGTTTTAGGCATATCTTTTTGCTATTTTACTACTTTATTTAATTTAATTTTTCCAATTGATAACTGGTTAATTATTTTATTTCCATAGTTGTAACAAAATGTCGCTTTTTTTGCAAACTACCCTACCTGTGGAAAACTTTTTCCTTGGTGGGCTATGCAGGTCAGAGCCACTGCTATGGCGTCATATTCATCATCTTGTATTTTCTCATGATTTTTTCTATTGTCCACACTATTGTTTTTCTTTCTGTCCTTTTCAGTATCTTTTTTATTGTCTTTCTTATCGGTTTTCCTACTCATTTCCACCAAAAGAGGCAACATTTTTATAATCTGACTTTTATCGCTTGTACCATGTCCTGTCACAGCTATTTTTACTTGCAAGGGGGTGTATTCAAATATTGGAATATTGTTTTTAATAGCTTCATAAGATATAACCCCTTTAGCTTCAGCTACTCTCATGGCGGTTTTTTGGTTCTTTGTTATAAAGAGAGATTCAATAGCCATGGCGTCTGGACAGTGCTTCTCTATAATGTCGGCGATTTTGTTTCCAACTTTTCCCAGTCTTGTATAAAAAGGGTCTTTTGAGGAAGTTTGCAAACATTCCGAATAAAGCAGAGTTTCTTTTTGTTTAATATTTTTCTCAACTATAGATATCCCAACTCGGTCATATCCAGGGTCAATTCCAAGTATTTTCATATTATTTCATTTAATTATTTTTTTCTATCCTAATTAAATCTATAATTTCTAGTTATTTTTAAGTATTTATTATCAGTATAACTACTCAGCATTTGTAAATACATTTTGAACTTCATCATTTTCTTCAATTTCTTCTACTAGGGCATGAAGTTTGGAAATATCTGCTTCTTCAAGAGGTATTTCATTGTTTGCTTTCCAGCCATCGTGTGTTTTTGTAAATGCCCAAACGGCACTTCCTTGCGCTGCAAGTTCACAACCATGTTTTGAGAGTATATGTTTAATTTCTTGTGCCGCCTTATTTCTATTATCAGTTAGTGCTTCAATAAGAATGGCTGTTCCTCCCGGACCATAAGATTCATACATCACTGTTTCCATAGCTATGCTATTATCCGTCACGGCTTTCTTGATAGCTCGTTCTATAGTGTCATTTGGCATATTTTCTTTCCTCGCTTTTTCTATAGCCATTGCCAATCCCGGGGATTTCATATTTCCACCTGCTTTCTTGGCTTCTACTGTTATCAATCTGACATATTTACCAAAAGATTTGCTCCTCTGAGCATCGTTTTTGGCTTTCTGATGTTTTATCTTTGAAAATTTATTATGTCCGGACATGGGGGTATTTATGGTTTTAATTTTTTTAGCACCTCTTTTATTTCTTCTTTTTGTTTTTTCTGTAGCTCTTTCATTTCTCTCTTGTGTCTCGCCGTCATCTTTTTTATATCCTCTGCAGATGGCAATGATTCTGGATAAATGTTTGACTTAATCAACACCCCTCTGATGTTCCTATTATTTGTTACATGCTCATTAAGTATACTACCTTTTCCTTGTAGGTCTTTTCTTTTTGTATTTTCGGTAGTTATAGCTGTTGCAAATTCTTTTGCTGAGATTGTTACCTCTGGTAAAATGTCTGCAAGCGGTGCATTTTTCTTTGCACCAAGTCTCCTTTTCATATCTTCTGTTGTTTTTCCACCAAATAGTGCCTTGTCACCAAAGCTTCGTATTTCAGATATACCACGACCATCTACACCTCTACCGAATACTAATACGGCGAAAGCCTTTTCAGTAATGGTTAGCTTTTCTCTAGCGCTAATTCTCTTGAGTTCTGCTATTCTTTGTTCAATCATTTCCATCTTTCTGGTTTGTGTTACAAAATATGCTTGTGCAAAGGCAATTTCTGTTTTTCGAGGATCTCCATTAAGAGTAATTAGATAACAAGCGTATCTAGTCAGCTTAATATCTGGTATTTCTTGCTTCGTGTTTTTTCCAACAATTATTAGCTTCGTGACGTCACGAAAGTGATCCGCAACAGAACCCCTGGCATTTTTACAAGCTTCTTTTGCTCTCACGATAGCCGTCTCAAAGTTTTCCCAACGCAAATAACCCAATAAAGGATACAAATCTCGTGCATACCAATACTCTACGCCATTTTCACGACGGACATTATCAAAAGTTTTGTATAGAATTTGTAATTGAGTATTTTCCATTACTCAATTTTATCACTAGAAAATATTCTGTAAACTTATCAGAGAGAATTAGTTGTTCTGTAATTTTTTCTTAGGGTAATATAATGAATATATTTTTGTATTTTTACTTATTATTTTCCCAAATATAATCAAACATAATACGAAATGTCTCAGTGATGTATTTACTTTCAATTACCACAGTAACAATTGATTCTTTGAAGTTGGTAATAGCTACTTTATCTCCATAAATAATGATTTGAGCGGGAATGTTTAGTTTTTCTGTAGAGACTTTCTTTCGAGTAATGAGGTATTTCTCATCTTCTCCAACTGGCATCACGGTTAGTTGTCCTTCGACATATGGAGTAATGGCTTTTGTTCGTATATTCTTTGCTGTTTGTTTTTCTATATGCTCTTTTGTCAGATTAAGAATCTCTGGTATGGCTTTATATATAGGAGCACTTATGATTAAAATATCTTGCCCAATATCGAGAATATCCCCATGTACTCTTTCAATGCCCTCCACTCCTTCATAAAATTGGATGTTCGGTTTACCTGAAAGAGCGTTAAACTCTGATGATAATATGCCGAATATGGTACTGAAGTCTGAAAAAGCGTGGTTAAGGTTCTGTCTATTTTTCTCAACCATTTCCTTAATATTCCTAGGATGTTTTGGCAAGAAAAGTGCGATCTTGCCTATGTCATCTCGCTTCTCAACAAGATTTAGAGCTATGAGCTGGTCAATAATTTTATATGTAAGTGCTCTACCCACAGCTGTTTTTGAAGCTATTGTTTTTGCCGAAGAGAAGCCATTGCTTAAAAGATAGGTATATATTTTTGCTTGTTCAAGACTAAGTCCGCATTCCACTAATATTTTTTCATTCATTTTGTTATATTGTTATGACAATAATATGCTTATTTATCAAGGATACTATAGAAATCGTTATAATACAAGGATTAAAGTGTGGATAAGTGTTGTTATGTATTGACAAATCTGTTCAGTATGCTATGATTGTTTCAGATATGAAAACAACATACTTCGGTTTCGGGATCGCTCCCAGCATGTTTCCCTCGAATTGCACCATTCGTAAGCAGGAGCTTACGGTGGAGCAGGCAAAGGAAACCATCGCCGGGGGCGTGACCTCCTGCCTCAACCCTAGCCACAAGGCGAGCATTGAGGTGATGGAGACGAGGTTCGGCATGAAGGTGGAGATACCGGCGAAAGCGCCGAGCGTCTCCCTCCAAGCTGGAGACCGCTTGGTGGTGATGGGGGTCAGGGGACTCCCCCGGTTGGAAAACCGGCACGAGTACACCCCCGAGGAGGTGGCAGGTGCGAAGTTCGACTTCGCGCTCTTCACGGTCGGGGAGTAATCTCGTAGGGTTGAAGATGAACCTAAAAACTTTCCTCTCCTGCAGAGTGTGCAGAGAACATGTGATGGTACAGCATATAAATGTATCCATAATGTGATTTGGGCAACCAAGTCCGACTCTGGGGAAGCTCCAGGGCGCCTGACAAGCGGAAACTGTTGGGATGATTCATTTCATCTCTTGCCTCTCGGAATGTATATTCCGACTGATGAGTCCGAAAGGACGAAAGGCAGAATATCTTTGAATTTCCTTGTGAAAGCAAGTTTGTAAGATTAGAGAATTGAGTCTTGCAGTAAAAATAAAGGTGTCATACCAAATCATGCAAGTGAGGTGAGTATGAAAAAGAAAAGCTGAAAGTGCTTTCGACCTAACTTGGCCGAGATGAACAGCCCGGCCCATCATCCAGAGAGTGACCCTGCTACGGTACGACAGTTCATTTTGACTGTCATACCGAAATGGGATGGGTGCTTGCACCCATGTTCAAAATTTTCAGACCGATTCCTGCTAGTAAGGAATCGGTAAAGGATTTGCTCCGTAGCGTGATTGGTAACAATCAGCGTAAGGAGTGGTATAAATCCCGCTCAAGGACCACCATCCTTGAGCACTTCATTGAGTCCTTGATTGAAAGATTATTGAGGATTCATAGAGTTTCAGTTTCAGTTTTTTAAAAATTAAATAAAGAAAGGAGGTGAAAGGATGCGAAGTTCGTGTCGGGAAGACGGGAGGCGCAATACCCTTGGTTATTTCAGAGGTGCTCGGGAATTTTTTCCTCAAGGCACCTTTAAGGAAATCGAGTTAGTTGTGGCTCTCGATCCAGTCTGGCATTCATCGGATGGAATCAGCGAGGTAGTCATGGCGATTGGGGCTGCAGAGCGTAAGCTCAATAGTCTCAAAGACCGAAAGGATTACCTGGTAAGATCCATTGCCGATGATCAGAATTGGTGGCGTCCTTCCCCAGAAATGAAACAGCTATATAGACAAGAGCTTAAAACTCTTCGTCAAGAAGCTGTGAAATTTCAGAGGGAACTGGATGAACTCCAAGCCATTATTGGATGACCGCAGGAAAGACTGCCAAAGGATCACTCCAACCTTTGTAATAGAAGAGTGAAAAGTTCACCTGAACAAGGATGAAACTTTTGTCACCGTCATAAAATGGTGAGTTGGGGTTGCAGACCCTGGGGATCGTAAGATTCTCTTCTGTCTCGGAATATGTATTCCGACTGATGAGCTCAAAAGAGCGAAACAGAAGTTTTTATAAATATTTTTTAAATCAAAAAAAGAAAGGAGGTGAAAAAATGAAAATCGTGCGTTTGGAGCCAGAGAAGATTCTCGAAGCGATTCGTATCGCAAGTGAGAGTTTTGGAACATTCCACTTTACTCATCTGCCGGAGAGGATCAGGGATGGTGTAGATGAGCTTGCAGAGGATTTTAGGCTATACTCGTTTTGGGAAAGTAGCGACTTTTGTTGCTGTTTTTCTCCAAAGTGGGCTGCTGAAGATGCCTCTGATAGGGGAATGGCGGTGGATTCCAAGGATCTCGCGAAAAGGAAGAAGGGATTCGCAAAAGTCTGCCAAATTTTTGGCTGTTCAGCTAAGGATGAGGTGGTTGGGATCCGTCCAATTCTTTGAGCTTCTAAAACTGCGACCTACGGCACGCGGGGAAGAGTAACTTCCTGGCAACAGAATTGTTACAGGAGAATCCATGATTCTCCAATTTATTAATTTCGTAACTCGCGTTGTGAATTTATAGATTAAAAAATAGTTACAACAATTTTCCAGACCCCTTTATCTCCAAATGCGCGTACGCCTTCTCTGTCGGAGCTCGCCCGCGAGGTGTGCGCTCGAGAAGGCCGAGCTGGATTAAATACGGTTCGTACACTTCCTCTATCGTCGCTTGTTCTTCGGAAAGGGCGGCGGCTATGGTATTTAAGCCAACGGGCTTGCCACCGAATTTGTTTATCATTGTCTTCAATATATCTCTATCTGCACCGTTCAATCCCAAATGGTCCACACCCAACATTTTTAACGCTTTCTCAACTATATCTTGAGAGAGAGATGTTTTCTCAATCTGGGCGTAATCTCTGCATCTTTTTAGAAAATAGTTTGCTGTTCTTGGAGTAAATCTGCTTCTTGACGCTATGGCTTTTATGGCGTCTGGGTGAATATCAATATCAAGTATCTTTGCTGACCTTTTTATAATTTCTCCTATTTCGCTTTCAGTATAAAATTCAAGCTTGAAAACTCCACCAGAAAAACGAGAACGCAGGGGAGAAGAAATCATAGCTATGCGAGTAGTAGCGGCAATAAGTGTAAAAGAGGGAAGTTCAAGCTGAATAGTTCTAGCCGAAGGTCCTTTTCCAATGATAATATCAAGCGTCCCAGTTTCCATAGCTGGGTAAAGCACTTCTTCAATAGCTTTGTTTAGCCGATGTATTTCGTCTATAAAAAGAATATCTCCGTGAGATAGATTTGTAAGAATTGAAGCCAAATCTCCTATCTTTAATATAGCAGGTCCAGAAGTGACTTTCATTTGAGCTTCTGTTTCTTTTGAAATGAGATGAGCTAGTGTTGTTTTTCCCAAGCCGGGCGGTCCATAGAAAAGAATATGCTCTGGAGGGTGATTGCGCTCTTTTGCCGCAGTTAAAAGTATATGCAGATTATCCTTTATTCCTTTTTGTCCTATATATTCTGCCCAACGGCCTGGACGCAAGGTCTGGTCAAGGTAACCGGACTCGCTATTTCTATCAGTCACCCTATCTCTCGTCGCGTTTTTTTTCTCGCCATTTTCTGTTTTGGGTGATATTTTTTTCATATAGGTTGAGAAGATGTCTATATATTTATCATTGACATATCAATCAAACTGTGCTAGTCTTTCCATATTGATTGATTAAGATTGATATTAAATGGTAATGGGAAAGTAGTTTATAGTATAGCACTTTGTATGAAAGCTTCGGATTCATGAATCTCTAAGCAATATAGCTAGTTTACTAGTTATCTGACATAGTGTCGTGGACATTCTGGTTACCATCTTGTATGTGTTTACTGGGGTCATCCTTGGCCCTATGTTTATCTTTTAATGATCGCATTGAAAGCATTGCTTAGAGATTCTTGCACCCGACTCGCATTTAATAATCAAATACCTATAATTTTTCATAAAACCTCATATTAACTTTCTAAACTTATAGTACTACTATTTTTTCCAATTTCAATTGACACTGTAAAATTTATAGTTCGTAACTATTCGTAATGATTATAAATTCTTCGGAGGAAGTTTAATACCATGCCCTTCCAGTCGCTCTCTATCACTTGCTGTGACTCTAGAAAGTTCAAGGTGTTGCGTTCTATGTTTATCCTCCAATTTTCTTATTTCTCTTTCCAATTCTCTTATTTTTGCCTCATCTTGAGGAATTTTTCTCTTTCTTTCATCAATTTCACGCATTTCCTTCTCGTTTTGTTGTTTGAAGTTTGTTATTTCTTCTTGCAATTTCTGTTTTTCTGATTTCTTTTCATTTAGAATACTAGCGTCATGTTCCATCTCCTGTTTTAGTCGTTTGAAAGTCAGTTCAAAATTATCAATTGAGCTCATTTTTTTATTAATTAGTTAGTATTATTTTCTATTTATTTTCTTACCCATTCAGCCAATTATTCCTCTATAGTAATAACTCTTTCAAGTTCATCTAGCGATGTAATTCCTTGTAAGACTTTTATTATACCATCTTGCGTCATAGTGAGAATTCCTTGAGCAGCTGCAGCTTTTGCTATTTCCGTATCACTTGAATTGTATTCAATCACTTTATTTACTTCTTCATTTAATTTCATTCCCTCATAAATACCTATACGACCTTTGTATCCTGTATTATTGCATTTTTCGCATCCTACATGACCGAAAACTGAAGGAGGCATGACCGGAATCTCTTTTTTATCAACAATGGTAGCTAGTATCTAGTCTATTTTTCTTTTTATTTCTCCTTCTATTGCTATGGCTTTCTTGCAGAAAGGACATAGTTTGCGGATAAGTCGTTGGGCTAGGGCGATGTTTATTGCAGAACTCATGATTTTTGGATTGATACCG
>Ga0209542_10016876_pt1 | contig 12046 bp, 15 predicted proteins | sample RifCSPhighO2_01_FD_184028 | JGI IMG/M metagenome (GOLD analysis project Ga0209542, IMG submission 184028) | Soil microbial communities from Rifle, Colorado - Rifle CSP2_plank highO2_0.1 (SPAdes) (version 2) | ecosystem: Environmental > Terrestrial > Deep subsurface > Rock core/Sediment ...
GGTGGCCATTCACAACGCCGTCAGACCGGCTTTAGCGATTATGTCTTTATATTCGCCGATGACATCGTTGTGAATGGCCACCAGAAGCACTTCCGTTTCTTTTTCGCCGCCGTTTTTCAAATCATCTTCGCTCTCGGGAATAACCCACCAATCCAAAGCCACTTCCGAAACCGGCACCGGAATATGCCTTCTGGCTTCCATGGCGATAACCTCGGCGGAAATGTTTTTTTCTTGTCCGAAAGGCAGAGTTATTATCTTCACGAAGCTTGATTTTAACGGAATAGAAACTCTGGCCCTGTCAGTCTTGCTGTTTGATTCCTTCATCAAATCTTTTATGGCTTGGGCGGTGTCGTCCGGAGATAATTTTACATTTTGGCCTATTTTCATTTTGCCGTAAGGGCCGAGGGCGATTTCGCCGTAGGTTTCCAAAATAGCCCTCTCTTGCTCTTTTCTTAGCTGAACCAGTTTGACGAAAGAACTGCCGATGTCCAAACCCAAAACACTTTTCTTGGCATTAAACGCCGATTTGAAATTTTTGAGCAGTCCGCCTAAAGAAAAATTCATATATGCTGTATTATATACTACTTTTTTGAATTTGTTGTTGAAATAACGTCGGACAACTGTTGTACTTTTTAATTCTATTCATTATTATTTTGTGATAATCTTTATTTATTTCAAATCCAATATATTCTCTATTATTCGCCAAACAAGCAACAACAGTTGTTCCCGTTCCCATAAACGGGTCAAAAACTACGCCATTTGGGGGGCAACTTGCCTTTATCATACGTTCAATTATTTTTATTGGTTTTTGTGTAGGATGATTTTCTCTTTCTGGATCTTGGGCATGTATTCTTGAAGCACTCCACAAATCCTTTGGATTATAACCAATTTCTAACCATTTTTTACCGACAAAAATTGATCTCGTTCTTGCCTTTTTTGTTTCTTCATCATAAGGAATTCTTATACTGTCTATGTCAAAATAATAATCATCACTTTTTACAAAAAAACCTATATTGTCATGGACTGAAGAAAATTTTCTAGTAGATCCCCCCATGCTCGGAACTCGTCTGTCCCAAATAATTTCGTTAATCATTCTTAATTTCTTTTTTAGATAAACAAAAATTTCCGGCGAATACTGCCAGCTTAAAAAAATATAAAAACTGCCTGTTTTTTTTAATTTTGGCAAAACTGCGTCAATCCACCGATATGTCCAATTTAAATACTCCTCTGACGATTTTTGATCCGAATCATTGCCATAGTCTTTTCCTAGGCAATATGGCGGGTCAGTTAATACTAAGTCGACAGAATTGTCTTCTATTTTATCTACCCCCAATAAAACATCTTCGTTAAAAACTTTATTCATGATTTATTTTAAAATAATACTTTTTGATTTCTTCTTTAATATTTTAAAAAACTCTTCTCGTGTTCTATGAATTTTATTATGCCTGTAGGTAGCTTGGATTTTGTCATTCCTTGGATTCACATAGATTGGCAAAAATTGCGGAGAAAAAATTTCCAAATAGTCTTTGATAAAGCTTATTCTTATGTTTTTAAATTTAATGCCAAAACAAGCGTAAATTAGTGTGTAATTTTTATTAACACTATATTGAAAAAAAAGTTTTTCTACCGCGGAAATATCATTTTTGTTTTCTTTCCCCTCTATGTTGTGAATTTTTACATTAACAAAATAACTTTTCCCGTCAACAATCATCTCGCAATCATGCAAAGAAGTGTCAGGAAAATTAATATTAACCTCATCAATGCCAAGTTTTTTTGCGTTATATTTTGTTTGCTGGGTGATAACTTGTTCAACCAACCAGCTTATGGATCTTGTATGAGCTTTTAATCCATAGGGCAGAATCTTGCCGTCTGTTATATTGAAACTTGGCAATATCGTCAATAGTTTTAAATAGATATTTTTTACAAACTTTAAATCCTTTTCAATGTTTTTTATTTCATTTTTCATGGTTGTTTTAATAAAATTAAAGAAAAATCCATATATGTTATATTATATACCATAATCGCCGGCGAGTAAAAAATGAAAATTTTTAAAAACATATTGGCCGTTTTGTTCCCCCAAAAATGCCTCGGTTGCAAAAAGGAAAATGAGATTTTGTGTTCCGATTGTCTTCTAAAAATCAACCGCCCGGACACGCCGCATCTAAACGGTATTCATATCGCGGCTAATTACCAAGACCTTGTTCTTAAAAAAGCCTTGTGGATGCTTAAATACCAAGGCGCAAAACAATTGGCCAAGCCTTTGGCGGAACTGATCAGAGAAAGAATATGGAAAAAATTGGAAACGGAAAATTGGCTGGTTGTCCCCGTTCCTTTGTCAAAAAATAAATTGAGACATAGAGGCTATAACCAAGCGGAACTGATCGCCAGAGAATTATCCGGCAACGTCCGCGCGGACGTTTTGTTTAAAAAATTCCACACGAAGTCGCAGGTGGAGGTAAAAAACAAGGAAGAACGGCTGGTCAACATCATCGGCAGTTTTGAAATAAAAAACCCTGAAAAAATAAAAGGCAAAAAAATAATCTTGATTGACGATGTCTTGACCACCGGCGCGACAATGCGCGAAGCCCAAAAAGTCCTCAAATCAGCTGGAGCGAAAAAAGTGGTGGGAGTGGTGGTGGCAAGAGGATGAAAACGGAGGGTGTTGGAAAATATCCGAACGAAACTGGCTGGGTCCCGCCTGTGTTGAAACTTCGGCGGGCAAGTCGGCGGGTGGAATTTCCCCCACACCCAGTATGAGAGAATCTACTGGGTGTGGGGGGAGCCGACAAAAAATGGAAAGGAAATTTTTGGTTTTGCTTCGCCGTTTCAGACTACGAAAAGAGCAATCTTATTTTGACATTTTTGTTTGCTCTTTTCTCCGTCCTCACGGCGAGACGAGGCGCTTCCTCTCCGCGTTCTGTGGCAACTTGAAACTCTGTGCCTTCGACCGAGTTCGGTGGTAACTCGAAAATATGGATTGTGCATGGCACAAACAAATCTGTATGTGCTGTCACAGATATTTTTCTGTTGAAAAATATCTGTGACCCCGCCTCGCGCCGTCGCACTCCGGCCTTGCGAAGCTCCAAGTGTTCGCTTCTCACCCCGCCCGCCCTGTGCGCGCACAACAATCCCCGCCGTTTTTAGGAGATATTATAAAACGGCGATGGTTGCTCCCTTAAAAAATCAAAGTACCTTAACAACGAAATCACAGCGTCGAGAAAAACCAATGCTCTCGTAAAAACTTTTTTGCTTCTCATCATCCCACTTTGTTGCAAGGGATATTCTTTTACAGCCTCTTTTTTTGGCATAGCGTTCGGCATAAGCCATTATGATAGCACCCGTTCCTTTTCCTTGATATTCATCTCTGACATATAGTTCCCTAACAACGCATTCGAAACCATTAACATGAAGTGCTGGATGAATATTAAGAGCAACATACCCGATAAACTGTGTGTCGTCTGCTACGACAAATAGTTTAGTATTTGGATCTTTTATAAGCAACTCAAGGGTTTGTCGAGTTTCTTTCACAAAAATATCCTGATTCTCAATCCCAACATGCATCGGCTTCTTCAAAAACCCATGAACAAGTCTCAAATAGTGTTCTTCAAATCCTGGCTTAAGCTGATCGATTACAAAACATCCTTCTTGCACTTCACCTTCCTTTAATTCCTTTCCGACAGATGTAAATTCGGGATTATAAAATTCAGCAATAGAAGCGTACGATAAATCCTTAATCTTGTAATTGACTGTCCGACTTACGCAAATATCTTTCTTAGTGTTGAATAAAAAAGATAGTCCGAAATTGATTTTTGATGAAAACGGACCAGAAACAGTTCGTTCGTGCGGTACACCTGAATTTCTTATGGTCTCACCAATGGCTTTTCCAGATAAAATTTGGCTATGAAATTCATCACCGAAAACTGTAGTACCCTCGTTATGAAATATGACTATGCTATAAGCCACTACTGCATTATCTGACAATCTTCGGACACATGTCGTTCTTGTATTTTTCTTGTGAGAAATGATTTCCAGAGTTATGTCTCCAAATTTCTGCCTTAGTTCCTCTGTGGATAATGTATAGCTCATATAATTATATTATACCAAGAAATGACTTGGCTTTATCGAAAGTTTCCTGGTATTCATCTTTCTCATTTGAATCATAGACAATGCCACCTCCGACCTGCAGATATACCCTGTCTCCTTTTTTAATAAAGGTTCTTATAGCGATATTGAAATCCAACGAATCGTCCGGATCAATGAATCCGATACAACCAGTGTAGACGCCCCTCGTGGTTGGTTCCAATTCATCAATAATTTCCATTGCTCGTTTCTTTGGGCAGCCAGTGATAGAACCTCCAGGGAACATTGAGAGTAGGGTATCCGTTGACGTGAGATTCTTTAGTACTTTTCCTTTAATGTGCGAATAGGTATGCCATACGGTTGCATACGGATGAACAATTCTGGAACCAACGACTTTGACCGATCCGATTTCCGATATTTTACCGAGGTCGTTTCTCAATAAATCAGTAATCATATTCAATTCAGCAGCCTCTTTTGGAGAATTTATTAACTCATTTTTTAATATCTCGTCTTCTTCAAGGTTTTTACCTCGGGGGCGTGTGCCCTTAATTGGAAATGTTTCAATTGTTCTATCAGAAGATATTTTAATAAATCTCTCTGGTGAAGCGCTTAATACTTCAAAATCATCGCCTTCAATATATGCGATGTAATCAACCCTATTTTTTTCAGACATATCAAGAAAAAGCTGTCGCGCAGTTTTTTTCGTAACCCCCTCAAGACGATGCGTAAGATTGATCTGGTAAATATCTCCTTCGGTAATATAATTTTTGATTTTTCCATAGCTTTCGGAATAAGCCTCCTTGCTTGTATTCGGAATAAGTTCTGAATCAGTTTTAACAGTAGAAGTCTGTGATGCCACAAGAGGTCGTGCCAGTAAACTCTTTATGATAATAAGGTAATCTTCAAGTGTTTTTTCGTTGGTAGCAAAGATTTCAATACCCCCTTCTATAAACTTTATATATTTATCGAACGAATAGAAGAATATTTCTGGCAATTTCAGATCATTTTGAGCATGAGGCTTGATGTTAAAAATGGAATAACCTAAATCATAAGACAAGTAACCGAAGATTCGATTTCCTTTTATCTGTTTCTTGCCAACAAAATCTTTAAAGTCTCGGGTGCTCTTTCCTGAATATAAATTTACCGGATTCCAAGCCATAAATGATTGCCAACCTTCGGGACTGTAATTTCGTGTGCAACAAAGATTATTCTCTGCAAAAGAAAATCTCTGCCAAACGTCTTCAAAAGTTACATTTTTTATAATTTCAGATTTCATGATTTTACAGAAAGAAAATTCTTCATGAGCTTAGTTCCGTTCTCTGTCATAAAAGATTCAGGATGAAACTGTATTCCGTACAGAGGATATGTTTTATGCTGAATTGCCATTATTTCTTTATCTTCTGTCCATGCGCGCAAGTCAAATTCTTCAGGAACTTTTTCGATCGCAAGAGAATGGTATCGGGCAACAGAAAAAGGATTTTTTATTCCTTCAAACATTCCCCTACCATCATGGCTGACTTCAGAAGTCTTTCCATGGAGCACCTCTTTTGCGTGTATAATTTTCACCCCAAAAAGTTGACCGATGCACTGATGACCAAGACATACGCCGAGGATAGGAATAGTTTTATAAAAATACTTAATAACATCCATTGATACCCCCGCATCCTCCGGTCTCTTCGGTCCAGGGGAAATGACTATTTTTTCTGGTTTAATGGATTCGATTTCTAATATAGTAATTCCATCATGCTTTTTTACGATTACATCAAATCCAAGCTCACCAATGAGTTGGTAGAGATTATAAGTAAATGAGTCATAGTTATCGATAAGTAGAATCATAGAAAATTATTTCAGCAATTCATCAACCGAAACCCCGACCGATTTCGCCAATTTTGCAATTGTGGCAAGCGTTGGATTCGTTTTGCCGTTTTCTATCGTACTAATAAAACCTCGGCTAACTTCCAAGTCTCTGGCAATATCTCCCTGTGATATATCTTTCTTGGTTCTAATTTTTTTGAGATTCAAACCTAATTTTGTGGATTCACTTTGCATTATCCACAGTATATCGTATTGGTATAGTATATCACAATGATATGATATAATGTAACTGGTAGCGGCGAAGCCCAAAAAGTCCTCAAATCAGCCGGAGCGAAAAAAGTGGTGGGAGTGGTGGTGGCGAGGGGATAAAAAAATTATAATTTAAAAAAGTTATCAAAAATTACGCTATAGCGTCAAAAGTGATAACTTAGAAAAGCGGAATTTTAACCAAAACGGAGGGTGAGAGATTCGAACTCTCGGTGGGTTGCCCCACACAGACTTTCCAGGTCTGCGCACTAGACCGCTATGCGAACCCTCCAAATCATTTCCGCATTATGGCAGAAAATGGCCAAAAAACAAAGCCCCCGTTTTACAAACTGCAAGGGGCTTTACAGCCTTTTTCAATAACTATTGTTACTAAACTTTCTAATGTTTCTCTATTGCCACCAAATTCGGACTGATATTGTTCCCATTGTTTCCACCAAATCTTGCGGCGTTGTTCAACAATCCCTTTTTTTTCTAAAATTTCATGGAACTCGCTTTCCGATACCATTATGCTTCTCCTTTATAAAAAAGTTAAAAGAAAAATTTTATGTTAATATTCTATTCGCTTTAATTTTAATTATAATCCTTAATTTATATTCCGCAAAAAATTATTTTATTTCTAAGCCCCGCAACACCCTTATCCTCTCTTCCGCCGGCGGGTGGGTCATAAATAATTTTGCCAACCAGCCTGCGGATTGCCCGCCTTTAAGCGGCGAAGAAATGTAAAGATGCGCTGTGGCCTTGTTAATTCTCCTTAACGGAATCTGGTTATTGGAAATTTTTTCCAACGCCGAGGCCAGCCCTTCCGGATAACGAGTCAAAAGCGCGCCGGAAGCATCGGCCAGAAATTCTCGCTTTCGAGAAATGGCCAGTTGGATAAGGGTGGCGGCAATAGGAGCGAGAATGGCCAAAATTATTCCGACAAGCATCATTATTAGTTGCGCTTGTCCTCCGCCTTCTCTATTATCTCTTTTGCCCCTGAAAAAATGCGCTCTTAAAAAGAAATCGGACAAAAGCGCCACAAAGCCGACTAAAATCACAATAATTGTGGAAATAAGAATGTCTTTGTTGCCGATATGAGAAAGTTCGTGAGCGATAACTCCTTCCAATTCGTTTTTGTTCAGCGTCTGCCTCAAGCCGGAAGTTACCGCCACGGCCGCACGCTCTTGATTCCGGCCGGTGGCGAATGCGTTCGGCGATGGGTCATTTATCATATAAATTTTCGGCATTTTGAGCCCGGCCGCAATGCAAAGATTTTCCACTATTCTGTAAAGCTCTATGTCCTCCTCTCTCTTTATCGGCCGCGCGCCGGACATCGCCAAGACGATTTTATCCGAAAACCAGTAACTGAAAAAATTCATAAACAAGCTGAATGCAACGGCGACAACGACAAAAGACGAATCGCCGTAAATACGGGCAAACAACCAGCCTATAGAAATAACCACGACAAAGAAGACACTCATCAAAAGCCATGTCTTGCGGATATTTTTTGATTGTTGGGTGTATAAAGTCACGAAATTTTATTCATATAATTCCGGGTGTGATCCCATATTGATGAATACAATATCACTTTCCGTCTTTAAATAAAATATCGCTCGTATATTTCCTGTGATATTGATACTTCTGCATCCTTCATATTCTCCGCTCAAAGAATGATTGTCGAGCAAAGGATAAAACATATCTTCAATAAATAAATTTCTTCTTTCTTTAAATTTCTCCTGAATCTTTTTGGGCTGTTTAGCGTAGGCCTTTAGAAACCTCCGATGCAGTTCAATTTTCATGCTATTTTTTGATAGAATCAAGAAAATTGTCCATTTCCTTGGCCGATTCAAAAGGTCCAACTAAATTTTTACCCGCTTTAATGTCTGATATTGCTTGATCAAGAATTTTTCTGGTTTTGGCGTTAGGCATCGGCGGCTCGGAAAAAACTACCCGCTTTTCGCGCACAAATTCCCGGAGATATATATTAACGACTGCGCTCAAAGGCAAGCCAAAATTCTTGGCCAACATTTGAGCGTTCTTTTTTAGATTTTTGTCTGTTTTTATGTTTATAACAGTTGTGTTCATAATAACTCTAGTGTATACCGCGGTTAGTTTTTGTCAAAATTCTTTTTTTTCAGCATCTTATCCACCATTTTTATTTCTTCCAAAATGCCGTCTATCAAATCATAGTTTCCAGCTTCTTTAGCCGTCACCTAAAACTTGACTTTGACCGGCTCTTTGGCTGCTTCTTCTTCCAATTCAAAAAATTCCGCTTTTTGGAAGTTGAAAATTTTAGCGACTATATTTGAGGGAAAAGAATCGGTCTTGATGTTTAAATCGCGAACATTGGTGTTGTAAAATCTTCTGGCCGCCTGGATTTTGTTTTCCGTATCGGACAATTCGTTTTGCAGATTGACGAAACTTTCCACCGCCCGAAGTTGCGGATAGGCTTCCGCCACGGCAAAAATGGACTTCAAAGCTTCTTTGACTTGATTATCGGCTTTTTCTTTTTCCTTGACCGATTGCGCCCCCAAAGCTCTGGCTCTGGCTTCCGTCACTTTCTCAAACGCCTCTCTTTCGTGAGTGGCGTAGCCCTTGACCGTTTCCACTAGATTCGGTATCAAGTCATATCTTCTTTTAAGCTGGACATCAATATCCGCCCACGCCTCTTTAACCCTGTTAACCAACCTCACAAAACCATTGTAAATGGCGATAAACCAAATAACTGCGACTCCCAAAATTCCGAATAAAATGTAAGTTGTCATAATGCCTTTATGTTAACCCTTTAAAATGTTATTGCAAATTATTGTATCCTCCCCGCCAACTGTCCGCAAGCGGCCAGAATATCCTCGCCAAAACTGACGCGGAAAGTGACGGATACGCCGAGCTTTTTCAAGGTGTCAAAAAATTGAGTCCGCTTCGCTTGCAGCGAAGGTTTAAAATCCGCCCTGCCCGCCTCGCAAGCCAGATTGCTGGCGTTGCGGGCGAGGCCGGTATCGTGATATTTGATAAGATTTACATGATACAAGCTGTTTTTCATCAGCTTGGCTAAATTAATGGCATCTTCCGGACGGTCATTGATTCCGTCAATCAGCAAATACTCAAACATCACTTTTCTGTTTGTCTTTTTGATATAACCATCTACCGCTTTCATCAATTCCGCCAAAGGATATGTTTTATTTATCGGCATCAATTTTGTCCTTGTTTCGTCGTCGGCCGCATGCAAAGAAATGGCCAGATTGACTTGCAAATTTTCCTCGGCGAATTTTTCTATGCCGGGAATTATGCCGCAAGTGGAAACGGAAATATGCCTGATGCCGAGATTAAATCCATCTTTGTTGTTTAGAATTCTTATGGCTTGAATAGTATTCTCGTAATTTAAAAACGGCTCACCCATTCCCATAAAAACAACATTATTAACCTTTTCATAGCGCTCATGGCAAGGTCTCGCCTTGACATCTGATGTCAAGGCGAGACCTTGCCATTTCTTGAGCCATCGGGCGAAAAATAAAACTTGGTCAACAATTTCCTCACTCGTTAAGTTTCTTTTCAAGCCCATTTTCCCCGTGGCGCAAAATCCGCAATTCATGGCGCAGCCGGCTTGGGAAGAAACGCAAACGGTGTTTCTTCCCGCTTTGGTGTCGTCTTCTTTGGTGTTTAAGTGCCTCATCAAAACGGTCTCAATAATATTCCCATCTTTTAATTTTAAAACCGCCTTAACGGAATCTTTATTTTTTGATTCAATTATATTTAAAACTTCCAAACTTAAAATCGGAAATTCTTTTTTTATTTTTCCTCTCAAGTCTTTGGATAATATGGTCGCTTCGTCCCAATCGTTTATCAAATCCACAAACATCGCTTTCTTGATTTGCTTCAAGCGATAATCTTTTTCTCCATTATCTTTCAAAAATTTTTCCAGATTGATTATGTCCATAATTTTATCTTGGCCCTAAAAATTCCGTCTCTGCGTCGTCGGGGTGGGTGTGGCGGGAGTAGCGGCGCATACCCATCAAGATTCCCAGCGCGGCGTAAACCGTGAGCATATGCGATCCGCCGTAGCTCAAAAAAGGCAAAGTGGTGCCGGTAATCGGCATTATCCCTATGTTCATTCCGACATTGACGAAAAAATGAGCCATCAAAAATATCGCCGTCCCGATGCCGTACAAAGATTCAAAATTGCTCCGCCCCAAAGCGGCTATCCTGAAAATCCTCCAAATTATAATTCCGTAAAAAAGAAAAACAAAGAGCGCTCCGACAAAACCCCACTCTTCGGCGAAAGCGGCAAAAACAAAATCGGTCTGATGCTCCGGCAAAAATTCCAGCCGGCTCTGGCTGCCAAAGCCTATTCCTTTGCCGAAAAATCGGCCCGAACCGACGGCAATCATTGACTGCAAAGCGTTATAGCCCGCCCCTCTCGTGTCTCTTGCCGGGTCAACGAAAGTCAAAATTCGGGCTTTTTGATAAGGTTTGAAGACAAAAAACCAGGCCGACGCCAAAGTTACGATAACTATCAAAAAAATAGCCAAGAGATGTTTTTTGTTTATACCGGACATCAGCATCATTCCTAGCCAGATTAAAAATATTATTATGAAAGAACCGAAATCCGGCTGAAGAAAAACCAAAAAGGCGGGGATGAAGACATATAAACTGGGCAGAATGATATGTCTTATATTGGCTATTTCTATATGCCTTCGGGAAAAATATTTGGCTAAAATAAGAATGACGACGATTTTAAGCGGATCAACCGGCTCAATGGAGAAAAATCCCAAATCAAACCAGCTGGCCGCGCCCTTGACCGTATGCCCAAAGACAAGCAGAGCCGCCAGAAAAAAGCTCATCAAGACGAAAAAACCGGCGAGCAGTTCCGACTTGCGCAAAAATCGCCAGTCAACAAGGCTGAAAGCGAAGAAAACAAAAAAACTGATTCCTATCCAAAACAACTGCCTCGTGAAATAATAATCGCTTTCTCCGCCGAAAGAACGCATGCTTATAAGACCGGCCACAAGCAAAGGAATCGTCGCCAAAAACAAAATCCAATCTATGCCGGCGTATCTTTGGATTATTTTCATAAAATATCAGAGGCTGGAAACCGATTGGGCGCTTAAATATATCTCGTCGCGGGAATACTCCTCTCCGAACTTTTCCGGCCAGGTGAAAAATATGTCCGCCGAAGCCCCTCCTTTCATCTCTCCGATTTTCGTGGCGCTGGCGGCTATGGCGTTGCCGTTATCGGCATAAATCACGGCCACGGCGTAAATTCCTTTGATATCGGCCAGGGTTTTGTTTTCCAAAGTGGCGGAAATGGACGGTCTGGGACTGTCTTGATATTCTTTTTTTGCAACAACCAAGCCAAGATTTTCGCCTTTATAAATTTCCCAATTTATATTTTTTTGAAACTCAAGAAAAACTTTGGCCGGTTTTCTTGACCCGGCATCTATGCCGTTTTCAAAAATGGCAAACTTCTGCCCGGGATTGATGAAAATTTTCCCCTCTCTTAATGCTATCAATATATTTCTGTCGTCATAAAATTTAAACTGATACTTGACCGACTTGGACGATAGAAATAAATTTCTGTTTTCCACCAGAGCTATCGCATCATAATCGCTTCCGGAAACTTGAAGAGGCTTGCTCCACAAAACGGCCAAATCTTTTATCTCCCCGAGGCATTCTTTGGCGCAAACTCCTCCGCAGTCAACGCCCCTTTCGTCTTGATTTTGTTTTTTATCGGTACAATTTGGAGCGGTAATGTTCAGCCAAAAAGCAAAAACCAATCCGACAACCGCAAACAAGACAAAAAGCAAATAAGTCAGTTGTTTTTTTGCCGCCCAAGAAATAGACATAAGATAAGTATATAAAAATTTTGGCAAAAATAAAAGCTCCAAAATATCAAGGTCTTTTCTTGCGG
>Ga0209542_10016877_pt1 | contig 12045 bp, 13 predicted proteins | sample RifCSPhighO2_01_FD_184028 | JGI IMG/M metagenome (GOLD analysis project Ga0209542, IMG submission 184028) | Soil microbial communities from Rifle, Colorado - Rifle CSP2_plank highO2_0.1 (SPAdes) (version 2) | ecosystem: Environmental > Terrestrial > Deep subsurface > Rock core/Sediment ...
CTCGCTTCACTCGTTTATTACCGCGGCAGAGCCGCGGAGTATTGAACTTTGTTAGCTCCTCGGCTCGGAAATGGAAAAGAGTACTTTTCCATTTCCCTCGCTCTACGTCGCCAATAAAAAATCCTTGTCTGTTTTTGAGCAGAACAAGGACTGAAAGATTAGTATTGTCGCCTGATTTTCTTCAGCAAGTGGCATGCCAAATAGAAGATATACATCACGATACAAAAGAGGCAGACCAGGGCAGTGACACATGCAGATATGAATCTGGCAGATTCGTGCAAAGACAATGGCCACTCCCAGCTTCTGGCATGTCTCAAAATCTGCAGTGGATTGCCGAAAATGAAATTGATCACAAGCGACACTACTGAGACAATGAAAGTTACCACCATAAACGGTTTCCCATCAACTGCGTCAAACATCTCGACGAAACAGATCAGGGTAATGGTCGCCATGAGGACGATGAAAAGAGTAAGTAAAGTGGTTAGCATAAAAGTACAGGTAAACGCGGCCATCCTCAAAATACAAACAGATTCTGAATCAGGAAGACCTCCTGGATAATATTTACTTACTTCGATGTCAATTGTCAATGTTGCTAAAATACCTTTGCCTAACTTTGTTTTTTTGTGTTTTTTGATATACTCGGACGATCCCCGTAGCAAAGCAAAGCTTGCTGTGGGACAAGTGTTTTATGGATCACATTAGAAACTTCTCAATCATTGCGCATATAGATCACGGCAAAAGCACCCTTGCCGATAGGATGCTTGAGTTGACGCATACCATAGAAGCGAGAAAGATGCGCGAGCAGGTGCTTGATGATATGGAGCTTGAAAGAGAAAAAGGCATTACCATAAAAATGCGTCCTGTCCGAATGAAATATACTCTACATTCTACAGATTACATTTTAAATTTAATAGATACACCGGGCCATATTGATTTTTCATACGAGGTGTCGCGGGCGCTTAAAGCCGTGGAGGGTTCTATACTTCTCGTGGATGCGACGCAAGGGGTTCAGGCTCAAACCTTAACCACCCTTGAGATGGCAAAGCGCGCAGGTATCAAAATTATTCCGGTTCTTTCAAAAATAGATTCTCCGAATGCGAGGAAAAAAGAAGTCAAGGATGAAATGATGAAGCTTTTAAAATGCGATCTGGAAGAAATCATTGAAACTTCGGGAAAAACAGGTGAAGGAGTAGAAAATTTATTTGCTGAGATAATCAAACGAATACCGGCGCCTACTCAAGAACTTACTGACGGGAAAGGCTGCCGCGCACTTGTTTTTGATTTCCAGTATTCCAATCATAAAGGAGTAATAGTCTATGTGCGCGTTATGGAAGGAACCATTTCTCGCCAGAACGAATTGGTATTTAAGGTTGCTGGTAAGAAATTTTTTGCGCTGGAGGTGGGAATATTTATTCCTGAGGAAACTGCCACAGAGAAAATTGGGGCGGGAGAGATTGGATATATCGTAACAGGCATAAAAGAGCCCGGCATTGCGTCTGTTGGAGACACTATAACGGGATTTAAAAATCCTTTACCTCTACTTGCGGGATATATGAAGCCGAGCCCTGTGGTATGGGCGTCGATATATCCCGAAGATGCAGACGATTTCGCATTGCTTATGCAGGCATTAGGTCGTCTTAGTCTCTCGGACTCCGCTTTTTCATATGAAGAAGAATCATCCGGCACACTGGGACGCGGATTTCGGTGTGGATTTTTAGGACTTCTTCATTTGGAAATAATTACCGAACGATTAAAGCGCGAATTCCATTTATCGCTTGTCATCGCAACCCCATCCATAACTTATGAGGTTAAGCTAAAAAATGCCATGCCTGGTGGCAAGGCAGGCAAGACAGAAACGATATATTCTCCTTCGCGCTTTCCTGAGCACGGACAACTGTTGTCAGTAAAAGAGCCATGGATGGTAATTACTATTATTACTCCGTCAAATTATACAAGCGCTATCTACAAGCTTCTTTACGATCATGAGGCTGAACTTGGAGAAGTAGATGATTTTGGCGACGGACGCGTTGCTATGCACATCAAGATGCCACTTCGCGAGCTCATGCGCAATTTCTTTGATGAATTAAAAAGTGTTTCCTCTGGATATGCTTCGCTTGCTTACGAATTTGAGTCAATGAGGTCGGCAGAAGTGACTAGAATGGATATTCTGGTAGCTGAAGAGCCGGTTGAGGCCTTTACACGCGTAGTAGCTCAAAAGAGATTGCAGGAAGAAGCAGAGAAAATTGTAGGTAAGCTCAAGGAAATTCTGCCAAGACAAATGTTTATGACCAAAATCCAAGCTCGCGCTAACGGCAGGATAATTTCTTCTGAAACTCTCTCCGCCTTGAGAAAAGACGTAACGGGATATCTTTATGGAGGGGATGTGACCCGCAAAAAGAAATTACTGGAAAAGCAGAAAAAAGGCAAGGCAAAAATGAAAGAAAGAGGAAAAGGCAACGTGAACATTCCTCACGATGTGTTTCTAAAAATGATGAAAGAAGGGTTGGAGTAGCAAGTTTTCAATTGCTTACTAGCCTCTAAGCTTTACAGCTTCTTACTAATAGCTAAAAATAGGGAAATAAAGGACGATCATACCAATAATAACCAGTATTCCCACAACCATAAACGCTCTCTGAATAGTCCTTTTTGCTTTTTTTCCGAATAAAAACATCTTAGTTAATTTAGTTTTGTATTGTAGAATATTATCATACTCGCTACGTTCTACAAGTGAAGTCGCTTGTCTGCTAGCGATCAACCATATATACCAAATTATGAAACGCTTTGAAGTCAAAAAACAGTTCCGATCACGCCTCTATTCCAGAGTGACCATTGTTATACTTCTTCTTTTTGTTATTTTTTTTACAAACGGAGTTGTGAATATTTATCTTCGGGAAGCAGAAAGTAGCAAGATGCGCAGTGAAGCGGAAGTCAAGCTCGTGGATCTTACTTCTCGCAAGAAAAAATTATCCGCAGAAATTGAAAAGCTGAATAGCAGTGAAGGAATAGAAGAAGAAATCAGGACAAAATTTAATGTTACTAAACCTGGCGAAAAAGTAATACTTGTAGTTGATGATAGTGAGGCCTCATCCACAGACCAAAGTCCCGGATTTTTTGCCTCTCTTTGGGCTAAGATTTGGAAATAGGGAAAAATTTGCTATAATATCCGACTATGGATCAAACAGACACTATGTCCGCCAAAGGCGGATCCGCCTCTGGCGGAAAAAAAGCAATTATCTACACGACGCCAACATGCCACTATTGCAAGATGGCTAAGGAGTTTTTCAAAGAGCATAATGTGGCCTATGAGGAGTATGATGTGGCGACGGACCAAACGCGGCGCAAAGAAATGGTGGATAAAAGCGGCCAGCTCGGTGTGCCGGTCATTGATATTGAGGGAAGTATCATTGTTGGTTTTGATGAGGATACGATAGCCAAGGAGCTCGGAATTTAGTATATTCTCTCTCGCGCCCTCGTAGTTCAATGGACAGAACTCCCGCGTCCTAAGCGGTTAATGTCAGTTCGATTCTGGCCGAGGGCATTATGCTTCAAATTACAAAGGCGCAAAAAGAATACGAGCTATTGGATAGCGGAGAAGGCGAGAAGCTTGAGAGATTTGGCGCTTTTGTGTTGCGTCGCCCGGACCCGCAGGCATTGTGGAAAAAGAATTTGAGCCCTAAAGAATGGGCTGATGCCTCTGCTAGTTTCGTGAGGGATGAAAATAATGGTAAATGGAATTTAAAAAAAGGCGTGCCTAAATCATGGGATATCGAATTTGGAGGACTAAAATTAAAAATTTCTCCCACACCATTCAAGCACACAGGGCTTTTTCCCGAGCAATTATCGAATTGGCAGTGGGTGGAAGATCTGATAAAGACCCAAAACCCAAAACCCAAAACTCATAACTTAAAGACAAAAGTATCCATACTCAATCTTTTTGGCTATACAGGAGGGGCTACACTTTCGGCGGCTTCAGCAGGGGCTCAAGTATGCCATGTGGACGCTTCCAAATCAGCCATAAGTTGGGGCAGAGAGAATGCCGAGCTTTCTGGACTTTCACAACAACCAGTCAGGTGGATTCTAGACGATGCATTTGCATTTGTGAAAAAGGAATTGAGACGGGGCAAAAAATATGATGGCATAATTATGGACCCGCCGTCTTTCGGTCATGGGCCGGATGGTAGGATGTGGAGGATAGAGGATGATTTTGTGGCGTTTGTAGAGGAGTGCAAAAAGCTTCTCTCCGATAAGCCGCTCTTCTTCCTAATAAGCGGCTACGCCTCTGGATACTCGTCTGTAGCATACAAGCAAAATATTTCTGACCTCTTATCAAAATTTGGTGGGACGCTGGAAGATGGAGAGCTCGCTATTGAAGAATCAAAGTCCGGCCGTCTGCTCCCTTGTGGAATTTTCGCACATTGGCAACGCTAAAATTTTAAGGTAAAATGGCTTTTGTGGATGACATGGTTAATTTAGACGAAGAAATGGAAAGTGAGTTAAAAGAAATCAGAACGCTCGTAGAGGATAATAATAAAATTCTTCATTCAATGCAGCGAAGAGCGAGATTCGCCGCAGTCATGCACTTTATATACTGGTTAATAATTATTGGTGGTAGCATCGGAGCATTTTATCTGATTCAGCCATATGTAAAACAAGTTAGCGGAATGTATGATGATATCAAAAAGACACAGCAAAAAGCATCTGATTTTTCTCAAAATTTCAGCGGTTCAATAAAAGATTTTTTTTGAGGAAACAGTTCGGGTAGCCAATAACATTCCGAGATAGTGCCGACGATGCTGTTGGCATCCCGACCAAAGCGTCGGGACTCAGTTTCGCCCTTTAGAAAATTGACTCGAAAAAAGTAAAATGCTGGGATAGCTCAGTTGGTAGAGCATTTGCCTGAAGAGCAAGGGGTCGCCGGTTCGAGCCCGGCTCCCAGCACCAATAAATGCCCGCGTAAGCGGGCATTTAATCTAAACGAGTGTAAAGGAGGTCGAGAAAATATTCGTTGTACAGTTAGGGAAGGTAGTAAGTTTCGAACGTAGAAAAATCGTGGGTTTTCGAGTGCCCTTGTCACTCGGCATAAAAATCTTTACCCCATTAGAAGCAGAACGCTCAACAGCTTGCTACGAGGTGAATGCAATTGGTTTTAGCGAACACGAGGTTAATGCCTTGTGTGAGCTTCTAACGAGGTTTACATAATACAGATTTACTGTAACATTCACCGTCGATGAATGTTACCTTGAAAAGTTTGCGCCAGCTCTGCGTGGAGTTAGCACAGGAGGACAGAATAATGCAATCCCGCCTATCGCCGGCAAAGATAATGGATTTAAACAGAAGAAAACTCTGCTACTTTGTGATGGATAGCCAAGGTGTGGTAACAGCGTTTGCCGCACTATGGCCCACATATCGTAAGGATTTCTATGAGTTTGGCACCCTTTGGGTGCACAGAGATTATAGAAATAAAGGAATTTCCACAACTATCTTTGATCGCACTATGTCCTGCGCCAGAAAAGGATCGCTGGTGTTCCTTATAACCAAAAGTCCGAAAGTGGTACACGAAGCGAAGAAAAGGAAGTGGGACGAAGTTCTTTATTGGCAAAGTTCAAGCAACTGGCAAAAAGCTTGTGTACCTTTGGGTATTTCAAGCAAAGAAAGTAAAAGATCCTTTACTGCCGATTGTAGATTATTCTACACGATACTCGATTGAAAAATCGAGTATTTTTTATTGGCGACGTAGAGTGAGGGAAATGGAAAAGTACTCTTTTCCATTTCCGAGCCGAGGAGCTAACAAAGTTCAATACTCCGCGGCTCTGCCGCGGTAATAAACGAGTGAAGCGAGTTCCAACAATACCTCGGGGCTTTGCCCCGAGGAACTTTATTCAGCACCAAATTTTTGTTAACAAAAATTTGGTGCTGAATTTATCCTAGAAAGGGCTCAAACAGTAATCTAAGTCTACTTGAATATTCGTCTTGCGATAAGCACTCCTGCTCCAAGAAAAAGGAATAGAACAGACTGACTGAGGTCGTTGACCCTCGCTTTTTCCCGCGCCTCTTTTATTCCAGAAAGACAATTTTGCTTTTGCATTTCATTCTGGATTTTTACCAATTCCTCATTTTTCTTCAGCTCTTCAGCTGATGGAAGGGGAGGTGCATCCGGACTGTTTACAATATCGTGCGGTAAACCTGGGTAGGATAGATAAGGAGTAGGGTAATAAACATAATTTGCTATACAATCCTCTTCTCTGCCAGCGTAATATGGTATTTGGGCGGCGCTCTGAAAAAACGGAAAAGGAGGATATACACCTTCCTGCGGGTATTTCTCAAATGCGAATATATTAATACATGTCCTTGCTAGCCCATAGATACCGAAAAGAAGGAGGACTACCCCGATAAAAACCATCCACTGGCTGGACCTCTTATTTGGCTGTATCTCTTCCATAAAATTTACTTATTAATAATAACTATATTGATTTTACCCGAAGCTTTGCCTGCTTGCCTTTGTCTACTTTTGGCAGACGAATGGTAAGAAGACCCTTATCTTCCGTCGCCTCGGCTTTTTCAATGTCCACTTCCTGCGGCAAAAGAACTGTGCGAGAAAATGAGCCCCAATAGAGTTCCTTATGAAAATAATCTCCTTCATCTATAGTACTTTCAGAGGTGCGGCTGCCTTTGATTGAGACCATGTCGCGAGAAAGTGATATATCCAAATCTTCCTTTTTGACGCCTGCAATTATCGCTTTGACTATAATTTGAGTCGGCGTTTCATAAACATCAACAGAAAGCTCTCCATCGGTCTCGTCATCAGTTGCCCATCCGGAATGCTTCGCTACCTCATGGTGTATCTTCAGGTCGCTATCTTGCTCCTCCGGAGAGAGCGCGCTGGTAAGTCTCTTAAAAAAAGATTTTTCTTTCGCCATTCCAATTAGAAATTAGATGATTTTGATAAATTCTGCATTCTGTGTATTCTAGCATGATTGTCACATAAATAAAAGCGGTATTAACCCTTATGTTAGCTCCTCGGCTCGGAAATGAAAATTGGAATTTTTCGTTTCTCTCGCTCTACGTCGCTAATAAAAATTGACTTACGGCAAATTTCTAATGGGACAAGTTTTTAGGAATTTTGATTAATGATAATTTTTTAGAGCTTTTTATTTTTTCTAAAATTACAATTACTGCTATAAGTCCTATCCATACTCCGGAAAATATCAAAAGCGCATGATTCTGTCCTTCAATTATAAGACGATTGAATACAGTATGCAATAGGGTAGCAACAAGAAGTCCTATAAAAACAGCAACTCTTTTTACTTTTGTTGATTTATAAAACGTAAAACCGATGGCTATACCGACCGCTCCCGATGCGACAACATGGACAAGCGTGGCACCTACCGATCTAAAAGTAATAGTCATGAGCCCCTTGGCAATATCTCCTACAGAAAGCGGATCAAACAGAAAAAGTATGTTTTCTCCAGCAGAAAAACCAAGGGCGGCTGTGATGAGATAGATTGCGGGATCAATGGCTTCATCGCAGAAACGTGTCCTTAATCCGACAACATAAGCACTTGAAAATTTTAAGACTTCTTCTATGGCTGCCCAAGCAAAAAACGACATGGTCGTGTATTCTATTAAAAACAGACCAGTAGCCTGCTCCAAAAAACCTGCGACGAAGATGCTAACCATGCCCAAGAGAAACGCGCCTACGATGAGTCTTCGCGGTTCGCGATGATTTGCTTCACGAAGCCAGAACTCAAGCCACAAAACTGCCGGGATCACTCCACCCAAAAAACTCGCTATTATTACACTTGCACTCATTTACCCATATTATCGCTTGGAAACGGCCACTTTTCAACCATAAGTATTGAATCTTTTTTCCATGTTTGCCAGATTTCTTCCGTCACAAACGGCATGAATGGGTGCAAGAGCTTCAAAATTATTTCAAGCGATTCCCGCAAAAAATTCGCCCGCGAATTTTTTGCGCCCTCATCACCACCAGCGAATATCTCTTTGCTCTCCTCCAATATCGCATCCGCAAATCTATGCCACACATAATGATACATTTTCTCTCCAGCAAGATAAAATCTATAATTGTCCATATCAGTAGTTATATCTTTTACACAGGTGTTTCTATCAGCAATAAACTCTTTATCTTTTTTTTCAAAAACAGAAAAAGCAGCATCTCTCTTAATGTTTTCTGTGCTGGACAAAATGAATCTGGCAATGTTCCATATCTTATTCGCGAAATTTTTGTATGCTCTTATCTTATCTTCGGAAAGAGAGAGTGAAGTGCCAGGTGTGTTTCCAATAACAAGACCAATACGCAATGCATCGGTACCGTATTTTTCTGTGAAATCAAGCGGATTTATAACATTGTCCTTGCTCTTGCTCATCTTTTGGCCCTTAGCATCAAGCACGAGCCCATGAAGATAAACAGTTTTGAAAGGAATTTTATCGGTAACATAAAGTCCGAGCATTATCATGCGCGTTACCCAGAAAAATATTATTTCTCCTGCAGTCTCCATAACATCCGTCGGATAAAAAGTTTTAAAGTCAGGACTCTGTGGATACCCAAGAGAAGCGAATGGCCATTGGGCGGAGGAAAACCATGTATCAAAAGTATCGCTATCTTTACGAAGCGTTTCGCCACATTTGTCGCAAGTTTTTTTTGAATCATCTAAATCTACAAAACCTGCGTCGCACTTATCACATATTTTTGCCGGTATAGGTATACCCCAGACAATTTGGCGGGATATATTCCAATCAATAATATTTTGAAGCCAATGAGAGCTTATCTTTTTATAATGCTCTGGAATGTATTTTATTTCTCCGCTTTCTATTTTTGCTAGCGCTTCTTTGGCAAGCGGCTTCATTTTTATAAACCACTGGCTTTTTATCTGGGGTTCGATTACGGTGCCGCACTTATAGCATGTTCGTACGATATGCTTGTAATTTTCATCAATTTTCTCCAAGAGTCCTTTGCTCTTCAATTTTTCTACAATGAGCGGCCGAGCTTTTTTTATATGAAGCTCTGCGAATTCTCCTGCAATTGGCAAAAGCTTTCCCATTTCATCAATAACCTGTTCTTTATCCAAACCATGTCTTTCTGCTATCTCAAAGTCCGCTGTATCATGCCATGGTGTGATTGTCATAACACCTGTGCCGAATTCCATGTCTATCGCATCATCTTTTACTATGGTTGCGGTAATAGGTCCGTTTATCCATTCCAGATCAATTTTTTGTCCGTCTTTGTATTCTTTATAGCGTTTGTCATCCGGATGTATAACAACATACTTGTCGCCGAACTTTGTTTCGGGGCGCGATGTGGTAATTATGAAAGGGCCGTATTTAAGATAATAAAAATTTTCCGTTCTTTCTTCATCTTTTATTTCCAGATCAGAAAAGGAGGTCTGATGCTTGGAGCACCAGCTTACTATTTTTTTGCCGCGATACAATAGACCGTCATCTGAAAGTTTTTTGAAAGTGCTATAGACGTTTTTTACTATATCCTCATCAAGAGTGAATTTCTCACGCGACCAATCGCATGAGGCACCCATTGTTCGCACCTGAGATTTTATATTCGCAGAATTCTTTAGTGTAAAATCCAGAATCTCCTCGTAGAGTTTTTTTGGATCCATTCCGAAGCGCGATCTGCTCTGCTTTTCCAACTCTTTTTCATATACCACTTGGGTCTCAAAGCCAGCATGATCAAGGCCAGGAAGCCAGAGCGTTTTGTAACCTCTCATTCTTTTGTATCGAGTCATTATGTCCTCTATTGCCATAACTAGTCCGTGTCCCGCATGAAGCGATCCGTTAGCATTGGTAGGGGGCATTATTATCGTAAATGGTTTCGCATCGGGCGCTACGACTCCCTTTTCTATGCAGACATCAGGGTTGAAAAGCCCGCTTTGCTCCCATAGCTCGTATATCCTTTGCTCTGTTCCTGCCGGATCGTATGGCTTCAAAAATTTCTCATGCATGAGGGAATTTTATCATTTTTTTATCTACTTCTCTATCGGCAGATTTCCGACTGCCCTTATCTTTCCTAAAGGCTTAGCCTTTGTGTAAAGGCCCGCGACACCTATCATCACAGCGTTGTCTGTGGCGAGGGCTTTTGATGAGCCGAGAAATTTAATATTAAATTTCTCGGCGAGCTTCTTCAGGTTTTTCATGATGTATGTATTTGCAGATACTCCGCCTCCAACGACGAGAGTTTTTATCTCCCACATGTCGGACATGTGGGCAAGTGCCTTGGCCGTTTTTGATACAAGCACATCCTTTACTGCTTCTTCAAATTCTCTAGCGATTTGTTCTTTTTCCTTTTGTTCTACCTTCCACCCTCCCTGCCCGCTTTTACTTCGCTCAGGCGATGGCAGGCGGGTACTTTCTACTTTCCTCACTAAATAAAGCACCGCTGTTTTGAGCCCTGCGAAAGAGAATTCCAGATTTTTTGAGTGCATCATTGGCCGAGGCAGGGTGAAAGAGTTGTTAGCTGTTAACTTTTGGCTTCTAGCTTTTTCGGCAAGGCGGGCGATGTGGGGGCCGCCGGGATATGGCAGGCCGAGGATGCGTGCCACCTTATCATAAGCTTCACCGCAGGCGTCGTCGCGCGTAGCTCCGAGGAGCTTACAAGAGGTTGGGCTTTTGGCAAGTATTAGCTCTGTGTGGCCTCCGGATATGAGTAGCCCAAGGGCAGGGAATTTGATGGTCTTACTTTCTGCAAGAGGCGCTAAAAAATGCCCCCGCATGTGATTTACAGGTACTATAGGCACATTCCAAAGGATTGAAAGCGCTTTGGCGAAATTTATCCCTACCCAAAGCGCCGGCTCAAGTCCCGGGCCGTATGTGACGGCGATTCTGTCTATTTTTGGTGGTCTGATATTCAGCAAACGCTCTTGTAAGGCATCAAATAATTCAGGCTCTCGTTCTAGGATTTTCCTTACCCGAACGATTTTTCCTTCAGGAAAAATCGTTTTATGGTGTTTTTTTAATTTCAATACCTTCAGCAAAGCTGGCACTAAATTCTTTGCATGCGCCATTTTTGCCTTCATAGGAAAGACACCTCCATACTTTTCGTGTATCTTCGTCTGGGAAATAATCGTATCGCCCAGCACACGGAATTTACTTTTCTTTACTTCAAGCAACGCAATTGCAGTATCATCACACGAAGTCTCTATAGCAAGGATTTTCATAAAGAGATCCCTATGACATCTTTTGTTACCTCCTTTAAATCTCTATTGGCATCTACAATGATCGCTCCTTTTCCCTCCATTTTATTCTCCCACCATTCTTTCCAACTTAACACCCAATCTTGCACTTCTGTTGTTTTTGCAAAATCGTTCTTTGTTCTAGAGGTGAGTCTATGGCGGGGATTTTCATCGTTTACTTTTAAGAGGACAATCTTATCAAATAGTGGAATAATCTCATTTATATTAGTTGCATTGCCGCAGTAAAAAGCAATTTCCTCTTTCTCGCTCTCAATAATTCTCTTAAGTTTTTCTCTATCACAAATCCAGTCCATCCCTCTTACTTTTTCAAGATTATCATTGTCATGATCTACGACCGGCTTACCTGTTTTTTTATCTATCATGCTAAACAAATCTGGCAAATCATCCATATCATAAGCAGAATAACCCATCATTTTCAATTCTTCGCTCAGTGCAGTTTTTCCAGCACCACTGGCTCCTGTGATCAAAATAGATTTTTTCATTTTTCGCAAAAATATTTGATTATTGTCTCGGCGGTCTTTTTAGGCGAAAGATTGGTGTTATCGATAACCAAATTATTGTTTACGGGTGCTGAGGTTGTAAAATCTTTAGCCTTAAGAAAATCCCTCATTATTGAAACATCTGTAAGTTTTCGATATTTTTTTCTTGAAGCTACCTTTACTCTTTTCAGAAGAGTTTTCTTTTTCGCTTGCAAATGGACAAACAGCACTTTTGCACCAGCTTTTTCTAAACGTCGCTCTAAAGTCTTTAAATATTGCGGATCTGATAATCCAGTAGGGGAATTATAATCATGCGCATAGCAATGGGTTATGACTAAGCTGTTCCC
>Ga0209542_10016878_pt1 | contig 12045 bp, 14 predicted proteins | sample RifCSPhighO2_01_FD_184028 | JGI IMG/M metagenome (GOLD analysis project Ga0209542, IMG submission 184028) | Soil microbial communities from Rifle, Colorado - Rifle CSP2_plank highO2_0.1 (SPAdes) (version 2) | ecosystem: Environmental > Terrestrial > Deep subsurface > Rock core/Sediment ...
TGTTATTACATCAAACATTAATTTAAAGAGTAAAACTTTTTATTGCCTTGCTGATATCCTTACTCTCCCAAACATAACTCCCCACCACTAACATACCCGCACCAACCTGAACCAGTTTTGGTGCTATTTCTGGTGTTATTCCCCCATCCACTTCAATGGGTTTGTCAGGATATAAATAATGAAATTCTTTAATTTTTTCTATTACAGAGTCTTCAAAATCACCTCCATAAAAGCCTGGCTCAACTGTCATAAAATGCACGAAGTCAACCTGATCAATCAAATCTTCTATCTTGTCTATTGGTGTCCCAGGGTTAAGTGCTATTCCTATATTTCTTTCGGCTTCTTTTGCCATGTCTATAACGGCTGCCGATCTCTCTGTTGCTTCAATGTGAAATATAAACTTGTCGGCAGGTGTTTCAAACCAACGAGCCATGTGGTTCTCCGGTTTTGAAACCATCAAATGAACCCCGATTTTAAGATTTGTATTGAGTTCTGACAGTTCTTCCAAACCAAGAATTGTCATATTCGGCACAAAAATTCCATCAGCTATATCAAGGTGAACACGCTCAACATGCGGCTCCACCGCCATTATTTTTTCTATCAACTCTTCGTTTGTTTTAACCAGAATTGAAGGAATTATTTCTACCAAAATCTAAAATCTAGATCCTAGAATTTAGAAGCTAGAATTTTTATAAATTCTATTTTCCAATTTCTAATTACTAATTACTTACCTTGATATGCTTCATAGAATATTCTATATCACCGCCAACCTTTTTGCGAGGATTGAATATGCCCAATGGGTCAAATATTTTTTTAATTTTAACAAATATATCATATACTTCAGGCCCATACATCTTCTCCAAAAAAGGCGTTCTTATCAAGCCATCATTGTGCTCTGCAGTTATAGAACCCCCGAGATCCACCACCAAACTATACACACGATCAGACAGCGCACGTATGGTTTCGTGACTCTCTTGGTCCGAAAGATTCATAAGAGGAATTATATGAAAATTAGCATCACCAACGTGACCCGCAATAGTATAGGTTAATTCTTTGTATTCACCCAAAATACTTTGAAGCCTGGGCAAAAATTCGCCAAGCCTAGAACGGGCAACAATAATATCATCTATAAAAGGTGCCGACTTCTTGCCTTGCACATGTTTGCGTAACAAGTTAAAACTTTCCCGACGAATCGTCCAATATTTCTGAGCATCAGCAGAGCTGCTAGCTATTCTGGACCTTACTTTAAATTTAACATCAACATCCTTTTTGACTGTCTCCAACTTTTGTCCCAGAATCTCACCATCATCTCCTGTAAATTCCGCGAGGAGAACCAACTCCGGCAAGCCACCACTCAGAACCATCCCAAGCTCCGGTAAAAAACTAAAGGCCAAAGCAAAGCCATTGCCTTTCATTTTGGCTATAATTTCTGGCATGAACCGCATAGCCAATTTTAATGTGTGCTTGTCATAAGACTCGAAACTCTCCGGATTGTAACCCATAACCGTATCTACGATTCCAACTAAATGATTTAGATCCTTAAGAAATATAACAAGAATTTTTGATAGCTTAGCAGGTTTGATGAGCTTAAATTTTATCCCAGTAATTAATCCCAGTGTTCCCTGCGAACCTGTGAACAGTTTGGTCAGATCAAAAATCTTGCCATCCCAAACATTCCAAAGTGCATAACCAGCGGAGTTTTTAGAAACCGTGGGCCTAGCTTCTTGTATTTTTTCATAGTTAGATTGGAGCAATTCATAAGTTTCACGGTATATTTTACCTTCAAAATCTGTTTGTGTTTTTTTTTCTTCAAGTTCCTGCGCTGACAATGGCACAATGCTATATTCCTCTCCATCAGAAAGCACGACTCGAAGTTCTTTTACGTACCTATCGGTCTTACCATACTTAAGAGATTTCTCACCACCAGAGTTATTGGCAACCATACCACCAACCATACACAAATCCTTAGACGCAGGATAAGAGGGCAAGAGCAAACCATTTTCAAGAGTCTTAATTTCAAAATCACGATAAAAAACTCCCGGCTCAACAGATATCAAATCTGTATCGATATCACTAATTTTATTTAATTTACCAAAATCAACTATTATAGAATCGCTGAGAGGACCGCCGGACATATCTGATCCAGCAGCTCTAGCTGTTAGGGAAATGTCTTCACCGGCAGATTTTCTTTCACTTACAAATTTAACAAGACCCTCAACATCTTGGCTATTTTTTGGCCTGACCACAAGACTGGGCTTAACTTCAAAAATACTGGCGTCATGTTCGTAAGTCTCAAGGCTTCCCTCGACGATTTCCCCTTGTAAAAAATCCTTAATTTCCATTTTCTATATCCTTTATTTCGTTAATTCTTCTGATGTGTCTTTCTTCTCCACTAAATTCTGTATCTAAAAAGGCCTCGACAATCTCCTGGGCCTCTTTTTCACCTGTATAATCCGCAGAGATCGCAAGAACATTTAAATTCTCGTCATTTACAGAATCTCTAACTTGTTCTGGGCTAATGGCAGTCCCAGCTCTTATGCCTTTTATTTTATTGGCGGCTATCGCTATGCCTATTCCTGAACCGCAAATCAAAATACCTCGATCATTTTGATCCTGAGCTTGCCGAAGGACCACACTCTCCGCCACCTTCTTCGAGAAATCAGGATAGTCATCATCCTTGTTGTATTCAAAAGCACCTAGGTCCTTGCAATCATGACCAAGTTCTTCAAGAAATTTCTTGAGTTTTTCTTTTAATTGATAACCACGATGATCTGCTCCGATATAAACCATACTACTTAAGATTATTCAAATAATTAACCGCGCTCAATAAGGCGCAACAGCCCTGGCCGGCTGCTATAACTATCTGTTTATGGGGCACATCTGTCACATCTCCGGCAGCGTATAAACCAGGAATATTTGTCTGACAGTTCTTATCTACAAGTATTTCTCCGAATTTGTTTTTATCAACATCTGATGGAACAAGGCCCGAGTTGGGGATCATACCCACATGCACAAACACACCATCAACTTTTAGCTCATTCTCCTGGCTATCTTTGTCATTATATTTCAAAGATGTGACAAACTCATCGCCAAAGATTTGTTTTGTTTGAGCCTCATATAATATCTCCACATTTTCCTTTTGGACAAGCTTATCTATCAATACATTTTCTCCCTTAAACTTATTGTTCTTGCTTATTACATAAACCTTTTTGGCAATATCCGCCAACATCAAGCCTGATTCTAATGCGGAATTGCCTCCTCCCACCACAGCCACTGTCTTACCACCAAACAAGGGACCATCACAAACCGTACAATAACTAACTCCTTTATTCCTGAATTCTTTTTCACCTACAACATTAAGCTCTTTCGGATGGACTCCGGTGGCCACTATGAGCGTTTTTGCAACATAATCGCACTTAGACTCACTTTGCTCGCTCAGCACAGGCACTTTCTCAGATACCATTGATGATCTCGTGTCTGTCTTGGCAGTTATACAAAAAGTTCCATCCTCCTGTCTAGTTATTTTATCAACCATTACACCCTCTTCTATATCTATTTTGTAAAAATCGAGGTGTTCCCTGAACTTCTTGGCCAATGTGATACCATCAGTTTGAGACATGCCTGGCCAGTTACCTATTTCACCAGAGGTGGCCACCTCGCCGCCAAAATCTTTTGTAATAATCTTAAAATTAAGCCCGCGTCGAGCGGCATAAATAGCAGCAGATGTGGCGGCGGCAGAGCCGCCAATAATAATCAGATCGTACATTATTGGGTTATTATAGCATTATGAATAAAAATAAAAAACATCCCTTATTGGGATGCATGCCGCTTATTAAACGACTCGCGACAATCCTTTTCTTCTTTGCACGTAAACATAGTCTTGCCGGCAAAAAAACCCACAAAAGCCCAAGAAAGCCCGAATAAAAACACAGTTAATGCAAGAAAGGGCGTTTCACTCAAAGAATCTACAGTAACTCCCCTCAAAACAAGAGCCACAAGACACCAAAGAATAAAACCCAAAATCATCCCCGTTATGCGTCCTCTTACTATCGATCTAGACCTTGCGGTCTTTAGAGCACCTCTGTACTCCTTTTCAAATAAACTATCTAATTCTTTTCTTCTTAATTCAGTAGCTACATCAACCCCGCAAGAGGGACATTCCATAGTCTTCTCGGCTCCATGTTTTTATGTTATTTTAAAATTGTGAACTACAATAAATTATACGTCATAATTCTAATAATTGCAAGTATTGCAACGCATTTTATATTTTTTGGGTATCCTCAAGAAACAGTTTTTGATGAAGTGCACTTTGGTAAATTCCTATCCGGATATTTCACACACGAATACTTTTTTGACATACACCCGCCTCTTGGCAAACTACTGCTGTCAGGTGTGGGTTATATCACAGGGTTTGAGCCAGGATTCAGCTTCGCAGAAATTGGCCAACAGTTCCCCAACAAAGACTATCTCTGGTTAAGGCTTCTCCCCACATTGGCAGGTACGCTCCTGCCAATCGTTATCTTTTTTTTGGTTTTGGAGATGGGCATGTCTAAGTTGGCAGCTTTTTTCGCTGGCATAGCCGCTGCCCTGGACGGAGCGCTACTTGTTCAGTCACGTTTTATACTACTTGATTCATTCTTACTTATATTCGGTTTTTCAGGGATTCTTTTCTACTTTTTATTCAGACGCAGCGATAAAAACTATTTCCTACTACTTGCAGGAGCTATGCCGGCCCTTGCTGCATCAGTTAAGTGGACAGGTCTTAGTTTCTTGACTCTCATAGTGATTTTTTACTTATTCAGCCTCTTAAAGTCTCCCCAAAAAATAAAATTATTGATTAGGGGTTTTTGTTTTCTTGGCCTAGTTCCTCTCGCGATTTACTTTTTAATTTTTAAATCTCACTTTTTACTTTTAAACAAATCTGGTCCTGGCGATGCCTTTATGACCAAAGAATTCCGCAAAACACTTGTGAACAGCACAGATAGTCAGGATCCAGAAATTAAACCGCTTAACATTATTGGTAAATTTGAAGAACTCAACATTCAAATGTACAAATCTAACGCTACTCTCACAGCCACTCATCCGTATTCAAGCCAATGGTATACCTGGCCATTTATGATAAGGCCTATATATTATTGGAATTATTCGCCAACCCAAGAGCAAACCGACAATCAAGAAACCACAATTAAAGAAGTGAGGCACTCCAGAATTTATCTTCTTGGGAATCCTATAATTTGGTGGGGCTCAACGGTGGCTATTGTTTATTTGTTAATAACCACGCTACCCGGGTTGTTCAGAAAATCAAAAGCCAAAATGGTAACAATATTTTTGTGTGCTGGTTATTTATTAAACATTCTGCCATTTATCGGCATCTCGCGGGCCATGTTTTTGTACCACTATTTCCCGGCACTAATTTTTGCAATTATTTCTCTAGCCTATCTAGTTGATAAATTAAATAATAAAAAAAGGGTGTTCACCACTCTTATACTAATCTCTGTTGCCTTATTTATATTTTTTGCTCCTCTTACCTATGGCCTGCCGCTGAGTGACTCTGCCTATAACCTCCGCAACTGGCTGCCGAGTTGGTTATAAAACCACACTTTTTATTTTAACAAAATTGTTTTCCAGTACAGACCAATTCAGGTTTTTCCAAAAAGCGGCAAGATAAGCCCTGCGATCACTTCCATGGTCTATAAAATAGGCATGTTCGTATACATCCAAGGCAATAATAGGAATACATCCCCAGACCGCATGGTCGTGAGCATCACCATTGTATTGCTTAAGTCTATTCTCATGTAAATCCCAGGACAGTATCGCCCAACCTCGTGCAGCCATAGCACACTCACTAAAATACTTTATAAAATTATCAACTGAACCCCACTTGGCTGATATTGCCGCGGATAATTCTGGGGACTTGGAATAGTCTCCGTCACCCCCAAGGGCACCAAAAAACCATTCATGTAAATAAATTCCGTTAACTGCAAAAGTTTCTCCCAACTTTAGGCCTCGTAATTTACTGTAAGTCGTATTTCCAACCTGAGGAACACCAGAGATTATTTCATCTCTTAGCTTAACGAGTTCATCTCCAATCTCATTGGCCTTATCAACATAGCCTTTGTGAAGCTTGTCGTGGTGGATATCATTTGTTTTTTGGGATATGCCATCAAGGTTTCCCTCAAAAGGCAATGGTTTTAGTGAGTACAAAATAAAAATTTATGGTTTAACAACGAGTTAGGTAATTCTTAAACCACGGTTAAATCTAATTTATTCCGAGAAGTTCTCTTATCTTACCCCTATCGAATCCGACAACGACCTTGTCGTTGATTACAATCACAGGTACACCCATCTGATGAGTTTTGTTTAACATTTCCTGTTGTTTAACCTTATCCGTTGAGACATCATACTCTGTATATTCAAAATTATTCTTCTTAAAATACTCCTTGGCCATGTTACAATAGGAACACCAGGGAGTTGAGTATATTTCTATTTTAGTATTCATAACTTAGAGTGTATCACGCCAATAAAAAAAATAAAATCCCGCACCATAGGCGCGGGCTAATTCTTTGAAAATTCCATACGGACATACCTAGCAGCGGCAAGAATGCCAACAGCTATCAACAACAACCATAACAACGGCATAAAAATAGAACCGGTGGGCATATCCCACCAGGATATATCTCCAGAATAGTTTTTTAAATTAGAGGTCCCGGCGAGTATCAACACCAGGGACAAAAATAAAATTCCCAATTTTTTGAAAGAATGCATCATTGTTCCCTCCTTTTATTCATTTTTCGGTAGTTCTTATAAGTTATTTCCATGTTTCCCTGCCTTTCAGTTACTTTGATAAAAAGTGCCTTTACTGAAAAATGAAATTTAACTCTAATATTAACTATCGCCGAATGACCTTCAAAATCAAAAAAATAAATACCAACTTCAGCAGAATAAATTCTGGCTCCAGTAAAACTTGGCAAACCGTAATCTACTGGCTTGTTAAGTTTGGCAAAAAAATACCTAATACTATTACTTTGTTTTGATATAAGCAGTCTGCCAGAAACGTTATTAAGAACCCTGTCTTTTCTTTCTCTTTCAATAAGCCTTGGCCTTGAATTAAAAACAAAAGACCAACACTCCTCGCCATTATGTAACTCGACTCCTTGAAAACTAAAATTATATCTTTCAAATAGCGTCTTGTTTACAGAAATGTTTTCCTCTCTTGGCCTGTATTCACTGCCCATTAATGGCTGGCCATCAATTAAAAGAAGCTTCTTATAATGAACATCGCCTTCTCGTTTCTCAACAACGTAGGTTTTTCTTTCTATTTTTTCGGGCACTCCGTTTTTATAAAACGTCAGTACCTCTTCCTCTTCGTGAGTATAGTTATCGGACAAATAGCCTACATCTGTCTCAATCTTTTTAAAAAATGAATCGATTATTTCTTTGGGACTTTGGCCATATGAACAAGAAGTCACACAAAAAATAAGGAACAACCAACGGAACACAGATCCTATCACAAACGCACTCCTGTGGTTTTTTAAAGAACCTAACTGTCCCTTAATGATGAATCAAATTTATTAAAAAGTCAATGGCCAAAGCTCCTTAGTTTGGGGTAAAATAGTTTCAATGGGGCTTATCGTAAAATCTATATTTACCTTAATTTTTATTGCCATAGCGGGCGGTTTTGTGGTTAATCATTTTACAGACTGGAAACAAAAGATTATTGAAGTTGTTAATCCCTCGGCAAAAGAGACCAGGCTACTTGGAGAACTAAAGGAAAATCTGGATAAATTAGATGACCAGCTTGTAATCAACAACAAGGGTTCAGATAATACACCGCCTGATGATACCACAGAGAAATTAATTACAGAATCTAAAAAGCTAGTTGACGAAATAAATTTAATTAATAACAAAAACTCTGGTATAGTGTCTCAAGCTTTTGTAAAAATAATAGAAACTATTTCCGATAAAAATCCCTTCCTCACACCTAACATAGTAAATACAAAGAGTCCCCCTCCCACACCAACACCCTTGTTGTGTCCGACTCCCCTAAACCAATAAATAAACCCGGCGTAATGCCGGGTTTATTTATTGGTTTAGCTCAGAAAGGATTTAGTAATCCCTGCCGCCGCCAAAACCACCACGACCTCCACGGCCGCCGCCAAAACCACCGCCACCACCAGTGCGAGGAGCACGAGGTTGCATCGGTCTGGCTTCGTTAACAACGATAGCCCTGCCGTCCATATCCTGACCGTTGAACATTTCAACAGCCTTTTGGGCCTCTTCGTCCGTTGACATTTCAACGAAACCAAAACCCTTGGATCGACCAGACATCTTGTCAATAATGACAGATGCTGAAACCACATTGCCAGCCTTGGAGAAATGCTCCTTGAGCTGATCATCTGTGGTGCTGTAAGGCAAACTGCCTACATATAACTTGGTTGCCATTTAACTTATGCAAATCTACAAAAATACAGCGAATGCACAAAGCACACGCATAACAAGCAGATTTACACTATTTTAACTGTAGGAAGACCTATTCCAGGGAGCACACAAGCTTACGGTTTCCCTACAGCTGAATGGCTTACACTGAGAACACACACCTACACTATCTATAAGTATAGCAAAATAGGTCACTAAAGTCAAATCAATAGCCAAAGTAAAAACAAAAAAGGCCATTGGCCCTTATTAAATTTATCTCATTTGCGTTTAGTAATAACTGAATAGAAATTCCGCATAACAGTTTGCTGGCCCTCCACCAACCTAGCAAATTCATCTCTGGCCAATAGATCCGCCTCTTTCTGAGAAGGAGCATTAATATAAAACTTTTGGGCATAGTCGAACGGATGCCGTTGATAATTGTATTGATATTTTTTACTCCCTGTACCCACCATCGCAACCTCACGAGAGTCGGGTTCAAAATATTTGAGTATGTTACAAACAAACCACCAAAGAATTAACCACAAGACAAACAGAGAACCAATTGGCACATCAAACTTTGTTCCAAATGGCAATACAAATACGCCAACAATAAGAAAGACTGCTGCATTTAGCAACATGTGTAGCCTCTATTTTATTTCTTAAAATACTGTTATTAATTATAACACCTATCAAATAATTAGTCAACACAGTTCCTCGTCTCCCAATAAAAAACGGCTTGTTAGCCGCCATTAATTTTTAGCCTACTCTCAATTATTTCTATTGCCTCCTCCAGCTCATGTAGAAGAATCAACTCTCTTTCCGCATAAGGAAGGTAATGTCTTTTGGTCTCTTCGATCTTCCTAAGAATTTTTTCCTGTGGGCAAGTCCATAAGGTTATCATATTATGCAACCTGTCCGGAAGCTTAATCAACCAAAACCTTCTCGGAGCATATGGAAACCTGCTGTGATAAATAAATTCTTGCCTATCTTTGCTTAATCCACTCTTTGTCATTTTCGTAATCCACTCAATATCCAAAGCTACCTGAGGACCAAACTCAGAATCAACCCTATCTATGCTCCATGACGGTATATCTTCAACAATATCATGCAAGATGCCGTCAATTATCAATGTGTAATCTTTTATCCTAAGGTAATCAATCATTATCAGAACAACGGCTCGGATATGCTCAAAATATCTTGTTTCTCCATCGTCCCTATACTTTTCCCTGAAAGCATCTTTTGCATAATTATAAGCCCTCTCAATTGCTTTGTACCGAGGATCACGAGTCGGGAATAATAGTGCTATCCTGGCAAAAAAACTCTCCCGATTCTCGGCCGCCTTCAGAAATGACATCCTCTCAATCATATTTTCTCCCTTGGTAAAATGTCATATACCGCAAAGAGTGCTCTTTTGTTTTAAAAAATACTAACTATACTATAAACCTTAAATAAAATCTGTCAATTTGGCCCAACCTAAGTACCGCCAACAAAAACCGCCCCATTGGGACGGCTCGTCTTTAAGTTTCTATTTACTATTTATTTCTTGCCGGTAATAATAGCCTGCGCCACATTTGCCGGCACCTCATCATAGTGAGAAAACTCCATCGTGTATGTTCCCCTGCCTTGAGTAAGTGATCTGATAGTAGTCGCGTAACCAAACATCTCGGCCAGTGGAACCTTGGCATCAATAACTTTAAGGTTCAGCCCAGCTCGATCAGCCATCTGCTCGATTCTTCCACGACGAGAGCTGAGGTCACCAGTAGCTTCACCAAGAAAATTTTCAGGCACAATAACTTCAACCTTCATTATGGGTTCTAGTAAAATTGGCTTTGCTCGCTTAACACACTCTTGCAAAGCCATAGCAGCCGCAATCTTGAAAGCCATTTCGGATGAGTCAACATCATGATAAGTACCATCATAAAGAGTCACTTTCAAATCAACCAGCTCATATCCAGCAATAACACCCTTGTCCAATGCCTCATTTATACCCTTACTAACAGCCGGTATAAATTCTTGGGGTATGGCACCACTTTTAATAGCATCAACAAACTCAAAGCCCTTGGCTCTTTCCTGAGGTTCAACACGAAGCCACACATGACCGTACTGACCTCGCCCACCAGATTGTTTGATATATTTTCCTTCAGCCTGGGCGGTTTCTTTTATTGTCTCCTTATAGGCAACCTGGGGTCTTCCGACATTGGCGCCAACGCCAAATTCTCGCTTCATGCGGTCAACAATAATATCCAGGTGCAATTCTCCCATTCCGGATATGATCGTCTCCGCAGTTTCTTCATCAGTTTTAATCCTAAAAGTAGGATCTTCATCAGATAGTTTTTTTAGAGCAAGCCCCATTTTTTCTTGGTCGGCCTTAGTTTTGGGCTCAATACGCAACGATATGACCGGCTCAGGGAAAATAATTTTTTCAAGAATAACCTGATCATTGGGATCACAAAGAGTATCCCCGGTCTTGGTTCCTTTTAATCCCACGGCAGCAGCTATTCCTCCGGCGTAAACATCTTTTATTTCCTCACGGTCATTAGCTCGCATAAGCAATACACGTCCGATTCTTTCCTGTTGGCCAGTAGTACTATTCATTACATAAGAACCTGCTGAAATTTTACCTGAGTAGACTCGGAAGAATACAAGTTGCCCGACAAACGGATCCGTTGCAACTTTGAAAGCAAGTGCAGAAAAAGGGTCATCCTCGTTTGAGTTTCTCGTTATCTCCTCCCCGGTTTTGGGATCAATCCCCTTGAAAGAAGGTTTATCATTAGGAGAAGGTAGGTAATCAACAACACCATCAAGCATAAATTGAACTCCCTTATTCTTTAGGGCAGATCCGCAAAAAACAGGAATCAACTTAGTCTCTAGCGTCGCCTTGCGCATTATTTCCTTAAGATTATCCAAAGAAGGTTCCTTGCCATCAAGATAATCCTGCATAGCCACGTCATCGTGCTCGACTATTTTCTCAATAAGTTCGGCCCGAGCTTCTTCGGCTCTCTTTTCCAAATCCTCGGAAGGGATAGGGGCTTCGGTTACATTTTCTCCGTGTGCACCTTCAAAGGTGTAGTATTTCATTTCAAGAAGACTAACAATTCCATGGAATTGATCCTCTTCTCCATCGGGCAGCTGCATCCTAACTGCATTAGGCGAAAGCCTCTCTAATATTGATCTGTATGAACGATCAAAAGACGCTCCCAGACGATCTAACTTGTTTATGAAGCAAAGCCTAGGAACCTTGTAATCATCCGCATAACGCCAATTAGTCTCAGACTGCGGCTCAACACCTGCCACACCGTCAAAAATAACGCAAGCACCATCAAGTACACGCAAAGACCTTTTAACCTCGACTGTGAAATCTATGTGGCCAGGAGTATCTATAATATTGAAACGGTATTCATTCTCCTTAGTTTTAGCCATACCAACCTTGTGCCAATAAGCTGTGACGGCTGCGGCTGTAATTGTAATACCACGCTCTCTCTCCTGTTCCATCCAATCCATTACCGCCTCGCCTTCATGCACTTCGCCTATTTTGTGACTTAATCCAGTATAAAAAAGCACCCTCTCTGAAGTGGTTGTTTTACCGGCATCAATGTGAGCAATGATGCCTATATTTCTTATTTTTTCATT
>Ga0209542_10016879_pt1 | contig 12045 bp, 9 predicted proteins | sample RifCSPhighO2_01_FD_184028 | JGI IMG/M metagenome (GOLD analysis project Ga0209542, IMG submission 184028) | Soil microbial communities from Rifle, Colorado - Rifle CSP2_plank highO2_0.1 (SPAdes) (version 2) | ecosystem: Environmental > Terrestrial > Deep subsurface > Rock core/Sediment ...
CGATGATGTCCTGCGCATCGCTCTTATATTTTTTGGCCACGGATTTTGCCGTATCTCCCTTTTGTACCTCATGCTGAACGCCTGAAACCGGCAAAATTACCAGCGTGTCGCCTATTTTAATCTTATCTCCTTGCTTTAAATTGTTCGCCCAATAAATAGTAGCCGCGCTCACTCCGAACATATCGGCAATTTTAGAAAGCGTATCGCCACCGCGCACGGTGTATGTCGTAATCTGCTCAAGCTTATAGGTTTCAACATCAGCCAAACTGCCCATCGGGCCAATCACCGGAAGAATAGAGGAGTCCTCAACTGTATTAATTTGCGCTCCTCCAGTAGCCAGCTTCGGATCAGCGGTGGCCGGAGCCTTGAGCAGCGGGATATTTTGAGAATTATAAGGCGAGGCGGTTTCATCACCTGCCCTGAAAATTTTTTCTAAAAAGGAAAAAAAGCCGGCGTTGGCAACCCCCGCAGAGCCAAACCACAAAGAAGCCACCAAAACGAGGCTTAAAACGGGTAGGTAAAACCCTCTTTTTTGTCCTTTATTTAAAATGAGTTTAAGGCTTAAAAGTCTAATTAAAAATGGAATTTCCCCTTATTCTACAACGATTTTGGGAATTTATGCTTCAATCCCGACCTTAATTTAAGCCTAGCATTTTAGAGGCAAGAAATCAATCCGCCAGCTAGCGAAGATGTCCACAGGGTGTGAATTTGCTATTATACCCTCATGCTAATTCCGGAAACTTTAAATGATAGGCAGAAAGAGGCTGTTTTGGCGACGGAAGGGCCTGTTTTGGTAGTGGCAGGAGCCGGCGCCGGAAAAACCAAAGTTATCACCGAACGGATTAAATATTTAATTGAAAAAGGCGGCGTTTTGCCCGAATCTATTTTGGCTGTCACGTTCACCAATAAGGCGGCTGGGGAAATGCGAAACCGCATAGCGCGCGCCGGCTCTTTCATTGGCACCTTTCACTCGCTCGGGCTTTTGATAATACGCGAGAATGTGGAAAAAATCGGCGTCAATAAAAATTTTACTATTTTAGACGAAGATGATTCGCTGAAGCTTATAAAAGAATGCCTCTTGGAGCTTAAAATTGACCCGAAACAATTTGAGCCGCCGCGGATAAAAGGGAGAATTTCTCTTCTTAAAAACCAGCTCGTCACGGAAGATGCTTTTATTGAAAACGGTTTTTTTGAACAAATCCTCGGAAGGGCTTGGCGGCTTTACGAAGAAAAAAAAGGAGGGCAAAACCAACTTGATTTTGACGACCTGCTTTTAAAGCCCGTTTTGCTTTTTCGGCGCGAACCGGAACTTTTAAAAAAATACCAAAACCGCTGGCAGTATATCCATATAGACGAATATCAGGATACCAACGGCGCCCAATACGCGCTTTCCAATCTGCTCGCCGCCGCCCACAAAAATATTTTTGCCGTGGGGGACGTGGACCAGGCAATCTACAGCTGGCGAGGGGCGGATTTTAAAAATATTTTAAATTTCCAAAAAGATTACCCGAAAGCAAAAGTTATTTTCCTTGAAGAAAATTATCGCTCAACGGATATAATTTTGGAAGCGGCGAACGCGGTAATATCGCGCAACCAGTTTAGAATTCCCAAAAAACTTTGGACAAGGCGGGCGGGGAGAAGCGAAGCGCCTCAAATCCGCCTTGTGCTTACGGAGGACGAAAAAAGGGAAGCGGAAGTCGTGGCCGCGGAAATTAATTTTTTGAGAAAAAAAATGAAGCTTGGCGAAATCGCGGTGCTCTACCGCACAAACGCGCAGTCACGAGCTTTGGAGGAAACTTTTTTAGCGTGGAATATTCCTTACAAAATTACTGGCGGGGTCAGATTTTACGAACGGCGGGAAATCAAAGACTTGATAGCCTATTTGCGGCTTCTGAAAAATCCTAAAGACGAGTTAGGCTACAAAAGGATAGAAAATGTCCCTCCGCGTAAAAAAAAGAAGGTAGATTTTGATAAACTTATGGAAAGTTTCCGCGAAGAAAGCAGAGCCGCATCCGCGCATGAACTTTTAAGCAAAATAGTTAAAAAAATAGAGTACAGAAATTATATTGATGACGGAACAGAAAAAGGAATGGAAAGATGGCAAAATGTTGGAGAGCTTTTGGGATTAGCCGAAAAGATCAAAGACTTAGATAAATTTTTGGAACATGTCGCGCTTTATAACGCGCAAGATGAAGTAAACCCCCACACCAAAAATTTTGATGTGGGGGTGAATCTAATGACCATGCATTCGGCGAAGGGGCTGGAATTTGAAGCGGTTTTCGCGGTCGGCATGGAAGAAGGGCTCTTCCCGCACACACTTTCTTTGGAACCAGGGGATTTGGAAGAGGAGCGCCGGCTTTGCTACGTAGCGATAACCCGAGCCAAAACACATCTTTACCTTATTTCAGCGGCGAGACGCACGCTTTTTGGAGAAAGATCCGCCAATATGCCTTCGCGTTTTTTGGCGGAAATTCCAGAACATTTAACGATTCTGATAGATAAATTTAATAGGCAAGAAAATTATGAAGAAATCATTGTGGAATAATAAGCCCGCCCCCCATTACCGCAAAAAATTTCTGGGACAGAATTTTTTAAACAATAAAAAAATTCTAGAGGAAATGGTGCGCGCGGCGGAGCTCTCAAAAAAGCCTGTTGTTTTGGAAGTCGGCCCCGGCTTGGGCTCGCTCACGGAAATTTTGGCTTCCCGCGCCAAAAGAGTTTTAGCAGTAGAAAAAGACCGCGATTTAATTCCTGTTTTGCGCGAAAAATTCAAAGATTACAAAAATGTGGAGATTATCCAAGGAGATATTTTAGCTAAAGCGGTTAAACCGCCACTTGGCGGTTTAACCGCCAAGTCTTATAAAATCGTTGCTAACATTCCCTATTATATAACTTCGCGTTTTTTACGCCTATTTTTGTCCCAAACCAGGTTTGGGCCAAAGCTTATGGTTCTGATGATGCAACGTGAGGTCGCCGAAAGAATTTGCGCGAAACCGCCGAAAATGAGTTTGCTCGCGCTTTCCGTCCAAGCCTACGCCAAACCGGAAATCATTCGCTACGTTTCAAAAAATTTTTTCTCGCCTCCTCCAAAAGTAGATTCGGCGATAATAAAAATTGCACTTAGACGTCCGACGTCTAAGTCAGAACAAATACTTGCACTGGCTAAAATCGCTTTCCAACAAAAACGCAAAATGCTCCGGCATTCACTTAAAAACCGCCTATCGACATCGGATGTCGATAAATTCGGGAACAGACGGCCGGAGGAACTCTCACTCAAAGACTGGATTAGTATGGTAAGATAAAATTATGCTGAAAAATTTGCGCTTTGTTTTAGCGCCGACTTTGATTGTTTCTTTGCTCGCGCCTTATTTTGCTATTGCGGCCTTGCCGCCGACATCATCTGACTTGCCGCCTAAAGAAAACTTGCTACAATTTCAACTCAATAAACCTTTCGGCGGTAAAATCACTAAAATTCAAGCATGCCAAAGCCCTCCGGGTTTGATTTTGCATATAGGTCCGCCATCCGGTGGTCAATATTTTTTTGATCCGGCTTCGACTATTCTGCACCAGTACAAAGTGGTTAAGCCCGGGGTATGGACTTTAGGCCTTGCCCAACCGGTTACCAAAACCTGTGTGGGAAATCCGGCCGGAGTCGGCGGATTCAGCGCTGGCGGCATAGCTGGCCAAGGGCTTTCTTCAATAAGCATAACCCCCTTAAGCGATGGCTATGGAGGAATATCTGGAGTGGAGATCAGCAGCTCATTTAGCAATACGGTTGTAGACGTGGGTGGAGAGCTAGGCCAAACACTGGCTGAATTTGCGCAGTTCATCCCCTATCTACAAATAGCATATCTCATCTACAGCGTTTACAAATTAATCTCTTATCTAAAAAAGCCGCCCACTTTGGGTCCAGCTTATCCCATAATCCGCATAGGCACCGGTTTAGCCCCAGCTCCGGCCATATCCACACCTTAATTGCGCTGTAAAAATGATATAATTAAGGAGGTGAAATGGGTTTTTTGCCGTCTAAAAACTTCATAGCCCCAGTATTTGCCGTGCTTGTGGTCATTCTCGTGGGCTGGTTTGTGTTTTACATAGCTCCTAGCTACCAGCAACCAGCTACCGGCCAGAAGCCGGAAGCCGGAAGCAGGCAGCTAGGTTTCCTTGCTGCTTATGAAGACGCAAACCGCGATTCGGACAACGATGGGCTTAAAGACTGGGAAGAAATACTCTGGAAAACAGAACCTTTAAAATCGGACACAGACGGCGACAATTCTTCAGATTCGGAAGAAATCAAGCTGGGGCGTGATCCCTTGGTAAAAGGGCCAAATGACAAGCTCAAAACAACAGAAGAGGCCAAAGCGGGACCAGCTAAATCTTCAACGCTTACCGACCGCATTTCTCAACGCTTCGCCGCCGAATATCTTTCTACCTTAGGTGGAGCAGGGGGAAATCTAAATGATTTCCAGAAAAAATCAGTCGCTGAATCTCTTTTGGAATCAATCGCCGGAGCGACACTTGGAGCGGGGGACAAATTTTCGCGATCCGAAATACAAATCGTTGAATCTCCGTCGCAAGACTTTATAAAAGCATATTTAAATAAAATCGGCGGAATGCTGGAAAATAATTTCGCTGGACTAAAAGAAAGCGAACTTACAATTTTAGACCGCGCGTTGTCTACAGAAAATTTTAAAGAGCTTGAGATATTAACAAATTACGTAAAAGCGTACCAAAAAACAATAGACGCGCTGAAAAAAGAAAAAGTTCCCGCGCCGTACGCGGTTTTACACATAGAACTTATGAATATTTTAAATAATACCCAAATAGCGGACGCGTATATGCAAGCAACGGACAAAGACCCGGCCAAGGGGCTCTCGGGACTTTCAATGTACTTAAAACAGGTTGATCGCACAGCAAATTTTTATAAATCAATTAAGAATTTAATTAAATCCGGCGGAATTATTTTTTCTCCGGCCGAGAGCGGATATCATTTTATGAAATATAACCCGTAAAAATGAAATCTGTTTTAAAAAAACTATTTGTAATCTATTTGGGCGCCGCGCTCCTCGCGCCCTCTTTCGCTGTGGCGGCTTCGTGTAAATCTGGCATTTCGGCAGCGGAAGAATTGAATTGTTTGCAATTTTTGGACAGCAAAAATGCGTTAACCCCAACGGACAACAATAGGCTCGGTGAATTGCTTGACGCCGTTCCACAGACGGGCAAGACGCCTTTCTTGGAAATAATAAATGATCAAACTGGAACGGGGCAGATAGTTAAATTAAACGGCGGGTTCGGTGCCCCCGGCGGATCAACTTATCTATTAGGCGATGCGGGCGGAGACTTCATGCTAAAACCTGGTGGAGAGTGGTCGCCTGTTGGCCAACAACAAGCTTCCGAAATAAAATTAGATGCGTTTACACAAATATCCGAATTGGACGACAACGTTAACGTCTCATTATCAGATGCCGAAGAGACTTTCAATGGAAATGTTGAAAGCTCCGCGCTAGAAAATATTAGTCAGGGCGGCGGCGGATTATTGGGAGGAATACTAGGGGCGCTTCAAGACAGTTCTGTGCCTATCAAAAAGGTAGAAGATATTCCAGGGAATAAGCGAGATGTTGCCAATTCCATCGCTTGGAAAATCGCGAAGCTGCTTGTGCATAATCTAACCCAGCAGATTGTAAACCTAATCCGCACTGGCGGGCAAGGGGGCGGACCTCTTTTCGTCCAAAACTGGCAGGATTTTCTTCTTGACTCGGCCGACCAGGCAAGCGGAGTGTTTTTAAAAGAGCTTAATCTCACCCAACTCTGTGAGCCGTTTGCGCCAAGATTAAGACTGCTCATGGCTCAAGGCAGAAGGAGTTTTCCTGAAAGAATGCGCTGTACAATTTCCAGCGTACTTCAAAACATACAAGCGTTTTATCAGGATTTTTCCAACGGCGGCTGGGCGAGGTGGTTTGAGATTACCCAGATTCCGCAAAATAACTTCTATGGAGCATATTACTTAACCATGGAAGAAAATTTAGTCAGGCAATCGGCAGCCGTGGAAGCCAGCCTTAACGAAGCCAGAGCAGGAGGCGGATTTTTGAACTTAAAAGAATGTATAGAACAGCCTCCGGAAGTATCTAGAGACCCAGAAACCGGACAAGAAAGACAATTGCCAGTAGAGCCGCGCTGCACGGACGTAAGCCCCGGAAAATGGCTTGAAAGCCGCCTATCCGAAGCAACGAACTCCGACCTAGCCCAGCTTAACATCGCCGATTCATTTAATGAAATTATTTTGGCCGCCTTCCAAACGCTGATGCAAAATCTTTTCTTCCAGCAGGGTGGGTTGCGCTCGTCAGATATTACGTCAATCAGCGTGGAAAAGGATTTGGCTTCCTTGCAAGCCGAGGGGCTTCAGATTTCCGGAATTTCTAGCGCAATCTTAATAACGGACAACGTCATAACAACAAAGAAAAACTCGCTCGCCAAGGCGCAGGATCTCTTTAAAACCTTGCAGGACTTGCGCGCCTGCAAGGTGACTAAAAGCGAGCCTCTAGCGGACGCTGATAACCGCATAGGAAACGCGTCTACCACAATACAAGCGTTAAACGGCAACATTGTTGACCTTGTCATCTTTTTAGAAATCCTGAAAGACGACAAACAAGCAATACTTCTTTCAGAGACCGTCGCGAACTTTCAAACAGCTTTGAAAAAAACCCAGGATGACGTCGTTAAAACTCCGAGCCAAGCGATAGCACAGGGGGAAAACGACAAAATCGCCTCCGACAAGAAAAAGGCCGAAGAAGATTTAGAACTCTGCAAAAATCCGCCTCCGCCCAAGTCCTCGGATTAAATGAAACAAGATGAAAATATTTAATAAAAGAATAATCTGGCTGGCCGCGCTGATAATAATAGCGATCTTGGCCGCTTATCTTTTTTACGCCCCCGCCGCCGGCGCGGCACCAAAGTCTGTAAAAAGCGGGGCTGCCGGGGCTGCTGGACAAGTAGGCGTGGGCATAGCGAGCGGTCTAACAAATGTAGTGACATGGGGCGTGATTGTGCTCGGCATCCTTTATATAATCAATGCAACTCTTTCCTACCTCATTTACTGGGCTGGAGTCGTGTTGGACATTGCTTTTAACTTTGCTGTCAATCCTCAATGGTTTTATAGCGAGCCGGTAGTAGCAGGATGGACATTAATGCGCGATTTCGCGAACATCTGGTTTGTTTTGGTAATTCTTTTTATAGCGATCGCCATTATTTTAAAAATTGAATCTTATCAAGCGAAAAAAACCCTATCTTGGGTAATTGTTGTCGCGCTACTTATTAACTTCAGTCTTCCTCTCGTAAGAGTGGTTATAGATTTTGCCAACATTATTGCGTTTCAGTTTCTTCCGCAAATTGGGAATAGCAAATCAGTAGCCGGATACGGGCAGATTTATGCCGTTTCAGAAAAAGTGTCCGCTAGTTTGCGCCTGCCGAACTTATCTTCAGCATTAAGCCCAGATGAATACAAGAAGCTTGGTGGGGCAATAGGATTGCCTCCGCCGGAATCAAAATCAAGCCAAAATTCATTAGTACCAACCGCTCATGCTCTAGAGCCAATATCAATAGTTGCGGGCATATTATGGGGAATAGGCGTGACAATAGGATCCGTTGCCTCTCTTTATGTAATAGACTTCGTCTCCAGCAAACTATTTGGGAGCGAGTCAGCGGTACTCGGCGGCGCCACCACCGCGGTGGTCGTCACGTTAGCTTTAAATATTATTTTACTTTTTATGGCGCTTTACGTTATGGCGGCATTAGCCATTTTGACGGTCATTAGAACCGTAGTACTGATGCTACTCACCGTACTGGCGCCAGCCGGCTTTATTCTCACAATCCTGCCAGGAACTTCCAGCTACGCAACACAATGGTGGACAGCTTTGCTAAAACAAGCATTTTTTCTCCCAGCGGTCGCGTTTCTTTTATGGGTCGCGTTAAGCCTTGGCGCCGGACTTAATTCGGCGTTGAACTTCCAGGGCGGGTCATTGAGTACATTACCAGCCAACCCCGCATTATTATTCTTTTTTGTACTCAACATCATTTTGCTCTATGGATGCTTAAAAGTCGCGCAATCTATGGGCACGGTGGGAGCGGACACGGCGATAAGCTGGTTCGGAAAAGCGAAGGGCTGGGTAACGGGTGCGGTAGGAGGTGTCGCGTTGAGAAATGCGGTTGGAAGATTGGGAGGGCTGATGCAACAAGCTCCAGCGATACAACATTCGGTTTTCGGCAAGCGAATTAGCCAGATGATGACAAAGGCGGGAGCAAGGCTCCCCGGAGGGTCTTATGAAGAATTACAAAAGGAGCGGGCCGCGATGGCCATGCAACAAGGGGAAAGCAGGTGGGCGGACGAATTTCTTAAAGCGGGAACACCCGGGAGGCTCGCGATGCTTAACGCCATGAGCGACCAGCAAAAAAATGATTTGCGCGAACGCCTAAAAACTCTTTCTTCAACCGGCGCGCAGGCGTTTGACAACGCCATGCGGCTTCACTTCGGCGAAGCCGCCTTGGGCAAAGTTGATCTGGAAGGCTGGAAAAGAAGCGACAAGGACGCGCAAAAAAATCTCGCGCCTTATTCGCCCGAAGTCACAGAACAAATTCTCCGCAGTTTTCCGGATGATGACGCGCGCGCCAAATGGATGGCGGGACTCACTCCGGAAAACAGAAGTAAGGCAATGGGGGCAATGAATGCCAGATTCAGCACGGCGGAAATGAATAAATACGGCAAAGCGGAAAAAAGGCAGGAAATGCGAGGCAAAGAGCTGACTGGTGGAGACGAATTTGATAAATTTGTCAACGATCTCCCGTCAGATAAAGATTCTGATTATATTGAAGCGGCCGATAACCACCAACTGCTCTCGTGGCTTGAGAGCGTTACCAAGATAGGCGGCCAAGCGCAACGCGCGGAAAAACTCCGTAAGTATCAAAGCGTCATGAAAAACAGACTCGGCACCGTTGAAGAACAAGACAATTTCAACAAAAACGTCTTCCGACGCGCGTCTATGCCTGCCATATCTTCTTATATCAATACTTTGCCGGACGTGGCATCAAAAGAAAAAGTTATCGGATCTGCTTCGTCAACCCAACAGGCTCAACTATGGGTATCTGATAAAACGATACGAAATACTGTTGATACCGCGGTCGGCAAACAGTCGGCTGATACTCAAAAAGATTTTCATTCTGCTCTTGCCCGAGAAGTTGAACGAAAGACCGCTGGCGAGATCGCGGATGTCTTCGTGGAACTGCCTAAAGAAACTAAACGCATCGTCGTTCAAGGCAACATAGACCGCAATGTTGAAGTTATCACTAATCTTGATAGGGCCGGGAAATCGGCTGATGCAAAAGAATTTGCTGATAACCTTAAAGATGCTGGCCTTACTACGCAATATGTCAGAAAGCTAAATCATGTGCATAAAGTCCAATATATAGATGGCGTTGATCCGGCTAGATCAGATTTCGTAGACAAGGTTGGCAATGAGATCAGAAATACTTCGGCGCGGGAACTCACAGCGAAGCTAAACGCGGATATACTGGCAAACAAACAATTGAGGGCGGCGTTGCTCAAGGCAGCTAATGCCACGCAACTAGCCACGCTGTCTGCCGATACTCCGGCAAAACAGGCAATCATAAAAGAAATACTTACAACGGATGATAAAGGCGACGCGCTGGATCCCAAAAACATTCTTAACGAAATCAAAGCCAAAAATAAAGAACTAGGAGAGCAAATTGAGGCGCTTAGGGAAAAACAGGAGCAAACCTTGATGCCGATAGTGCGCCAATTTTTAGAATCCATTTTAGGCCCAAAATAATGGCGAATCAAAACACTAAAACAGCGAATGTGATGGAGCGCTTCCGCGACTTACCGGAGGATCTGCAAAAAGCTATTTTTTCTCCGAATACCGCGGACGCGATACTGGCCGCCGGGAAAAATTCCGGCATCGCGATCGACAAAATCGGGGAGTTGGCGGACGAAACCGGCCTGGTGATGCTGGGAATTACTCCGCCGGGAGAATTTATCAGAAATTTGACGCGGAGGCTGGAACTGGATCCTGAAAAAGCAAAAGCGGTCGCCGAAGAAATCAATCAGAAAATTTTTCAGCCGGTAAGGGAGTCGCTAAAGAAAGTGCATGGGTTGGGAGAGGCGCCAAAAGCACCAACTCAGCCGGATGCGACGAAACAAAAACCTCTGCCAACCCGCAGCGATATAACAGAAAAAATTATCCCGCCAGAAATTGAAACAAAAGTCAAGGCTATTTTTGATGAGATAGAAAGAAAAAAATCCCATAAATATGCTCCGGAGATTCCGCCGATTTTTGCGAAAAACATTCCCTCCTTCGCTGAAACTACAGAGGGCAAGCCTCTGAAAGACGAGCTTGAGGCGGACTTAGAAAAAAAATTATCAGAGGCCAAACTCCAACAAAATAATTATCAAAAAATCGCCGACCCTTACAGGGAACCAATTTAACCACCATGCAATTTCAAGTTCCGCAATTTATAGACATAGAAGATAAAATTTTTGGGCCGCTAACAGCCAAGCAATTTTTCTATATTTTAGGCGGTGGCGCTTTTATTTTTCTGATGTACGTGTTTTTACAGCTTTGGCTGGTAATTCTTCTGGGCCTGCCGGTAGCCGCGTTTTCGGCGGCACTCGCATTTTTAAAAATAAACGGCCAGCCTTTCATTAAAACTGTCGGGAACGCGCTTTCTTTCGCGTCGTCCAGCCGCCTTTATTTGTGGAAAAGGAGCCCGCCCGCCTCCTCAAAACCAGGTTTTGAGGCCGAAAAAAAACCTGGTTTTTTCCCGGCAGGCGGCGCGCCCAAATTGACAAAAAGCAAATTGCAAGATTTGGCGTGGTCATTAGATATACAGCAGAAACTAAAACGATAAATTTATGCCTCAAGCAGAATCCGCCCAAAAAATACTCCAAATAGAAGAAATCCGCGACGGAGTTTTGATTTTAAAAGACGGGGGGCTCCGAGCCGTGCTCATGGCCTCCTCTCTTAACTTCGCGCTAAAAAGCGCTGACGAGCAAACCGCCATTACTTTGCAATACCAGAATTTTTTAAATTCATTGGATTTCCCGGTTCAGTTTTTTATCCAGTCGCGGAAATTGAATATCGAACCCTACATTGATTCCTTAAAAGAAAATGAAAAAAAACAAACCAACGAACTTTTGAAAATCCAGATAACGGAATACATAGAATTTGTCCGCACCTTTGTCCGAGCGGCGAATATCGTCACGAAAAATTTCTATATAGTAGTCCCTTTCGCCCCGCAAGTGCTTGCCTCAACCAAAGAGGGCATTTCGGGAACAATAGCCGGGCTTATGGGAAAGGGCGGGGCAAGAATAAAAACGATGCCAAAAGAAAAATTTGAAGAATATAAAATACAGCTTTGGCAAAGAGCCGACACGGTCGCTCAAGGCCTAGTAAGGACGGGGGTCAGGGCCGTGCCCTTAAACACCGAGGAGTTAATTGAACTTTTTTATGGCCTTTACAATCCGGGGGAATTAGAAAAAGGTAAACCACCAGCTTATGGCGCTGTTTGATTTTCTAAAAACAAAATCCAAAAAGGCGCAAGAAATAACGCCTGTTTTCCCGGAAGAAATTTATCGCGCGGGAGTTTTAGAATTAAAAGATATTATCGCCCCCTCCGCGCTTGAAATTACAGCAAACCACTTAAGGTTAGGGGAAAGGTTTGCTCGGACGCTCTTTGTTTTCGCGCTTCCCAGATTTTTAGCGGCCAATTGGTTCGCTCCAATTATAAATCTGGACAAGGTTTTTGACATTTCCATCTTCATACACCCCGTGGATACTTCTTCCGTGCTTCGAAAACTCCAAAGAAAAGTCGCCGAGGTGCAATCCCAAATTTCCATGCGCCAAGAAAAGGGATTGGTGAGGGATCCTGTTTTAGACACGGCTTTTAGAGATTTGGAAGATCTCCGCGACAAGCTCCAGCAGGCGCAAGAAAGGCTTTTTAATTTCGGGCTTTATCTTACAATTTACGGAAACACTC
>Ga0209542_10016880_pt1 | contig 12044 bp, 10 predicted proteins | sample RifCSPhighO2_01_FD_184028 | JGI IMG/M metagenome (GOLD analysis project Ga0209542, IMG submission 184028) | Soil microbial communities from Rifle, Colorado - Rifle CSP2_plank highO2_0.1 (SPAdes) (version 2) | ecosystem: Environmental > Terrestrial > Deep subsurface > Rock core/Sediment ...
CTTAGTCCGGCCCTTATATCTATCTTTGCCGTCACATTTTCTCTTTCGATAGGAGTGATATGGGAAATGTTTGAATTCGCGGCAGATAGTTATTTTTCACAACACATCGCTAATCATCCCTATTTCCAGGAAAGTAATATTGATACGATGTGGGATCTCATAGCGGCTGGAGGAGGCGCACTGATAGTGAGCGTTGCCGGGTATTTTTGGATGTTTCGCCACAAACGCCTGCCGTTTACTCCTCAGCTACTCCGGATATTTAAAAAGAGACTCAACATCAATCTCAAGTCCGATGGGGAGTCATCGTAGGTTACGAGCGACGTAGAGCGAGAGACCCGAAAGCGAGCTTTCGTATTTGGAGCGAGGAGCTCGAAATCAATAACCTGTCTGCGTCTACCTGTGCTGGCACGGCAGACAGGTGTGGTCACGCACAGGCAGACGCTCTGTAGAGTCGGAATGCATTGGTTTACAGGATTAATCAGTGCCAATTCCTGTCTATACCGTTTGCTCTGCAGGAACGAAGAACACAGCGCAAGGCGTCTTCCGCGCACTCTACACTATGTGTGTAACATTCCGGCGAACACCATTTCCGTGCCGATAAGAACAACTAAAATAGTGAGCGCAAGTACGAATCTCTGCCACTCGAATGCGATGATAAGCATTCCAAGAGAGTAGACAAAGAAGACGCTCGTAATTACTAAAAGACTGGAGTTTATGAATAGGACGGTATCCCAAAAATACTTCATGCGGAAATTATACCTTAACGCGTGGAAATCGAATATTGAGTGGATGCGAGTAACCTGCTATCGTGAACCACTCTGCTCGCCTCTACCAGCCCACCTGCCTGTTTAGTTGGGATTCTGGTGAAGCGAGTTGAGAGTAATGCCGGCGTAGCTCAGGTAGTTAGAGCATGGGACTCATAAACCCAAGGTCGCAGGTGCAAGTCCTGCCGCCGGCACACGACGCGAACAGATATTTCTGCTAGAATGCTCGTCGTTTGCGGGTGTAGCTCAGCTGGTTTAGAGCGCGTCCCTGTCACGGACGAGGTCGCGGGTTCGAATCCCGTCACTCGCGCAAAAGTAATCACCGTATCCACAAGGAGGTAAGGGGGGTAGCGTCTTCGGTGTTATCATAAATTGTATGGAGGTAGATTTGATAAGTTGGTTGGAGCAGGTAGCACAAAGCCGATGGACATGGGTGTTCGGTCTTCTCGTCGCGGCTTCCTTTTGGTGGTATTACATTCGGCGAGCGAAAAACGTCATTACCGACCCGGAAGCACGGAAACCGAAAGCGCTTTTCAAAAATTTTATCGTCGGCCAGCCGTTTCAGCTCCTCGTCATTCTCATCGTTTTAATTGCCGTTATCGCCCTCATTTCTTGGGCGTTGAATATGCAGTTGCCGGACGTGCCTTTGACTGATTGAAGCGGCCGCGTTCCAACACAAGTGCAATGGTAGAATTCCTCAATGCGCACTTCACGCGAGATATACGAAAAGTACAACATAATGCTCGCACTCCAGCTACACCAATTGCGTGTGGCGGCGGTGGGGAAATTCATCTGCGAGAATTTTGAACAACCCATCAACAAGAATGATGTTATTCTCGCGTGCCTTTTTCACGACATGGGCAACATCATCAAATTCGACCTCTCTGTTTTCCCGGAATTTCTCGAACCGGAGGGGCGCGAGTACTGGCAAGGCGTGAAAGATGAGTATGTAAAAAAATATGGCACAGATCACCATGTCGCCAATACCGCTATCGCACGCGAAATAGGCCTGCCGCAAGCCGCAGTAGCTTGCATTGAGGGCATCGGCTTTCGGAAGACAGTGTTCGTTGTCGAGCATCCCTCGTTTGAGCGGAAAATTTGTCAGTATGCCGATCTGCGTGTCGGACCCCACGGCGTGCTTTCGATGGAAGAAAGAATACAGGAAGGCAGAAAGCGGTATATCGAAAGACAAGATATGGCAGCGGACGTTGCGGCGCCACAGCAAGAATTCGACGCAGTGTTACATACCGCTCGACGATTGGAAAAGCAGATTTTCACGAACGCAAACATTCAACCAGGTGACATAACCGACAAGGCCATCGCATCGCTCATTGAGGAATTACAAAATTATTCCGTAGCGTGATAGTATCGCTCGTATTGCCCTCCTCCGCCAAAATTATAGGTGGGCTAAGCCGGAGTAGTTCCCTCCTTCGCTCAAGCTGTGCATGAGCTTCGGAAGGGCAAGCAGTAGGACTTTTCACTACCGCTTGCACTTCGAAGCTCCGGCGTAGCCGGAGCGTAGTAGTGCCGGGGTAGTTCAGTGGTAGAACGTCATCTTGGTAAGATGAAGGTCGCGGGTCCGATTCCCGCCTCCGGCTCCAGAATCAAACTCAAAGAAATCTCGCCGTCGTAGCAATGTTCCGGCAGTCACGGATACCCGCCTGCTGGCAGATTCCGCGGCTCCGCCTCGACGCAGCCCGCGTCTCGCCCCGTTTCCGCTCTCCATACTTTTTCCTGCCTGCGCCTCGATGCGTCTCGCGGCAAGCATGCTTTTTCGCGGGCCTCCGACACGCTGAAGTGGCTACGGCCACGCAAGCGTGGGGATTCTTTTTGAAATTGAATGCCTGCCCACCGACCTGTCCGCAGAAGCTTTTGCGCAGGCGGGATCCTCTGCGCAGGCGGGAGCGGAAAACGTGGCGAGAGATATTCATGACCAGAGAATTGAGCTAAAATATAAGAATGATAACCGATGAGCTTCGGAAGTATGTACACGATGCGCGAACGTCAGGTAAAAGCCCGGAAGAAATAGCGAGAGATCTTCTTGTTTCTGGTTGGCAAGAAGCGGACGTGATGCAAGTTATCCAAGAACTTCGACAGAGCGAGCAAACGTCAAAACCTCAAAAACGGCAAGCGCGGTTGCTTGCACAACCTGCTGTAACCCTTGTACTCGCGGTCATTGTTATCTTGCTCGGTGGCACAAGTGCTTACTTATGGAATGATCGTCTTGACCTTGCGGATACAAACTCACAAAAAGTCCGTGATTTTTACGCACAACTCGCTCAATCGCAGATCGCATTTACCGATGCCGGAGAGATGGTATTCCCCGACGAGCAGAAATTCCTTACTAAAAAAGCGGAATATATCGAGAGTAAGACGAGCTTCATTGAGGCAGACCTCCGCACGATGAGCATCACGCTTTATGAGAACGGTATCGCGATCAGAGCCGTTGATATACTTACGAAAGGAAAAGAGAAAAGCTGGTGGGAAACACCTACGGGCGATTACAAAGTTCTCGGAAAGTCCGCCACTGCTTACTCCTCGATAGGCAACGTGTGGATGCCGTATAGCATCCAGTTTTACGGGAACTATTTTATCCACGGCTGGCCGTATCATGATGATGGAACGCCCGTGCCGAAAGGATACTCCGGCGGTTGCATACGCCTCGCTACGGACGACGCAAGAATTGTTTTCGATTTCGTGAAAGTTGGAACCCCGGTTCTTGTTTTGGATAATTACAAGGAATATACATCCGGCGCGCTTACGCTGAATGCCACGGATCTCGCTCCGCCGGTCGTGAACGCGAGATCTGTTTTAATCGTCGATCTTGCCTCTGGCGAGACCATTTTGGAAAAACAAGCCGAAGAGCCACTATCCATCGCATCGCTCACCAAGCTTATGACGGCGGTCGTGGCACACGAAGTCATTTATCTGGGCCGCCCGATCAAAGTCACGTCCAACATGCTCGCGAGCGTGTCTCAGATTTTTTATCCGACCGTGGGCGGCCGCTATATCGGCCTCGATTTGCTCTATCCGCTTCTCATGCAATCTTCAAATGATGCGGCCAACGTGCTTGCCGGATTTCTTGGTGAGAAAACTTTTGTGTATAACATGAACGCTAAGGCCTCATCGCTCGAGATGAGCGATACGCGCTTTGCCGATGCTTCCGGCATGAGTGCGGAAAACATCTCAACTGCACATGATTTGACGAAGCTACTGCAGTATATTTACTACAAACGCCCGTTTCTGTTTGACATCAGTAAAGGCGTCGTATTCGAAAACGTCGGTCTCATTCAGCTCGGCGATACGATATCCATCACCAACCTCAAGAACGTAAACGAATTTATCGGCAACACCGATCTCATTGGCGTCAAAAATGGCGAGACGACTGCCGCGAGGCAAACCATGGCGACGGTGTGGAAAATCCATACGGTACAAGGGGATGTGCCCGTCGCGATCATCGTACTCGGATCCGAAGACAGGAAGCGAGATACAGAGACATTACTGAACTGGCTGAAAACCAACTTTGCAGTTTTGTGATACGATGATTAATCACAGACACCGTGATTCAGAAAAATACCATACTTATTGTCGTGACCGGCGCTTTGGCTGTAGCAGGGTTGATTTGGGTAGTATTTTCCGGCACCGTGCCATTAGAACGCATAACACGGATATTTGGCGGGAGTGACGCTTCTCGAACGACGCAAGAAGAAGCGTTGCCCGAGGTTGTAGTTACGGACGGTGGACGGTTTGAGTCGAACGTAGCGAACCTTCGAGGACAATTGCCTCAAGGGTGGAGAATTGTCGAGCGAAACGCACCGCCGCCACTTGAGGGATTTGACTACGTTTCTATGGCGCTTGCTCAAGAAGGTGGAACCTGCGCCATCATCGGCACGACGCCGTCTGGGCGAAACTTAGACGCGTACAAACAAATCTCTTTCGCTGAGCGGCTATATAAAGATGACTGGCAGTGGGACGGCAGTTGGTTTGCGCCAAAGAGCACGTATGGAGATTATGAGTTTGCCGGTGACGTTAGGCAGTATCTTCCGGGAGAGATGCGGCGTTCATACAACACTCGCGACGCGTTTGTGTTGTTCGACGTCAACGGGCAAAGCGTAGCTGACGATTGTAGCAAAGATTTAGACACACTTCTTTTGTCTCTTGAAGATCACTACCAACCAATACGACTTTCTCCCGCTTCGCACGGTCGTATCACTGTTGAACGGGAACGGATTCTCTATTCTCCCGATGGCTATGATACTCACTTTGAGGTACTTAAACTTCCGACCGGCACATACGCATATGGTGGTAGCGTAGCGGCCATAGGAAATATGTTATATGCACCGTGGGCCGAGTATTCGTCGGCGAGCGAGCAATTTTTGCGCTCCGCTCTGTTACGATTGGACTTATTTGCAGGGACGGTTGGTGTGGTGCCAGGTACAGAAGAGGTCGACTCTTTTATATCCTCGGTTTATCCACTCGACGGTGACATATATTATCTGCGCGGGGATGCCATCCTAGCGCGGTGTTTAGATGGATACGGCACGTGTCTCGCCAATCTTTACAAAACACCTGCCACAGGAGGAGAGCAGGTGTTGCTTGTGGGTAGCGTGTATGGAAGAAACATCATCGGATTCAGTAAGGACGAACAAGCGCTATATCTTTCCGACAGCACGGGAGATGCAGGATGTGTAAGCATGCGATATGGTCGTTATGTCAACGGCAAAGAAGAGCGCTTTGAAACGCGAAGTGGATGCGTCGAGGGCGAGGATTACGCAAATGCCGCGAGTCTTCGAGACGATATTCAGAGAAAGATAGAGAATTCGTTTACGCCCGCCTGCGCAGCGGGAGTGAAGGATGGCTCTCTCTATCCTACGGGCATTACCGCGTCTTGCGCGACATCCATACGCTTTGCACAACCGCCCCTTCTTATATTTGAAAGCCCACGCCAAAATGCAAAGCTAAGCGCAACTCTTGATAATGAGATTCGATGGAAGTTTACTGAACCCGATGTTCTTGAGATATTCCCGCACGAAAATACGTATGTGATGTTAGATATCATATCCTCTTATGGAGATAGAACCGGTAGCGTCGGGGACGGGTATACATTAGACGAGACCATGGCAACGTGGAACATCGCAAGCTATGCGAAAAGTGGATTTTATACGCTCCCGGCGAACACCCCGTATATGATTAGTGCTTCTTTGCAGTACCAACCGATTGACTTTACTTGTGCACCCGGGCACGGCAAGGATTGTCGGCCAGTCTATTCAGAAGCGGATCAGACACTCATAGAAAAGGCGAAAATGTATAGAGCCGACAGCGGATGGTTCTATGTTTCTCCGTAAAGGAAGCCCCGCGCTGTCTCGTTAGATGCATTTTGAGACGGCGCGGGTTTTGCGCGCTGGGGCAAGCGTATTTCGGTAGCGTCTCGGGCAAAATAAGAAAATTCGCACCCCCTCGTATTCTGTCTAAAAGTAGATATATGCTATATTTTCTGCCTACGGACTTGCCGAAGTAGCTCAGTTGGTAGAGCACCGCTTTCGTAAAGCGGTTGTCGCCGGTTCGATCCCGGCCTTCGGCTCAAGACACTTTGCTATACTTCCCCCATGCAATCGAAGGCCGCTATTGAGGCGCGTATCAAGGAGGTAGAAACTGCGATGGGAGCGGCAGACTTTTGGAATGACAAGGATAAAGCGCACGCGACGGTGAAAGAATATCAGGACCTCAAGCAGAAACTCGTGGGAGGAGAAGGATATGACAAAGATGACGCGCTCGTGTCTATTATCTCCGGAGCGGGCGGGGACGATGCGGAAGATTTTTCGCGCATTCTTTTTGAGATGTACGGAAAATACGCCATTTCACGTGGTTGGAAAACGGCGCTTTTATCGTCCAATCAAAATCCAATGGGAGGGTATCGTAGTGTTGCTTTCGAAATATCCGGAGCAGGCGTATATGGAGCACTAAAGCATGAAGCGGGAGTGCATCGGCTTGTACGAATGTCGCCCTTTAATGCCGCAGGCAAGCGGCAGACCAGCTTTTCACTCGTCGAAGTTCTTCCTAAGTTACCAGATATCGGTGAAGCGCATATTCCCGAAAGTGAGCTCGATATCTCTTTCGCGCGTTCAGGTGGAGCCGGAGGTCAGAACGTGAACAAGCGTGATACTGCAGTGCGCATCGTCCATAAGCCGACGGGTCTTAGTGTTCACGTTACATCAGAGCGCAGTCAAATGCAGAATAGAGAGAAGGGATTAGCAATGCTTCGAGGAAAGCTGTGGGAAATGCGCGAAAGAGCGCGTGAGGCGGAAGAGAGAGGTCTTTCCACCGGTATTTCTACGAAAATAGAGTGGGGGAGTCAGATACGTTCATACGTTCTTCATCCGTACCAACGGGTGGTGGACCATCGAACCCTCCATGAACGCCATGATGTGGAGAAAGTCTTGGACGGCGACATAGAGTCATTTATCGACGCAAAGAAGAATTTGGACACTCAAGCTGGTACGGTATAATGCGCCCATGAACTTTCGGCCTTATGTTCACCTAATGCCTAATGCCTTGTGCCTTGTGCCTATGCCAGCATGATTTTTTACGACAAAGTTACAAAGGTGTACGGCGAAGACGGATATCCCGCCGTTGAAGACGTTACACTTACCATCGAGCCCGGCGAATTCGTCTCCATAGTTGGGCACTCCGGCGCCGGAAAATCCACGCTTCTTAAGATGCTTTTTGCAGAGATCCGACCTTCAGAAGGGGTGGTTTATTTCCGTTCTCGCGAGATAAATGGGTTATCGGGAGCGGAATTGCGGCAACTGCGGCGCAATATCGGTACAATTTTTCAAGATTTTCGCTTATTGCCTACAAAAACTGTCTACGAGAACATCGCGTTTGCGCTTGAGGTGGCGGGAAAGAGCGATGATGACATTGCAGCCGATGTGCCTCATGTGCTCGAGCTTGTGGGGCTTCCCGACAAAATGTGGAGTTTCCCGTGGCAACTCTCCGGCGGCGAACAGCAAAGGGTCGCTATCGCGCGCGCCATCGTAAATCAGCCCGATGTGTTAATAGCGGACGAGCCGACAGGAAATCTGGACCCGATAAATACGCATGACGTCGTTGAGATCCTGAAAAAGATAAACGATCTTGGCACGACCGTTCTCCTTGCGACGCACAACAAGAGTGTCGTCGATTCCGCCGGGCGTCGCGTTGTGACAATGGATCAAGGTCGCGTCGTGCGAGATGATAAAATGGGCAGATACATTCTATGAGTAACTGGGTCAGCGCAAAACGCATCGCACGGTACGGTCTTATAGGATTTATCAGGAATGGCTTTGTCTCGCTTGCCGCAGTTCTCATAATGACCATAACGCTTTTTGTGCTCGCGAGCGTTGTTATCTTTGGTGCGGCTCTGCAATCAACACTCAAACAGCTCACCGAGAACGTAGATGTGACAGTGTACTTTCTTACGGATGCTTCTGAGAAGGATGTCATGGATATAAAAACTTCACTCGAGGCCTTACCGGAAGTTGCTTTAGTCACCTATACCACGAGCGAAGAGGCCTTTACAGCGTTTCGTGAGCGGCATAAGAACGATCAGTTGACCATCCAAGCTCTGGATGAGCTAGAGGATAATCCGTTGGGTGCTTCACTTGGCGTGCGCGCGAAGCAAACGTCTCAGTATGAAAGCATAGCGGCTTTTTTGGAGAGCATGCAGGCACTCGGGGATGGTGCGGGAGTTGCGATAGATAAAGTAAATTTCTCTCAGAATAAGGCAGCCATTGATCGACTGACAACCATTATCCAAACCTCGGAACGGGTCGGTTATGTTGTCGCACTCATTCTCGCGGTTTGCTCCCTCCTCATTGCATTCAATACGATACGTCTTGCCATCTACACGGCGCGCGATGAGATAGGCATAATGAATTTAGTAGGGGCGGGACATTGGTATGTGAGAGGTCCTTTCATGGTGGCGGGTATTCTCTACGGAGTGGTGAGTGGTCTTCTCGTACTTCTACTCCTATACCCAATTATGTTGTGGCTTGGACCAGGGTCTGAACGATTTTTGGGCACATTTAATGTTTTTACATATTACACCGGCTCATTTTTCTTCCTTTTCCTCATCATAATGGGTTCTGGCATCACTTTGGGCGCTCTTTCCAGCTACTTGGCCGTACGTCGTTATCTTCGCGCCTAGATGCTTTTTGTGCGGCATACAATTCGTTTTCCACTTGCCGGGTGAAGCAAAACCATTCTTTCCCATGCTACTGTTAATGGATTAATCCGATACGGTAAAAATCAATCATGAGGCGTGCCCCTACACCAATTTTTGCATCATTGCTACAGTATTCCCGCGGTTTACATTTGCGGCTCCTCGTTTCTCGTCACATACTGATTTCGATGACTAACGTTGTATGAGCAATATAAAAACAATGCCAAAGCAAGTGTCGGGACGTGCGCGCAAGGGACATCATAAATATATTTTCGTTGTCGGCGGCGTCATGTCCGGCGTCGGAAAAGGAATTGCCACCGCCTCGATCGGGAAATTGTTGACTGCGCGCGGTCTTTCGGTAAATCTCGTCAAGGTGGACCCGTATCTTAATGTGGACGCAGGCACCATGAATCCCATAGAACATGGTGAGGTATTCGTGTTGGACAGCGGACTTGAGACGGATCAAGACATGGGAAATTACGAGCGTTTCCTGGATCGTGATCTTGGCCCCGACGACTATATGACGAGCGGCATGGTGTATAGCTCCGTCATCGAACGCGAGCGCAATCTTGGATATGATGGAAAGTGCGTGGAGGCAATACCACACGTGCGCGATGAGATAACCAATCGTCTGAAGCGCGCCGCAGAAGCGAGTAAATCAGATGTTTCGGTTATCGAGATAGGCGGTACAATCGGTGATTTCCAAAACGCATTGTTCATCGAAGCCGCGCGTGTCATGCATTTGCTGAATCCTGCCGATGTTCTTTTTGTGATGGTCTCGTTTCTCCCTGTTCCCGGCACGTTGGGCGAAATGAAAACGAAACCGACACAGAATGCCGTGCGCATGCTCAATTCTTACGGCGTCCAACCGGATATTATCATCGCGCGGTCCACACATAGACTGGATAGAAAACGGAAAGAAAAATTGGCAATTTGGTGCAATGTGCCGCCGGAGCGCATCATCTCCGCTCCGGACGTGGAATCAATCTACGATGTACCTATCAATTTCGAACGTGACAAGTTTTCTGACATTCTCCTTGAAGCGCTTGGTAAGAAGAGCGCACCGCCTGCTGAGCTTTCGGAGTGGAAAAAATTTGCCGAACATGCGCATAACGGGAACGGCACTGTGAGAATAGGCATCGTTGGCAAGTATTTCGATACCGGTGACTTCGTACTTTCTGATGCGTACATCTCTGTCATTGAGGCGATAAAATTCTCTGCTTATGATGCTGAGTATAAACCCGAGATAGAATGGATAAACTCAAAAGACATACAAGACGGAACATTACCCGTGGAATCGCTAAGGAAATATGACGGCATCATTGTTCCCGGGGGTTTTGGAGAAACTGGTATCGAGGGGAAGATACAAACGGCGCAATTCGCACGCGAGAATAAAATCCCGTACTTCGGGCTTTGTTATGGTCTCCAGATGATGGTTATCGAGTATGCGCGCAATGTCGCAGGATTGAAGAACGCGAATACGACGGAAATAGAACCCGGAACGCCGCATCCCGTGATAGACATCCTTCCGGATCAGCGTGAGAAACTTGCGCGAAAAGATTACGGCGGCTCAATGCGTTTGGGTGCCTACCCGTGTGTTTTGAAGGAGGGGACGAATGCCTATGAAGCGTACCTGCCCGTGCTCAAGAAGGCGGATGGGAAAAAAGAAATATCAGAACGCCACCGTCATCGTTATGAAATAAATCCAGAATACGTCGAGCGGCTTGAGAAAGCGGGACTCGTGTTCTCAGGACGTTGGCAGGGCGGAAAACTCATGGAAATCGCAGAATTGCCGAAGACCGAACACCCATTCATGCTCGGTACACAGTTTCATCCGGAATTGCGAGCCCGTCCGCTTTCGCCACACCCGCTCTTTTCTGCGTTTATTAAGGCGGCGATCCAACGAACGCAGAACACACGCGTGATACAGTAATCGTATGACACGGTTGGCTATCAATGGCTTTGGAAGGATTGGACGAAGTTTCTTTCGCGCTTCTTTTGGAAGACAAGAAATGGAAGTGGTGGCGGTGAATGATCTCACCAGTCCGGAGAATCTAGCGTATCTTTTGAAATACGACACGGTATACGGCCGCGCTCCATTTTCCGTAAAGACTGAAAACGGTGCACTCATCATTGGTGGCAAAACCATTCCCGTTATCGCCGAGCGTGAACCCGCAAAACTTCCATGGAAGGACATGAGCGTGGATATTGTTATTGAATCGACTGGACTTTTCACAGACGCTGGAAAAGCAAAAGCGCACATAGACGCGGGCGCTAAGCACGTCGTTATCACAGCTCCCGCAAAAGGCGAGGGCGCAGAGACCATACTCATCGGTGCGAATGAAGAAAAATTTGGGACTTGTAACATTACTTCGAACGCATCTTGCACTACGAACGCCTGCTCGCCTTTAATAGGCATTTTGAATGAGACGCTTGGTGTTGAGCGCGCTATTCTGAATACGACTCACGCATATACCACCTCGCAAGGAATTGTCGACGGTCCTGCACCGGATGATTTTCGTCGCGGTAGAGCTGGTGCGGCAAATCTCGGTCCGTCGTCCACGGGTGCCGCAAAAGCGACGACGGTCGTATACCCGAGTTTAAAGGGAAAATTTGACGGTATTGCGGTGCGTGTTCCTGTACCATCCGGTTCCATAGTGGACATTACATTTGTTCCGAAGCGTGCGACGAGCGTTGAAGAAGTGAACGATATATTAAAAGAAGCGGCGAAAAGCGACCGTTGGAAGCGCGTATTTGCTGTAACGGAAGAACCGCTTGTATCGTCGGATATTTTAGGACAGCCGTATGGAGCCATCGCGGATCTACCGATGACGCGTGTTGTGGACGGAACCCTCGTCAAGGTTCTCGCATGGTACGACAATGAAATGGGATATGCGTATGCGCTGGTTGAACATGTGATCGGAGTAAGTAAACACCTATAATCATGAATCCAGTTAGAGGCCTCGGTCGCATGAATCAAGATACTGCAACCACCGTGGCGAACCCCGTTAGAGACTGCGGAAGATACGATTCCAATATGTTAAGAAGTCACAAGTGTAGTTATGATACAGATTAAACAA
>Ga0209542_10016881_pt1 | contig 12044 bp, 13 predicted proteins | sample RifCSPhighO2_01_FD_184028 | JGI IMG/M metagenome (GOLD analysis project Ga0209542, IMG submission 184028) | Soil microbial communities from Rifle, Colorado - Rifle CSP2_plank highO2_0.1 (SPAdes) (version 2) | ecosystem: Environmental > Terrestrial > Deep subsurface > Rock core/Sediment ...
TCTAAAGCTTTAGCCTGTAAGAAAGAAATTACTTCTAGAGTTTGAAAATCCTTCGGATTTTAAGCGCATTCACCAGTAGGTCTTACGCAGAAAAAAGCTCCAGACCTACCGTACTCTGCGCGGAGAATAGGATCCGTGGCGTGTTTGCTAAACAATACAATAGTCAAGAACTGCCGCCTGAAGTTATGCTTATTAGAAATGGAAGTATGCATACTGTTTATTCTTTAGGTAGAATTAAGCATCCATTATTAGGAGAACAGCATCTAGCTTTAAAGTTGGCTAACTTTGAGCTGAGGTTTACCGCAGCTATTCCTGAGTTAATGGCTTCAAATATTGCAGGTTATGAATATGCCTTTAAAACAGGCGGACTGCCTCCTGAATTCTTGTTAGCAATTTCATCATTGGAACATAATTTTCATGGTAATAGATGTGTAGGACTATTGCTTGAAGATATTACTGCTGGAAAAACTATAGAGTTAGAAGAAGAAACTGCTGATGCCGAGAACGAGTTCTGTTTTCAATTAATAAATGGTAGAAAAATAAAAAGATTCATTGATCCTGTTATTTACGGTTATCCTTCCGAATTTGGTTTAAAGTATCTGGAAGAAAGAGCGCACTTAAGCTTACCTTAACTCATCAGCAATTAAACCAACAACATCTATTTCATTAGTCTTGTGCTTAATAGTATTAGTTGTAACTACTTTAACTTCCAATCTTTTTAATTTAGTTACTGCATTTTCAATCAACAAGCCGTGCACTCCAATGGCAGTGATTGATTTAGCCCCCTGTTTCTTAGCTTGCTTGGCAGCTTCTGCAATAGTGTTGCCAGTTGAAATAATATCATCAACTATTACTACATTTTTACCTTTTATCTCAATTGGTTTAACTACTTTAACACTAACTTCACGGTAGGAGTGTCTGGTTTTCCTTAAAACAGTTGAAGGAACATTAATTCTGTTGGCAATTTTTTCAGCCCATTGATAAGACTCCCAATCAGGTCCAATAATTACTGGATCTTTTACATTCTTCTTAACATAATCTCCTATCAACTCGTTAGCTGTTATTTTTATTGCAGGAATTTTAAAAATATCTTTCAAGGATTTATACCGGTGCAAATGCGGATCAATGGTAATTAATTTATCTACTGAATTATTTAACAGTTTAGCCATTATTTTTGATGAAACTGCTTCGCCAGGATTAAATCTCTTGTCTTGCCGCATGAATGCCAGGTAAGGTGCAACTAAAATTACTTCTTTGGCTCCTAAATCTTTAGCAGTCTCGGCAATGAAAATAGTAGTATAAAGGGCGGTGTTTGGCAATGGCTGAAATGATCTTACTATTACTACAGTTTTCCCTTTAACTTCAGTATTAAATTTTAAATATAAATCTCCGTCTGGAAATTCTTTTACGGTAAGTTGTGAATATTCAGATCTAGTTTTCTTAGCTAAAGCTTGAGCCAAATCTTCAGAATGTTTCGAACTTACTATAATCATGATGTACCTTTTAAGATATATTCTTATAACTTTATAAAATTAATGATACAGCTTTATATAACCGTTCCTAAAACCAGGATCAATGCCCAGAAATTTGTTAATTACAGCACCTCCAGGAACTGGAAAATCAACTTTAGTTCGAAGAATTCTTCAAGAAACCTCTGGTGAAAGAAGAGGCTTTTATACCGAAGAGCTAAGATCTAATAGTGAAAGGGTTGGGTTTAGGGTTGTTCCAGATTTTTGCAGCAGAACATTAGAAGGAGCTGTTATTGCTCACACAAAATATGGTGGACCTAAGATTGGAAAATATGGCATTGACATTCCCAGATTTGAAGCGGTTATACCGAGCTTATCTGGTTTTAATCGGGATCATTATCGGCCATTTCTTTATTTAGATGAAATTGGCGCCATACAGCTTAAATCAAAAGTTCTTTTTCCCTTTTTAGTCGATTTATACCTAGAAGCTCCCAATCCTTTTGTTGGAACTATACCTGTACCTGAAGTTTATGAAGATGACTGCCTTAAAAGCATCAAAGCTAGACTCGATGTTGAAGTTAGAACAATTAGTAGAGAAACTTGGGTTAGAGATTTAGCTTACGTTCGAAATTTTCTGTCAGCTGGAGTTAATTAGTTATTGGTCTTTGAGGAGAGAATATTTATATAATTGCTAGTGTTAAATTGTTGAATGGTCACGTTTACAGTTGCTAATGATTTATTTTTAGAATTCCCAACCCTTAAAATAGGTGTCATCGTTATCAACAACTTTGACAACCAACAAAAAGGAACTATCGTAAAACTAAGAACTCAAGAAAAAATCGTTAAAAGAGAATTACAAAATAAAGATTTATCAGAGCTTGAAACTATTAAGGTTTGGCGGCAAGCTTATTCTTACTTTGGAGCTAAACCTAAGAAGTATAAATCTTCGGTTGAATCGTTATTACAAAGAGTCTTAGATGGGGATCAATTACCAGATATTAATCCACTAGTTAATTTATATAATTACATTTCAATTAAATACCAACTACCTCTTGGCGCTGATGATTTAGATCGGGTTAAAGAGGACATTGAATTAACTTTTGCCAGCGGTCAGGAAAAATTTAGAGCTCTAAATAGCGATGAAGTAAGATCGCCAGATCCGGGTGAGATTGTTTATAAAATGGGTACAGAAGTTCTTTGCCGCAGATGGAACTGGCGGGAAGCAGATTTAACCAAGATTACTAATCAATCTAAACGAGCTATTTTATATTGTGAAAGTTTACTGGATAATGACCAAATTCTTAGCACTGCTCTTAAAGAACTCCAAGACTTAACTAATGGTGAATTAAGGATCTTAGATTGCAACAAGAATAGTTTGGATTTAGAAAGTATGAAATTAAGTAAAAAAACGATAAGTCCAATCAATAATTTAACTAGTAATCTTCAGAAAAAATCAATTGTTGAACCATCGGTTGTTCTTAAAGAAGAAAAAAAAGTTAAAAGAGCCAATGTCGAATTAGTTCATTGGACAGATGTTACGGCCGAAAAAGTAATTAGGGAGAAAGGAGATAAAGATCAGTACGTCATCGCTTCTGGTATAACTCCCAGCGGTATTATTCACATTGGCAACTTTAGAGAAATCATCACCCAAGATTTGGTTAAGAGAGCCTTGGAAAAGAGAGGCAAAAAAGTTAGATTCATCTACTCTTGGGACAATTATGATGTATTCCGGAAAGTCCCTAAAGATATGCCTCGACCTGAAATACTTGAGCCTAATTTAAGAAAAGCAATAGTAGATGTTCCTGATGTTTATGGTTGTCATAATAGTTATGCTGAACATAACCAGGCCAAAGTTGAAAATGATGTTCCTAAAGTAGGAATCAGCCCGGAATTTATTTATCAAGCTGAAAAATATCGTCAAGGCCATTACTCTAAAGGCATTAAAAAAGCTTTGGAGAATACTGGAACTATCAAAAAAATTCTGAATGATTACCGTGAACAGCCTCTGCCGGAAGATTGGCTGCCAATTTCATTATTTTGTGAAATTTGTGGCAAAGACACAGTAAAAATCACTTGGATAGAGAGTTATACTCTCAAATATAAATGCGAATGTGGCCACACTGAAGCTTTTGATTTTAGAGATAAGCCGATTGTTAAATTAAAATGGCGTGTAGATTGGCCCATGCGTTGGAATTATGAAAATGTAGATTTTGAACCTGCTGGTAAAGATCATTCTACTGTTGGCGGAAGTTTTGACACTGGTAAAATTATTTCTAGACTGGTCTATAACCACGACCCTCCGGCTTATATGATGTATGACTTCATTAAAATTAAAGGAGGCGGCGGTAAAATGTCTAGTTCTAAGGGTGGCGTAGTAGATTTAGGGGATGTATTAGAAATTTACCAGCCAGAAATAGTTCGATGGATTTTTGCAGGAACTCGGCCAAATAAAGAGTTCGCTATTAGTTTTGATGCTGACGTTTTAAAAGTTTATGAAGATTTTGATAAATGCGAAAGAATTTATTTTGGTATAGAGAAAGTTAATGAAAAAGAAACTCAAAAAAATAAAATTGCTTATGAATTAAGTTCTATAAAAATGGTTCCTAAATCTATGCCCTACCAGCCGGGATTTCGCCATTTAACTACCTTGCTGCAAATTCATAGCCTGGATACTGATAAGGTAATTGCTTATTATGAAAAAGAATTAAATGATCCAATTGACCGGGAGAGAGTTAGAGTTAGAACTGACTGTGCTAAAAACTGGCTGAAGAAATATGCTCCTGAAGAATTTAAGTTTACTGTGCAAGAAAAATGCCATGTAACTCTGGTGGCTAAAGAAAAAGATATTTTAAAACAATTAGCAGCTAAATTGCTTGAAAGAAACTGGACTGACATAGAATTACATGAAGAAATTTACATTCTTTGTAAAAATAATAACTTTCCGGCCAATGATTTCTTTAAATTAGCTTATAATGTCTTAATCAACAAAGACAAAGGCCCTAGGCTGGCTTCATTTATTTTAGCTATTGGTAAGGATAGAGTTGCTAAATTGTTGGAGAAATTGTAAGAATTATTTAACAATACGATTAAAGTATTAATTTAAACTATAAATAAAGTCAAAAAAACCGCCAACCACTGGTGATCGCCTGCGGGCTCAACACCAGTGGCATGCTCGCTTCGCTCGGGGGCGGTTTTTCGACCATGATTTTTCCAATCAAAGAGATGGCTACACCACCAGTGAAAATACACTGGTGGAAAAATCATATTTTAACAATAAGGGAACCAGAGATTATTCCGGCTGTTTATAAAACTCTGCCAGTAAGCTTGGGCAGGATAACTAATGTCACAGCCTTTATTTTCTACTAAATCAATGTAGGAGCCATAGCTAGCTTCTACTCCATAATTAAAATGTTTTATTTTATTCCGTTCAACTAACCCTTTTGATCCAGATAAAAAGATGCCTTTACTAAAACTTCTTTGGTTCAAGTTTAGGTTATTTAAATAGTTTTCACTTACTACTATTTTTGTACTGTAATCAACATTTATCGGCCGTATCAGGTTAAAGAAATGATTATTTGTAATCTCAACTATATCGGCATATTGTACAGTTAAACCCCAAGCAATAATGGCATTAAGATAATTATTCTGTACCAGATTTTTGGTTAAATCAGCCCTTCTTGGTGCAGCATAGATTGAGTTAGAATTGTCAATAAATTCAATATTTCTTACTATTATCTGATCAGTTTCTCCTCGGCCTCCTAAAGTAACTTCATAAATCCCCTGGTCAAATCCAATTATTTTTCCATTGGTAATTTTCATATCCCCGATAATTGGGCTGTTATAACTCAGTTCTATGGCTCTTAATGTTACTGGAGTCCATCTCGCCTGCAGCCAGGAAGAACCATCCTGATTAATAATGAAATTTCCATTGAGGTTGATGGTCACATCCCTAGTTTGAACAACGATTACACTTGAACCATACCTTTGCGCCCAGCCATAGTTTACATAAAGGCTATCATCCAGGCAATAATCCCCTGGCTGTGTGATAATATAAGGCCCGTTTCGAATTAAGCCATTGGCAATAGTAGTGCTTCCTCTAGGACAAGTTTCAGCGGTTACCATCGGTATTAGTAGTAAGAAAAACATTATTGTCAATAGTTTTTTCATGCCATGGTAAATAGTTTTTAATTAATAAAGATTGTTGAATTAATGTTAAGAAAATGGTGTGGGCGGCAGGGCTTTCGTACCAATACACTATTTTTCGAGGTTCGTAAGGCTGAACAGAGTGAATGCCTTACTTAAGCACACCTTTCGCTTAGTGTAACTGGCGTTCGAACCTGCGTAGGGACTAACCCACTGGGTGTCTTCCAATCATTGCTTAAGAGCTCTTTACACCCTTGCAAGACCGGCCTAAGCATAGCCTAATTCCTAACATTAGTTAAGGAATTAACCAGCCCGTTTGACCGCTCCGGCACGCCCACATCAATATAGCTAGATTAAAGCTCTGTTTTTTATATGTTTCTATTCGATTTAAAGAGATTGTTAAAAAATAGGAGACCAGTAAGATTTTTAAAAAATAGTAATCATCTTAAGTAAATGAAGAAAAAAGTCGTGGTTATTGGTGACGTAGAAATGGGAGCTGGAACATTGACAGATGATTTTATCAGTGATAAAGCTCTTTCAGAGCTTATTCGAATGCTCAGTAAACAAGAAGAGCCAATAGATCTAATTTTAAATGGTGATACTTTCGATTTTCTCAAATGTCCTTATATTGACAAGAAAGGAAATAAATCATTTCCAGACCATATTACAGAACAAATCTCTCGGCAAAAAGTGCTGCAAATATCTAAAGCTCATCAGCGTGTCTTTGATGCTTGGAAAGAATTTGTAAAAAATAAAAAAAATAGTTTAACTTTCATTATTGGTAATCACGATCCAGATTTAATTTACCCTGGTGTTCAAGAACAGATTTACACCTTACTTAAAAGGAAGGAAAATATCTTTTTTAAAACAATTTACCAACAACATAGAATTCATGTTGAACATGGACATAAGTATGATCTTATGAGTCATATGGATTTTGATAAGTTTTCCATTAATCATAAAGGAAATACTATCTTAAACCTGCCTTGGATTTCTTTGGGAGTTATTAGAAATTTTCTTAGTATAAAAGAAGAACATCCCTTTTTAGAAAGAATTAAACCATTGAAGGTAATGTTTTCTGTATACCCTTTAATTTCCAAAAAATTAAGTAAGCGTTTTATACAGTTCTTAGTAAAGAGTCTTTTTTACCATCCGTGGCGGTACTATAATGATCCCACTTATGATTTCCCTCGAATTTTACGTCGCGAATTATATTCTCGTCTTAAAAATTTTAATTGGGAAATAGGAGATCTTATTAGTTCATTTAAGAAAAATCTAAAGCATAATGATCATAATAAACTATACATTTTTGGACATGAACATAAAAAATATGTTGAAGAAATTTCGGTTGTTATTTTAGAACCAGATACTTGGCGTGATGAGTATATACTTGATTCAAAATTAAGAATATTAGAAGCAAAAAAGAAATATTACGTAGAGATTACTATCAATGAAAATGATGATCTGCAATGGCAGCTAAATTGTTGGCCAATTAAACGTAGTCTTCTTAAGTTTGACGAAGTTATAAAAGATGAATTTGCTTTCTTGCATCATGCTGCTAAAGAAGAAGAGTATAGTTTTCCAGATCTAAACGATATTAACTTACAGTCTCTACTAAATCATTAACCAGCCCGTTTGACCACTCCGGCACGCCCACACCATGAGATTGATTTATGCGGGTCTTTTTTATATCTTTCGTTATACTTTAATTCCATAAACCTTAAAAATCGACTGATTACAATAGGCCTCTGATGAAAGCTGTGATAGTAATTATCTTGGTTCTAACTATATTTTTAACAGCTTGTGCTATAACTGGTAGCGTTACTGTAGATCCTAATGATCAATGTGTTTCTTTGGAAGGTTCAGCTAAAGATGACTGTTATAATGAAGTAATGAAATGTAGTAAAATAGCTGGTGAGACTGTAAGAAATACCTGTGTAGTTAATTTAGCTCTTTCCAAGAAAGATGCCGAAGTTTGCAACCTGATAACTAAAGATAATGTTAAAGGTTTTTGTTTAACCAGAATCTCAGAGATTCAAAATCAGCCTGAAATTTGTGAATCAATCAGTGATCCTTATTGGAATGATAACTGCAATTATAAATCTGCTGTAAATAATCATGAAGCTGTTTTCTGTGAAAACATTATTAATCTAGATCAACATGACCTTTGTTTCGAAGAGATCGCTTTAGCTACAGATAATATTCATTTATGCCTTAACGTTAGAGATCATGCCGGTTGTAGTATAAAAATGGCTAGAAAATATCTAAACATTAATTATTGTAACAGAATACCTAAAGGTTATGTTAGAGCTAGATGCCAGTATAATGTAGCGGTTGAAGCCAATGATGTTAAACTTTGTGACAAAGTAAGCATCTCAGATGTTAAGACCGCTTGCTTAGAGAGATTTAGTTAGGGATTAGTTTATTTTTTAAAAGATAGAATAACAAACTTAAATTACATTGAGTTTTTTTTGTTCCAATTAAACTTTCTTTTGGTAGCAGTAGCCCCGTAACCACAGGAAGCGCAACGTTTCTTCCTTACATGATAAGAATAACCGCCGCATCTTTTGCATGGAATGTTGGGTTTTCTTCCCACTCTTCCTACCCATACTGGCTGTGCCTTTACTCATTTTCTTAAGCTGGTGAGATTATAGTTATTGTATCTCCTCGAATAAAAACTGTTCCTAATTTTCTTTTAACTTCTCCTTCTCGATGTTCTTCAGCTTCTTCTAGGACGGTATTAATATGAATATCGAAAGCTCTTAACTTTCCAACATATCTATAACCGTTCTTTAAGTCAACCATCACGGTTTTATTTCTTGCTGCGTTTAATGTATCTAATGGTCTTGATGTTTCTTCCATGGTAATAACCCCCAATTATTAAAGTAAAAATAAGGGGAGTGTTATATAAACTTATCGGAAAAAAGGACTTAGCTGCCCAGCTTATATTCAATTGATACGCTATTTGCTGTCGGAATAACTATCTCTGCTAGTTGTATAGGAAAAGACATTAGTTTTCGTACATTTAATTTAATGACTTAATATCTTTTCCTAATATAGTAATTGTGAGATATTTTCGAACAATAGGTCACAATTACTAATAGCAAATGTGTTAATCAAATGTAAGACTAATTAACACATTTGCTATAAGCAAATGACTGTTCGGATACGTACAACTATAATTATTAAAGTCATTTGCTATACAAAGATTTTATTCTAGGAAAATATTATAAACAAACCGATGATTTATAGCTTCAGGATGAATTTTACTAGATTACAGAAAGAGATCCAAGCTTATGATGCTCAGCGGGAAGAACTAATTAAGAAGAGCCGTGATGTTCTCAAACTAAGTAAACAAGTGATTTATGCTGTCCATAGGGGTGACAGTGCTGTTTCTTTAGTCAATCAAATGGAGAAAGAGAAACGTGCTTTAGATTCAATTGCTACGCATAGTGCTAAAATGCTTTCAGAAGGAAGCTATAAAATTGCTATTCAGGAATATGTTGAAGCTCTATTATATTTTAATTTTGTAAAATCTGGAAAGTTAATTGATATTGATGCTCAGCCCGAACATCTTGTTCTAGGTTTGTCGGATCTTCCAGGGGAGTTAGTTAGGAAAGCTGTTTTCTTAGCCGGCAAGGGAGAAGTAGACAAAGTTGTTGCTATCAAAGATACAGTAGATATGATCTACGGCGAATTATTGAAATTCGATTTCAGAGATAATGAAATTAGACGGAAAGTAGATGCTGTTAAGTATGAACTTCGTAAACTAGAAGATTTAGTTCTTGATTTAAAGTTAAAAGGGCGTTAGGGGATACTACTCCCAATTTCTCTAATTATGTCTCTTAAGCCACGACCAGTAGAAACAATTACTATTTTAGACTCGTCTGCAATCTTTTCCCTTTGCCTAAATTCATCTTCAAAAACAACAAATCCAGCAGCTCCACTAGCTTCAACGTAGAAACCTTTACCTCTAGCAGTAACAAGAGATCTACTTAGTTCTTCTTCAGTAACTTCAACTACTTTGTGTTTATTCTTACATTTATCAGCTATATCTTTAGCTAACTTAGTATAAGGAGCGGTGAGCTTATCAGCAATACTACCTTTAATTATTTGTGATGAATCGATGAATGCATTTTTTCCTTTTGGAGCAATCCCAATTACAGTTGTATCTCTTCTTTCTCTTCCAACTGCCTCAACAATAGATTTCCATAACTTTCCAGATCCAATTGGTGTGACCACATAATCTGGATTTTCAGATACAATTTCTCTAGCATGAATAGCATAAGATGTAGGTATAAAATCGGTATAGTCATCAATAGATTCTGTAAATCCGCTAGTTCTAACTACCTCTATCCTTTCTGGATGTGTTCTAAGAATTCTTCCTGTGGGAATTCTGACTTCAAATTGATGTTTGGTTTCTTTGCTTGTAAGGGTATAGATTTTTAACCTTGGATTTAATCTATCTCCACATCTCCTTAGTGCATCAATATAATTTCCAGAACTGATAACTAATATTGCTTTCAGATCTCTTTTCATCGCATCTAAAATAATTTCTTCAGATCCGAGATCCTTGTGGGTAGCTCCAGTGATCTTTTGAAAATCGTAAATATGATACATTGGCATTTTCGGTGGTATTTATATCTCTAACTTTAACACAGTTCTACAGTTTCTTAGATGAACTGCATCATTCAGGTCATCCATTAAGACGATATTATCTATTTAAATGTTTCGTTTTGACTACCATATAGTAGCAAAACCAAAAAACTTATAAATAAGCTCTCTGCTTTAATCTAAATGAAAATTCTAGCTTTATCTGACATTCATGGCGATAAGTCTTTTGTCAGGCAGATGGCTGAGAAAGGAGCTCAAGAAAAGGTAGATTTAGTCATATTAGCAGGTGATTTGGTAAATGAATTTGATGGCTCTTCTGAAGGTCTAATCGGTCCATTTAAGGAGAAAGGTTTGGAAGTAGCAATAATTCCAGGTAATCATGAAGGTTTAGCTGAAATCAATTTTATTAAAGATAAATACAATGTCACTAATTTGCATGGCTATTCCCTAAAATTTGGTGATGTTGGTATCTTTGGCTGTGGTTATGCTGATATTATGATGCATCAGCTAACCGATAAAGAATTTCTAGAAACCTTAAAAAAAGCTCATGAATCAATTAAGGATTGTAAAAAGAAGTTAATGGTTACTCATGTCCAGCCTAACGATAGTATCTTAGGCCTAAAAATGCCTGGCTGGGGTTCTTCTGGTGTCAGGAAGGCTATAGAAGAACTTAAACCTGATGTCCATATTTGCGGCCATATCCATGAAACTCATGGCATTGAAGAAGTCATCGGCCAAACAAGAGTAATCAATGTTGGCAAAACTGGAAGGATTATTGAGTTGTGAACAATTTCTTTAAATTCTAATATTTAGGTCCGTTATCAAAATTTAATAGAAATCCTGTTTTCCCTGAACATATTCAGATGCTGCATCTGGTTCGCTTTGTCTGTAAATTTCTTTTACTTCTCTGACTAATATATCGCGAGTTGTACTTTTACCTTCTGAATCTAGTGCCTTTTCTAGGTTAGCGTGCTCAAAAATTCTTTAATATGAGCTAAACTTCCTTTTTGTGACATCTAAACTCAAACTGAGATTTATCTTATAAATATTTCCACATTCAATTATTTTGTAGCTATGTCATTGGGAGTATCTTTAAATACTTGCAACTGATAATTAATCCATGCTCACTCACTGTCCGGACTGTAAAGGTAAATTGCATGAAGGCCAGCATAAATTCTCAGATGGTTTGTTTACTGTAAAATACTGCAAAAACTGCGGATTTAGGGAAGAAGTTTCTGGTTAATCAAAAGTTTCTAGAATGTCTATCGCTTGCTTTATTATTTGATCATTTATGCCTGCATCTCTTAAACCTACTAAAGCTCCTAAGGCATCTTTGGCTAAATCTTCATCAAAAAGTCCTGTTGATTTCTTAAAATATTCGTCCCTAGACGAAGGGATCTCACTTCTGGCTTTAATCATAGATATAAAGGTGATGATTCTAAATAATTTTTTTTTAGCTATATCTCTTAAGGCCAGTAGTTTTTTGTTTTTAGTTCTATTCTTTACCTCATTTTTTAGGAAATTTTGAGTTTCATTTAAAATTTTAATTTCAAACGCATTTAAACCCATTAAATCCTCAACTGTTAGCATGTCAATAGAGATAAACTCTAACTATTTATTATTTTCTTAAGATACGTATTTAGCCTTCTTACGCAATGATTTTTAAATATTTGACTATTTTGCAATAAAATGAAAAGTGTTGATAGTTTCATAGATAAGTTTTGGCCATTACCATTAGATTCATCTACTGGCGATATATGGAAAAAACTAAGAGAAAAATATGGTGATCAAGCTTTAGACCTATATTTTGCTTTAATT
>Ga0209542_10016882_pt1 | contig 12044 bp, 9 predicted proteins | sample RifCSPhighO2_01_FD_184028 | JGI IMG/M metagenome (GOLD analysis project Ga0209542, IMG submission 184028) | Soil microbial communities from Rifle, Colorado - Rifle CSP2_plank highO2_0.1 (SPAdes) (version 2) | ecosystem: Environmental > Terrestrial > Deep subsurface > Rock core/Sediment ...
GTGGTGAGTTTTTTGCCCAGCTGCAAAGATTTTCTTTAACTTTTGCAACACTTATTGATAGGCAATTTCACATTTATCCTCCGAAGAGCTTTTTCCCTATTGCGGCTACTGTCATTACAATATTTTTTTGGCTTATCTTTAAATCTACTATTGATGTAAGCCGGTTATTTCTGAGTGTCACTCTGGTATTTATTGTTCTAATTTTTTTTGGCCCGATTGCAAATGCCAATTACTATTTCACAGCTTCAAGCCTAGTCCTTTTTGCTTTAGCTTTCTCTGGGGTAAAAATAAAAATGGCTAAAACTGTTCTGGTTTCGGGCTGCGCGGGGTTCATAGGCTCAAGCCTTGTTGATCAACTTTTAGACACTGAATATAAAGTAGTCGGAATTGACAATTTCAACACTTATTATGATGCACAAATTAAAAGGAGAAATATAGAAAGTGCAAGAAAACACAAAAATTTTAAGCTTTATGAGCGCGATATTTTAAATTTGGGTGAGCTTGAGAAAATTTTTAGAATTGAGAAATTTGATAAGGTAATCCATCTGGCGGCCCGGGCAGGGGTGCGTCCTTCTATAAATGACCCTCTGCTCTATGCAGAGATTAATGTTTTGGGCACAGTTAACCTTCTTAAGCTTTCCGTTGATTTTGGTATTAAACAATTTATTTTCGGGTCTTCCTCATCTGTTTATGGAAGTTCCAAGAGTTTTCCGTTTTCCGAAGAAGACAATTGCGAACATATTATTTCCCCTTATGGTGCTTCAAAGCGAGCTGCAGAATTTTGGGTTGAAAGTTTTCACAAAATGTACGGCTTGAGGTCGACAATTCTAAGATTCTTTACAGTTTATGGGCCAAGAAGTAGACCTGATATGGCTCCTGCTTTATTCACAAAGGCAATTTTGAAAGGAAGAAGCATTGATCAGTTCGGTGATGGATTGTCGAGTCGTGATTATACTTACATTGATGACGTTGTCGACGGGATATTGAGGTGTCTTGATAAAAATTTTGATTTTGAAATTATTAATTTGGGAAACAATCACCCTGTTAGCCTTAATGATTTTGTTAAAACTTTAGAGAAAGTATTGGGTAAAAAAGCAAGAGTTAAACATTTACCAAGACAATCCGGAGATGTTATAAAAACATGTGCAAATATTAATAAAGCCAAGGATATTCTCGGATGGCAACCTAGGGTAAAATTTATCGATGGCATGAAAAAAACCTACGAATATTTCTCTAAATTTTAATCTCTTTTTTTAAATCTTAACAATCTTTAGTACAATACTAACTCAGTTAACATTTCTTGTATGAAAAATGTTCCATTAATTGACCTAACTCTTTCTAAGGGGTTGAACAAAAAAATCTCAAAGGCTATAGGTGAAGTAATCGAATCGAAAAGTTATATTCTGGGGTCACGGGTTGAATCTTTTGAAAAGGCTTTTGCTAAATTTCTTGGAGTTAAATATGCCGTAGGAGTTGGTAGTGGAACCGATGCTTTAAGACTTGCACTTCGAGCTCTTGGGATAGGCCAAGGTGACAAAGTTATAACGGTTGCTTTCACTTCGCCGTTTACAGCTGTTGCTATTGTCGAGGAAGGATCAATTCCTGTTTTTTGTGACGTTGATGAGAAAACCTACACTATAGATTTGGCGAACGCAGAAAGAAAGATTGACAAAAGGGTGAAAGCTATTATTCCGGTTCACATCTACGGTAATCCTTGCCAAATAGATCATGTTTTGGCTATTGCCAAAAAGCATAACCTAAAAATTATCGAGGATGCCTGCCAGGCCCATGGAGCGAAGTACAAAGGAAAGAGAGTAGGCATATTTGGCGATTTATCAGCTTTCAGTTTTTATCCCACAAAGAACCTTGGAGCATTTGGTGACGGGGGAATGATTGTTACAAACAGTAGCTCTTTGGCTAAGAAAATTTATTCGCTGAGACATGGTGGGCAAACTAAGAGATTCTGGCACGTGTACAAAGGTGTAAATAGCCGACTAGACGAAATTCAAGCAGCCATTTTAGAAATTAAATTAAAGGAGTTAGATAAAAACAACCGGAAGAGAGAGAGACTTGCTAAGCGCTACATAAAAGAATTAAGCGACTTACCAGTGATTTTTCAGCAGGTAACTAAGAACTCTAATTCTGTTTATCATTTGTTTACGATAAGAACTAAAAAAAGAACGAGACTAATGAACTATCTAAGAGAGGGCGGTATTGGCTGCGATATTTACTATCCGTACCCAACCCACCTGCAACCTTTATTTAAAAATTATGAAGCTGGCAGTTTGCCAACTACAGAGTCACTGGACCGGGAACTTTTGGCAATCCCTATTTCCCCTACTCTTTCTTCTAAAGAGCAGGATAAGGTGATTTTAAGAATCAGGAATTTTTTTAAGAAATGAAAAATTGGATTATAGAATTTTGGCACTTTAGGGAGCTTTTATGGGCCCTATCCTTAAAAGAGATAAAGATTCGGTACAAGCAAACGATTCTAGGTGTTGCCTGGGCGATTCTGCAACCCACAGTTCTTACATTAATTTTTACAATCGTATTTGGTCTTTTTTTGAAAGTTAATTCCGGGGATGTTCCCTACCCTATTTTTGCTTACAGCGCTCTCTTACCGTGGACATTTTTTACAACTGCAGTTTCTTTCGGTGCCCTATCTGTAGTTAATAATGGAAATTTGGTCACCAAAGTTTATTTTCCTAGGGAGATTTTACCTTTTTCTGCTGTTTTTGCGGCATTTTTTGATTTTTTGATGGCTTCCATTATATTTTTGATAATGTTGGTGTATTATAAAATTGATTTAACCCTTAATCTCTTCTTATTGATTATTCCGGTTGTTTCGATATTACTGTTTACTGCAGGAATTTCACTATTGCTCTCCGCTTTGAATGTACTTTTTCGAGATATCAGATTTTTGGTTCCTTTGATTCTTCAGATTTGGCTTTACGCAACACCAGTTATTTATCCGCTAGATCAGGTTCCACAAAAGTATAAATTTTTGATGCTTTTTAACCCAATGACCAGTCTTATTGAAAGTTTCAGGAATTTTGCTTTGCATAAGGGTTCAGTAAGCGGTGGAATGATTTTTCTTTCTATAATTGTTTCTGTCCTGACTTTTATGTTGGGTTATCTTTTTTTCAAGTATAGAGAAAGGGTCTTTGCGGATGTAATATGAAAACGAACGAAAATAATTTTGTTGTAAGTTTTGAAAATGTGATTAAAACTTATAGAATTTCTAAAGGTAAATATGGTTTACTTACTGAGGCAATTTCTAATAGTTTGGAGTTGATGTTTGCAAGGAAAAAAACAGGGAGAAATTTAATTGCCGCTTTGAAAAATGTTTCTTTTAAAATCAAAAAGGGTGAGGTCGTAGGTATTATTGGCCGGAATGGTGCCGGTAAAACGACAATTCTCAAACTTATTTCAAAAATAACTTATCCGGACAAGGGTTCAGTTAATGTTCATGGCAAAATAGGCTCATTTATAGAGTTGGGCGCCGGGCTACATCATGAGCTTTCTGGTAGAGAAAACATTTACCTTTATGGAGCAATTCTGGGAATGACTCGAAAGCATATTGAAGAAAAATTCGATGAGATTGTCGATTTTGCAGAAATAAATAAATTTTTAGACACCCCCATCAAAAAATACTCAACTGGAATGTATTCCCGTTTAGGCTTTTCAGTCTGCGCTTTTTGTGACCCGGATATTTTGCTGGTTGATGAAGTTTTGGCAGTAGGGGATTTTAATTTTCAACAAAAATGCCTAGATAAAATGCGCTCTTTTGCAGGAAAAAAGACCATAGTTTTTGTGTCACATGACCTTGATGCAATAAAAAGTATCTGCAAAACTGTTATCTATTTGGAAAAAGGCAGAATTAAAAAAATAGGAAATCCGAAAGGAGTTATAACAACTTATCTAAAAGAAGCTAAAGGGGAACAAATTTGAAAAACACCTTCGCTCTCAACAAAGGATTTTGGACTCTTATTCTTTTTTTGATCCTCATTGCTTTTAGTACAAGATTTATCAATTTGAGGGCCGATCCTTCCATTCTTCTAGATAGCGGTCAAGTTGGCGACGAAGGATATTGGATATATAATGCAAGAAATTTAAACACCTTTGGCCACTTAGCAAATGATGATTTTTACCATGATTTTGCTGCAGCCCCTTTTTTTAGTTTTGTTTCCTTTTTATACTTCTGGGCTTTTGGTGTGGGCTTTTGGCAGGCGAGAGCGGTTAGCGCACTGGCAGGATTATTAACGATAATTGCTGCATATAGGATCGCACTATTGTTTGGAAAAAATGTCGCTCTAATTTCTACTTTTTTACTTTCTGTAAACACGCTTCTTATTTTGCATAACCGATTGGCCGTGCCCGAATCACTCTCAATACTTTTTATGACGCTTTCTGTTTTATTCATGATAAAAAACAAATATTTTCTGAGTGGCTGTGCTGTTTCTTTTGCGCTTCTGTCTAAAACGACCGCTTTTCTCTTTTTGCCATCTGCGGCTGTTATTTTGATAGCCGATTATATTTTTAAAAAGGTTGACGGTGAAGGTGTAAGAAAATTTCTTGCTGGAGCACTTCTAACTATTACGGCAACTGGCCTACCGACTTATTTACTCTGGGGTAAGAAGTTTGTCTTAATTTATTCAACATTTGGAAAATGGTATTCACCTAGCACTCTTTCTGCTTTTTGGGGAAATGTAATCAACTTTTTCACCAATCCATTTTGGGGCTCGCCCTTTGCGTTTTCTTTGGTGATCCTTGCTCTAATAAATATAATCGCAACATGCTTTAAGAAGTTTACCGTTTCTCGTCACCAAAGCGTTTTGCAACTCTGGCTTTTTGGCTCGCTCATTCTGACACCTTTTATGTCGCAAGTCACAAATGCCAGACTTTTGCATCTTCTTATCCCTCTTTCGATCCTTGCTGGCCAAACTATTGCCTCGCCTAGTAAATATTTTTTAAGGATCAAAGAAATTAGATTTTCAAGGGTCGACGGTATAATAAAAACAATACTTATTTTTTTCCTTTCCTATCCACCTGCTGTGCTCTTAGGTAAATTTTTCTTGGCTTTTGTCAAAAGAATGTCTGGCAACGCAGAAATTGTCAATTTGTTACCAATTGTTTCGATAATTTTATTTATGATTTTAGGTTTTATATCTAACCTATTAAAAAAGAGCGGCGCTTGGATTTTTTTGGTAAGGGCTAATGTAATATTACTCGTTTGTCTTCCTGTCATTTCTTTCGTGCCGACATTCGTAAGTTTATTAGATTTTTTTGACATCATGCATATCACATATACATCAGTAACGATTCTAAAAATCTTGGCTTTGGTTATTTTGGCATCAGGACTATTTTTCAATAAAATTGTTTATAAAGCATCTTTTGTTTTGCTTTGCATCTTATATTTATTGTTTTCGGCTATAGGCTTGGCTTCAATTTTATGGAATCCAAGTTATAATTATTACAATTCTAGTAAGAAACTTGGTCAATACGCAGATGAAAAAGCTATGGTTGGATTTTTAGGACACGAAATGGCAATAGAAAACCGATCTTGGCCGATATATTTTGCCCCCAGGTTAAATTATGTTTCGGTTGTCAATCAAAATTATTCTATCTATAACCCAAAAATATTGCTAGTTCCAAAGATTTTTGACAACCGTCTTGCGAACAAAAATGATTGGCTTTCTGAGGACGATTTTCAAAATGAACTAATCACTTTAATTGATCTTGATTTATCTAGAGAATTTTTAACAGGCAAGCGGGAAGTAAAAATAAATGTATACGAAATTAGAGAAAATTTGATTCGTAAAACTGATTAGCGCTTAATTTCCATAAAAAATAATTTCCTCATTTAAGAATTTAGCCGAAGCTTTCTTTCTGAGTTTCATGTTTATATAGAAACGGTTCGCCTGGTGCATTTTTTTTCGGACTGATACTTGGAAATGGCTGTATCCCCTTTTTTTAAATTCTCTCTTACAATCCTGAATCAGTTTTGCGCCAACTCCCTGTCTCCTGTAAGCAGGGATTACAGCAAGCGAGAAAACTTCACCGATATTTTCTTCTGATTTGAAACTTGGGTAAAAAGGCGTCTGCAAAATTTTTATTGTAATTATCGGATTCTTGATAACTGATATAAAAGTATGTAACCATAAACCAAAAATCATTATCCTGGGGATTGTTTTTAAATTAGTAGCGCCTGTCGCAAAACCGATAATTTTCGAACCATCGACTGCAACTATAGTAAAGGTGCTATTTTGTTTTAGTAGTGATTTATAGAAATTTTGAAGAAAACTCTCACCGAGGTGAGAAAGAATGCCAGACTTAAGAAATTGGAAATGAATATAGGCAACCTGGGAAATGTCTTTTCTGGTAATTTTCCTAATTAGCATTTTTTTAGGTGCTTGATAGTCGTGAATGCAAGAATATCATTAAAAAGCATTACTTTTCAATTTTAAAAATTGCTACATTCTTGACGCTGAAAGTGGTTTCTTAGATTAGGAAACCGTATTAACACAAACCTCGTAAGGAAACTTTAATAAATTGTACATTATATATTACCTACTTATTGGTGAATGGTTGGTATTTAATGTAAAATAACTGCATTTGAATAATATACAAACCGTGATTTTATGCGGTGGTGTAGGTTACCGATTAAAAGAAGAGACTGAATATAGGCCAAAACCGATGATTGAAGTCGGCGGCAAACCTATACTTTGGCATATTCTCAAAATTTATTCTCACTTTGGATTTTCCGATTTTATTATTGCGCTGGGATATAAAGGAAATTTAATAAAAGATTATTTTGTAAATCATAAGTATTACGACAGCGACTTTACAATAAACTCCACAAATAACTCTATAAAATTCCATAAACGTCTGGAGATGAATAAATTTAAAATAACTTTTGTTGATACCGGCTTGGAGTCTTTAACAGGTGAAAGAGTTAGACTTGTCAAAAAATACATAAGAGGAAATTACTTTATGGTTACATACGGTGATGGTCTTGCTGATATTAATATAAAAAAACTTGTTTCTTTCCATAAATCTAAAAAGACAATTGGCACAGTTAGCGGCGTCTACCCGATGTTAAAGTATGGTGGCTTTGATATTAACGGAAAAGGTAAAGTAGTTGATTTTGAGAAGAAAGCTAAAATAAGGCATTTGATTAATGGTGGATTTATGATTTTTGGCAAACAAATCTTTGACTATATAAAACCTAACACGATGATTGAAGATGCATTTGATCCCTTAATCAAGAAGAGTCAGCTAACACTATATGAGCACAAAGGTTTTTTCCATGCAATGGACACTTATCAGGATATGGCAGATTTAAACGCAATATGGAAAATGAGTCCTCCGTGGAAGGTATGGGAACGCTAGCAAAAAAGACAATTTTGATAACCGGCGGGCTAGGGTTTATTGGCGGCCACCTTTCAGATTTACTTATCAGGAGTAAGTGTAAAGTAATAATTTCCTATTACTACAGAGATGAGCAAGCTAGATACAATCTTCTGAAGCTTAACAAAAAGACTACCATAGTAAGGTCAAACATACTGAGTCTAAACCAGACGCTTGAGCTAATTTCAAAATATAAAATAAAATATATTGTCCATTTAGCTGCAGAATCACAAGTTACTAGCGCTTACTATAAACCTTTAAACACCCTGAACACTAACGTTATGGGAACCGCAATACTGCTTGAAGCTGCACGCACTTATGGTACAGAAGGAATTATAATTGCTTCTTCCGACAAAGCTTACGGCAAATCAAATAAACCCTACCGAGAAAAAGACGCTTTGTTTGGTGATCACCCATACAACGTTTCCAAATCAAGTGCGGACTTGATTGCCCAAACTTATCATAAAACCTACAATCTACCGGTTATTGTAACCAGGTTCGGCAACGTTTATGGTGAGGCAGATTTACACTTTGACAGATTAATCCCAGGCATTTGCAAAGCTATTGTCGGCAAGAAAGTGTTTGAAATTAGGAGTGACGGTAAATATTCCCGCGACTATATCAATGTCAAGGACGTAGTCAGTGGTTATATGTTTCTTATTAAGAACTTAAAGCGCTTTCAGGGAAGTGTATTTAATTTTTCATCAAGCGATAATTTTTCAGTTATGGATGTTATTTTTAAAATTGAAAGAGTACTTGGAATTAAAATTGCTTACAGAATATTGAACAATGCTGTTAACGAAATTCCAAGTCAGCACCTGATTGATGAAAAGATCAGAAAATTGGGATGGCAAACAAAGTTGAATTTTGAAAAAACGATACCCTCTATTTTTTCCTGGTATCGATCTTATTTGAAAAAATGAACATTGTACAAAATTGCTTTTTTGTGGATATCGCAACCTCTTCATTGTAGAATTGACACCCAAATATGATGAAACTAAAAGTCGCAATTTTAGGCACAGGCAATATAGGCACTGACCTTTTAGTTAAAATCCAAAGGTCAAAATTGCTAACATGCTCTATTTTTTCCGGTCAGAGAGAAGATTCTCCCGGAATCAAAATGGCTAAATCAATGGGAGTAAATACGAGCATCGAATCACTCAGAGCTGTTCAAAATGACCCTAACTCCTGTGATATCCTTTTTGACGCAACAAGCGCTGATGCGCATAGAATTCATGCCCCTATGCTTAAGAAACTCGGAAAGTTTACGATAGACATGACTCCTTCCAGTGTGGGAAAAATGTGCATTCCAATAATAAATATGGAAGATTGCTTGAAAGCAAAGAATATTAATATGATTTCTTGCGGAGGCCAGGATACGATTCCGATAGTGAAGGCTATTTTAGACGTTCATCCCGAGACACAATACATAGAAATTGTTTCCCATATCGCATCCAGATCGGCTGGGATGGGAACGAGAGATAATATAGACGAATATACGCAGACAACCTGTGACGGAATCAGATTATTTACTCATGTCCCGAAGGCAAAAGCTATAATTATTTTAAATCCAGCTGAACCCCCGATAATAATGCATAATACAATTTTTGCCCAAATACAAAATCCGAATTTAAAATTATTAAAATCACAAATTATATCTATTGTTAACAAGATAAGAAACTATGTTCCAGGATACAGATTAACGCTTGGCCCAATTTATGAGAATGGGCACTTAACTGTAATGAATGAAGTCGAAGGCAGCGGAGACTATTTGCCGAAGTATGCCGGTAATCTGGACATTATTAACTGCGCTGCAGTGGAAGTGGCAGAGGAATATGCCAAGTGTAGACTAGAAAAATAAATAATGGACGATATTTTAATTATTGATTCAACGTTACGGGATGGCTCTCATGCAATAAGGCATCAGTTCGATGCAAAAACAATAAGAGCCTATGCTGCAGGTGCCCAGCTTGCTAAAATTCCAGTAGTCATGGTTGGCCATGGAAACGGGTTGGGCGCTTCTTCTTTGCAACTGGGTCTTTCGAAACTTCCCGATTTACAGATGTTAAAAATTGCCAGAGGGCAGCTTCAAAAATCCAAACTTGGAGCATTCTTAATTCCTGGTTTTGGCACAATTAAAAATGATTTGGCTGGTGCTGTTGAAGCTGGTATAGATGTTTTAATGGTAGCTTCCCATTGTACTGAGGCAAATATTTGCCGTCAGCATATTCAATATGGGATAGATAAAAATTTGCAGGTCTATGGGGTTTTAATGATGTCTCATATGCTTGGGGCAAAAGAATTGTTAGCACAAGCCAAATTAATACAAAATTATGGAGCAAGTGGAGTTATTTTAATGGACTCGGCAGGTGCGTTACTTCCTGCTGACGTAATAAGAAAAGTAAGAGTGCTTGTCGGTGAACTGAAAATAGATGTTGGGTTTCATGCACATAATAATCTAGGAATGGCGATTGCCAATTCGGTAGCGGCAGTTCGGGCAGGAGCTAAAATTATTGATGCATGTTCGAGAGGTCTGGGAGCAGGTGCGGGGAATTGTCAGTTAGAGGTCATTGTTGCCGTGTTGGTTAGAATGGGGTATAAACTTAATCTTGATCTTTTTCAGCTTATGGATAATAGTGAAAAAATCATAGCAAAAATAATGATCAACCCTCAAGAAATAAGTGCGGTTAGCTTAACAAGCGGAATGGCTGGAGTTTTTAGTGGTTTTGCACCTCATGCTAGAGTTGCTGCTAAAAGGTTCAGCGTTGACGTGCGTGATATTCTGATTGAACTCGGCAGAAGGAAGATTGTAGCCGGTCAAGAAGATATTATTGTTGACGTAGCGGCAAATTTAGCGCAAAAGAAAAAGATACGCGGCCAAGATAATTCTATTGAGGCTTTAATTTAAAATATACATGACAGTTGCAGAATATATTATCAAATTTCTTTCAGATCGGGGGGTAGATACGGTTTTCATGATAACTGGAGGTCAGGCGATGTTTCTCAATGATGCAGTATATAAAGATAAAAAAAATAAACCAATATTCACCCATCATGAACAGGCTGCCGGTATGGCCGCTGAAGCTTATGGAAGGATAAGTGGAAAACTTGGAGTCGCAATGGTCACCGCTGGGCCGGGTGCAATCAATGTTTTAACTGGAGTAGTCGGAGCATTTGTTGATTCTGCGCCCTTAATGATAATTTCGGGGCAATCATCGTATGCTACTGTTTCTTATATGCAGGAAACCAAAATAAGGCAATTTGGACTTCAGGGAATAAATATTGCTCCGATAGCTAAAACCATAACGAAATATTTCAAAACGGTTGACGACCCACAGCAAATCGGCTTGTACATGGAGGAAGCCTACTTTCAAGCAATGTCTGGTAGATGCGGTCCTGTTTGGATTGAAGTGCCTTTGGATATACAAAGAATGGAAATTCCGGGAAAACTTCCACATAAATTTAGGTCTCTTAAAGTTTCAAGAACTGATAGTTTATTAAAAAAGAATGTGTCTCGGGCCTTAGAACTTTTGTACAAAGCAAAAAGACCCTTACTTATCGCCGGGCAGGGCATCAGAATTGCTGGTGCGGTTGATGAGTTCAAAAGAATTTCTGTAATGTTACAAGCTCCAATAGTTACAACAAGACTCGGCATAGACCTTATAGAAAGCGCCAATCCTCTTTTTGTCGGAAGACCTGGACTTTATCCTGACCGAGCTGCGAACTTTGCAATTCAAAATGCGGATCTCATTATCGCGCTCGGAGCAAGACTTGACACCGGTTTAGTTGGTTATAATCCAGAAGATTGGGGAAGGCATGCAAAAAAGATTGTTGTAGAAATAGACCCGGAAGAGCTTAAAAAACCGGGCGTGTCAATTGATTTAAAAATTAATCACGATTTAAAACGCTTCTTTGGCGAACTAACCTTGCAACTAAATCCCAAGAAACTTCAAAGTTTTAATGAATGGAAAGACGTTTGTTCCTCTTGGAGGAAGAAATATCCGATGGTCTTGCCAAAATACATACGCGAAAAATCAGTCAACTCCTACTATTTTACGGAAAGATTATCAAAACATGCTAAGGATGGCGACACAATTGTTGTTGATACAAGTTCTCCGTTTCATGTTGTTTGTCAAACATGGCATGTTAAGAAAAATCAGCGTTTTTTAACAACAGGGGGAATTTCGACAATGGGTTATTGGCCAAGCGCTATAGGAGCGTCACTGGCTTTAAAAGGGGGAAGGACAATTGTCGTTTGCGGAGATGGAAGCTTACGAATGAACATTCAGGAACTCGCAACGATTAAGCAAAATAAATTACCAATTAAAATTTTTGTTATCAACAATAAGGGATATTTGCTGATCAGACATACACAAAAAACTCATTTGGGGGGTAGGCTAATGGGGGAAAGTCCCGAAACTGGGCTTTGGTGTCCCGATCTTGTCAAAATTGCAAAAGCTTACGGAATTCAGGCGGTTAGTATTAACAATGTTTCCGAAGTAGACAAAAAGATTAAGCAAGTGCTATTTCATTCGGGACCAGTTATCTGCGATGTAAAATCTCCAAAATGGCAGTTAATAATACCTAGAGTCTCGTCCAGTAGACAGTCTGATGGATCTATGGTTTCAAGACCT
>Ga0209542_10016883_pt1 | contig 12042 bp, 15 predicted proteins | sample RifCSPhighO2_01_FD_184028 | JGI IMG/M metagenome (GOLD analysis project Ga0209542, IMG submission 184028) | Soil microbial communities from Rifle, Colorado - Rifle CSP2_plank highO2_0.1 (SPAdes) (version 2) | ecosystem: Environmental > Terrestrial > Deep subsurface > Rock core/Sediment ...
ACCCCGCCGATATGGAGCGAAGCGGAATGAGGGAACGGCTTGCCGCGGGGTGGTTCATTCCGGCACGAACAGATGGTGGAAATACCTTGCCTTTTACGCCAGTAATTTCCTTTTTCGTTTTTCCTCCGCGCGGACCAATTTTTTCGTACTGACCTGATCGTTTAATTTTTTGACCCGGTTTGAATAGTTTAGGCATAAATTATTTTGCGCTAGTTTCTATTAATTCTTCGACTTTGTGTTTGGCTTCTTCTAACAACTCTTTTGATTTCTTGCGAGCTTCGTGAGATTTACGCACAAGATCGGCAATTTTTTGCTGGATTGGTTGCGATAAAATTGGCACCAGAATATCATTTATACTTTCCTTTGGTACGGCAGTAAGAATAGTCCCTGCACATCTCTTTTCAAGTTGCCATTGAAAAACAATACTTTTTGCCAAGATTAGTAAAACTTCTGGTAAAATCTCTTCACTACGAAATTGAAAAAATCCAGTAGATGCCAAAAAGCCGTCGTGCTCCTTGTGGACGAGTGCGACTTTCCCCAGTGAGCCCTCAACACTTGAGACAATAACATTGTCCTTTTTCAACACTCTTTTTGCACGACTCGGGGCTTCTTTGCCGAGCATTTCTGAAAATCCATCAATTATACCTATTGAGGCGTTGATATTAGAGAGCTCCACATATTTGAATAATTTATTTGGCTCTTTCATAACATCAAATTTTGCCGGAACATTCTCTAGAATTTTTTCTAGTGATTGATTTTTATATTTTTTGATCACTGATTCAAGCTTCTGGTATTTTGGCTGGAAGTAGTCAGCGTCAATACGATTCACCCTTTTGGTTTCGGATAAATTAACTATGCTCCACAATTCTCTTTTTATTTCAGATTCAAAATTTTTCAATCCAAGCTCTTCTAGAAGTAAATCTTCGGCTTGGGAGTAAAGAAGTTTTGCTTGCATAAATCCCTGCCAAGCACTTTCGTTGAAATTGGCAATCATTTTTTGGTGATTCATAGGCAAAAGAGCGATTTGCATTCGCTTTAGTTCTTCCGCATTAACATTAGCTTGATTAACAGCTCGCCGTGCACAACGATTGATTTGCTTTCTTCCGTACGAACTGTTTAAAAAAACATCTAGATAGTCAGGTAGTAATGTTTGAGAATCGTTTATTTGAAGTCGAATAAGATAGGAGGCAAAAACAGATTTTTGATCAAGTTTATAAATACCTGTCCTCCCGACAAACTCAATCGAATTAACGCGATTAAAAAGCACGTCACCAGTCTGTAAAAGATAGGGGTTAGCTTCTTGATCGTTAACCATAGTGTATCGAACTGTATCATCAACCAAAAATCCGTCTTCGATATCGTCCATTTTAAACATTGGGTAACCAATCTTCTCGTCATTCATGACAAGCGAAAGTCCGTATTGAAAAGTTTTTACAACATCTCTGAGTGGTCGCCAGTTTCCTTTTGAAAAGTCGATAAAATACTCCGGCTGGTAGTATTCGGCGTCCAGTCGAGTATTTTCAAGCTGAGATTTTTTGATTATGGAGCAAGCGATCATGGTTGCTACTTTAAATCAATGGGGGAATTTTTGTTGAGGTTTCTAGTCATATGTTTCCCTTTTTGAAAATCCTTGCAAAAGTAGGGAATAATTTTTGCCAGTAACTCGCTAAAAGTTTCATAATCGTAAGAAGAATTCCAAAAAGTATTACGAGGGTTAACAGAAAGAATTCCCATCGAGCCGTAATGTAGGCAGAAGATCTAGAGGTATCGATAAAATATCCTCCAACAACAGAACGAAATACAACTAACTTACCCCGCTCGCCAAGATCTAGTTCTGCTTGCATATTTAAACCTGCATAACTATATTCGATGGTTGAGCTAGCATAATTTTTAAGTTTAGCTGTTTCTAAAATCATACATTTTTTTGGTTGATCAAACTCGCGATAGAGCAAAACCCCCGAAGAGTTGTCTTGATAGTAAATATTTATCCCCATTGCGCCAAGTTTATTCGTTTTACCGAAATCATTTTGGTTCAAGTCGTTTGTATAAAAAGAAAAAGTAATACCTGGAGAATTGCTATCTGCGTGAATAAAATGAAATCCATTTGCATTTCTTAAACATAATTCATGTCGGTTGGATGGAAGTTGGATGCTTCTATCTAGAATCTCTCTGATGTCTTCTCCGAGAGGTAAATCTAATCTGTTAACTTCCTGGTCTATGTTTGATGTTTGATTAATGAGTGGAATCTTTTGGTATATAGGCCAGTATAAAAATACAGTTAACCCGAGTGCCAGTAAAAATGCTGTTGTGTATTTTAAGTGCTTTTTCATATCTCCAATTTCAAAAATCCTTCCGCAATCTCATCCAAATCATGGTCGAGGACCTTTCGGCCTTTGGTGTCGTACATATATTTACCTTCCGAATCTTTTTTGTAGATATAGTCTCCGGAGTTGTCTTTGCCACCCCGTTTTGATACAGCCATGAAGATTTTGTAGTCAGGTTGCGGTTCGCCTGCTTCCTTCCCCCATTTTTGTAAAAAGAGGACGCTTGTTTTCGTGCCAGTATGAGGCTTGAAGGTGTTGCCATGAAGCCCGACGACAGCAAGAATCCTTGCCTTTTCAAACAAGTATTCGCGAACATATTCCATTTGTGTATTGTTAAGAACACCTTGTGGAAGTACGATTGCCATCCGACCACCAGGCCGTAGCATATCGAGCGTGCGTTCAATGAAAAGAATATGGCGCTCAACATTATTTTTTAATTTTCCGCCTTCCTTGCGCGCAAGTTCATATTGTCGCAAAAGGCCTTGTTCGGGATTTTCACCAGCGAAGGGCGGGTTTGTAAGCACAAGATCGAAATCTAGGTGCCGATAGGTAATTTTATTATCTCTTTCACTTTCTAAATTATCAAAATGATGGAGTAATGGTTTTAGGGCTACTCGTGCATCTTCCGCTTCGTCCCCCGTCCACTCACGAGAATCGAGAGAATCTCGTTTGAAAATATGGTGTTTATCATCACCAGCGATAAGCATAAGGGCTTGTGAAATCCGGCGCATATTGTCATCGAAATCCGTGCCGTATAAATATTTTGAAGCGTAGGCCTTTCGAGCTGTTTCCGTTTTTAAATAGTTATCCCAGACGTGATACATAGTATGGAGCATGAACCCGCCAGAGCCACACGCTGGATCAACAATGTATTCTGTTTCTTTGGGATCAAGCATCTCGACACACATTTTAATCACATGGCGCGGGGTAAAGTATTGTCCTTTCTTGCCCTTTGAAACCTCGGTAATAAGATGCTCGAACGCCTGATCTACTAATTCGTATTCTCCTTGCCCCAATTCAAACAATCTAATGTCTTCCATAAATGGCACACAGATGTTGAGACGAGCTGTGGTAAGCTTGATTTTTTCAGATTGTTCGAAAGTATCGGGCCATTCTTTGGCCGCTTCTTTGAAAAGCCCATTGATAATTTCGTAGGTTTTCTCTGGGTCTTTATATTTCCTAAACAACACCTCCCCGCCGTCTCTTTTGTGAAGAGCCAACTGCTCGTCATAGAGCTTGGCATAAATAAGTTTGAAAATCTCCTCAAAAACATTTCCACCGGAACCGGCAAGTGCCAACTCTTCTATGCGTTTGATAATTTTAATAAAATCAAATTTTGGAGATAAATCTTTCCATACCTTCTTGATTTCAAACAGATCGTCTACTGTTTGATCCGCCGCGGGTATTTCGCTCAACGATTCATATTCTCTCGGATGCGGACGATATAAAATAACTTTATCGTTACCATTGGACCAGATGCCTATCTCCGAACCTTCCGCACTCAAATATGATTTTAATTGTTCCTGACCTTTCTTTTCACTTGGCGCTTTTACCTCCACAATAATGTACGGGGTTATTTTGTCTTTTTTGTACACGACAATATCGGCCGCTTTCGCGTGAATCTCTGTGCCGAAGTGAACGCTTTTCTCTGTCTCAATGCGCTCAAATGGGTATTTGTAGCGCGTATGTAACTTATGCAACCAAAGCTGGCGAACGATTTCCTCTGGCTTGCCTGTGTTTTTCTTGGTATCAAATACAAAACGCTTTTTGCTACTTTTTAAATCAGCAATGAAAAAACGGTTCGGTTCGTCCTCGGTAATATTGAGTACCGCACTAAAATCAACATTCTCGAACTCTTTGAGGCCATAGAGCAACTCCGCATCCTTAAAAATTCTTCCGATTATTTCTTCAGTTTTATTTGGTTTCTTAGTGGGCATGTTATTTTACGGGCATCCAATAATCATTTTTTAAAACCGACAATATCTTTCCTTTCATTTCCATCTCGTGTGTAAAAAGAATGATGTTGTGAGTGGGATTTTCTGGTTTGAGGTAGACATACGGAGGTTTGTCTTCCGAAATAAATCTTTTGACTGTCCACGAGTCACCGATCGTCGCAAGAACTATTTCGCCCGAGCTGAACTCCTTTTTGTCTTGTACTAAGACAAGCGCACCATCGTGGATATTGGCATTGATCATTGAGTCACCAGATACTTTTATGATGCTTATATTCCCCTGAAATCTGGAAATATCTCCGGGGACCTGTTGCCATTCATCTGATAGCTCTATTGCTTCAATCGGCGACCCGCCGGAAGCTACCCCAGCAAATGGAACAAGTTGAGGCTCTCGTAATAATTCATAGCCAAGCGGAAGAATGGCTATGCTCCGAGCTGATGACTCGCTTTTTTTTATGAGTCCACTCCGAACAAGCTTATTTATAAGATCAATTATTGACTGGTTGGACGAAACTCCCAATCCCTGGCGCATATCCTCAAACGTCGGTGGGTAACCGGTGTCTCTAATATACTCATATATAGTGCTTAAAAGCTCTTTTTGTCGCTCTGTTACTGACATTTGTCGTATAATTATATACCCGACTATTTAGTCAGTAAAGAGCAATAAATTGGGGATAACTAAAAACAACCGGTGTTTACACCATAATTTATTGCTAGCATACACTTCCACTCCTAACTTCCCGCAGATAGACGAAAGTAGTGCAAGCAAACTCTTATTGATTAGATACCGCAACCACCAGAACTTTGTGGCTGGGAAGAACTTTTGGTGTTTACGCTCTCCACTCCGCAACCACTTCCTCCCTTGCTTGTTCCCTTTTGTGGAACACTGGCCGAGATTTTCTGAAAACCTGACACGCTTGAGTAATTTTTCCCTAGCATTTCCTTCGGGTCAACATCTTTCCAAGCAACTCCCTTATTTTTCATGTAAGTCGCGATAGTAACGTATGTATCCGGGAACCAGTATGAGTTTACGACGAGCGCCGTTTGCCACATTTCACGCTCGCTTGCGCCCTGGCTAGCCATAAGCTCAAGGAGTCCAAGCATGGCCATCCCGTGGTTACAATCCGGAAAATGAGTCGAATTTCCGCAACAAGGCCGGTATATGCCCTTGGATACTTTGTCCACAAGAGCTTGCTGTTGTAGCGTTAAGTCAAAAAATTTGTGTCGGCTGTAGTGGTCCATCGGGTCGCCAACCGCAACCGTCCACCCGCCGGTTGAGGCAAACCCTCCCGCTCCTCCGTAGGCCGGGTCCGTCATCTCGCCATTTTCGAGAATAGGATTCTTGCTCGAGAGCCCCAGTGCCCAGAATAAGTTGAGTAAGTAGCCGGCATTATCTTCGGTAATTTTCAATTGACCGTTATTTTGCCCCAGCAAAAGGTTCTTGTACTCATCCGTAAACGCGCCTCGCTCTTCATAGATGGCTTTGAATTTATTAAGGTCAATTGCTCCGACACTTACCAACTTCGCACCGGTATTTTCCCACCGAACAGGCAACACCGAACCACCCTCCGGCAAAACTCCGAGCGCAACCGCTCCGGTCTCCGCCACTTCCGAAGTATACGAATACCCGTCTAAAACGGGACTAGTTTTCGTTCTTGGGCCCGAGGTATAAATCCAAGCTCCGGCCAGAACTATTGCTGAAATTAATATACTGGCGGGGATTGAGAATGGGTTGGATTTGACCAAGGAACTGTGTTCAATTTCCGTCTGTCCCTGTGTTTCATTTATGTCATTTTCCATAATTTTATTTTTTGATTAGCAACAATTTTTCATTTTTTCTTCGAGTTCTCGCGCTTGTTCACTGACAGTCTTCTTTTCTACTATTTTATTTTTCTTCCCGAGAAAAAATACGACCAAAACTAAGCCGGCAAGAACTATACCAAACAACCCTAAAACCATGCTTCGGGTGAGTAGTCCGTAAAGAGCGATGAAACCGCTTGGGACGAAGAGTGTTTTCCAAGCAACCGGCGACCGATCCGTCGCGAGACGTTTTTCAAGTGTGTACGCAATTCCAACAATCGACCCGCCCATGAGAAATGCTATGACCAATGGGTCTATTGATGCTCCGGAAAAATAGGCGCCGAGCATCCAGAGCCACGTACCAGCCACACCAACACAGATGGGACAAATTTGCCACAACATAGTTTTGCGGATTAACCACGTGATTCCCGCAAGAACCAGAATAGAGACTGTTGCAATTGTTATTGTGGTCATATTAGAGATAGAAAATAAGTATACCCAGAATAATCATTGCGAGCCCGGCCCACAATCGAAGATTGTTTAGACTTGTTTTCTTCCATTCCTGTACTTTAGCTACAACAATTTTATCAGCCGCGATAAAGAGTACTACTACCAGTGGTAAGGCAAGAATAATGTTATAGAGTACGAGGTAGCCAAAACCCGCATAATAAGTCATTTGGTCATGCAAGAGTCCGATAACCATCAGGTACGGTCCGCCCATGCATGGGAACTGGCAGATGCCCACCAAAAACCCTAGTCCAAGTGCGGTCAGGTATGAAGCTTTTTCTATCAGCCGACCCATGATGTTGTGCGAAACAGCCGGAAGCTTGAGTTTGATCGGAAAGTTCGGGAAGAATTCATTGATGAGATTAATCACACCAAAGATTATCAGAATGGTAGCTCCCAATTTGCCCATGAAGTGCGGAGTGTTGAATAAGTGCAAGACCTTAAGAATGCCCAGGCCAATCAAGAGGTACGAGGTGAAAATGCCGGCAATATAGAGCCCGCCTATCTGCAGAATCTTTTTTCTGGTCATCTGCATGCCAAACAGAAAGGCGATGGTGATGAGCAGAATTGAGAAAGAACAAGGGTGCACACTGTCAAGTAGGGCCGAGATAAGAACGAGTGGCAATAACCACGCTCCCTTATTGCTCAAATCCCAGATAATCGAAGATGTAACAGAACTATTTTTGAGTATCACGAGTGCGACAATAATTATGAATAGCGTCGCAATAATAATAGGTATTCGTTTCATCCTGTTAGGAGTTTAATGTCTTGATAATAAGTACTCATCGCGAAGAGCTTGTGTTTTTTTGATTTGTGTATACCGCAACCATTGAATGTTCCCATGAACTTCTAGCGGGGGTTCATTTCATTATGGTGTTACATTCGCCTTAATCTCAATCTGTGTAACTTTGCCACTCTCTTCGGTGAGGTATACGAAACGATCTACTGTTCCAACACCTGCCGGTCCATGAGCGTTCGGGTCATATGCAACCCTAAGGTCAATAGATTGGCCAGCTTTTATTATTTCATTTACTTTCGGTACTTGTCCATCGTGGCCAGGCATGCCAAATGGACCCTTTTTTCCACTTGCACTTTCAATATACGCAACGGTACACATGCAAGAAGTCCCGACCGATGAAAGCGTAATATCTTTACCGGTCGAGTTTGTAACCGTGAAATTCTTGCTAACCACCCCGTCTTTCATTGAAATCGTGCCGAAATCATAGAATGTGTTTGATACGGTTAATGAGCCGCTTGTATCAGCGCCCGCGCCAGGATTATTTAATGTTTGATTTGTTCGTCCCCACCACATCAAACCAAGCAAGGTGACGACGACAAAAAGGCCGATTGTTAGTGTTTTTGAGTTCATGCATTTTTACTATTTGTTAATTGGCAACACGAAAAGTCCCCATGTAGTTCCGGGACGTAGCGCATAATATAAAACCGGTGTGAAAACGGTTGTATATCAGCGCCCTAGAAAGAAGCTGGGCTATTTTCGTGAAAAGCAAGCCAGCGCAGAAACTCATGTTTTATTTGCGGTGCGGGAAGCTCTGTTCCATATCGAGAATATGCAAAATGTAATTTGGGGGGAGAAATGTTGTTACGTAACCTACCCAAAAATATTCCGGCAATAAGCAAAGACAGCATCAAGAAAACGTTATAATTTACACCGCTAAACGTTGCGGTAGTGAAACTCTTGAGCGCGGCGAGATGAAAAGCGATAAAACCGAGTGGATCAACTCGTTGCGGACAGTCCATTCCTTTAGAGAGCGCCAAGGCACACCCGCCATTATGATTTTGAGCGGCTCCCACGTGCATACCAAAAGCGCCGAACACGGCGAGACCGACAAAACTAGCAATCAAGATGAGTGTGAGAAATTTCATGGAGTTAGTAATGCGGTTCTCATCATATACCCCCTGGGGGTATTGTCAAGAACGTTCTGTGTAAAACTGGTTAGGGAGTTTCTATGAAATTATTTTAAGTTTTGGCCATTTTTCGAGCCAAAGTTTCTTTTCAGCTCGCCCTTTCACCAAAGAGCTTGCTCCGGGCAATTTAGGGCTGGGCCGAATAATGAGATTCACTAAGTCATCGATGCCGTGCGGGGCAACAAGCGTGAGCTTTCCATTCGTCAGATTTACCCCGATGCCGGTGGCTGTTTCCGGCCATTGCGAGAGAGCATCTTCGGTTGAAGTGTATGGCGGGAGATTATTCCACGCATGGGCGTAGGACTCATTCACCACTTCCCAATTCATGTCCGTTTCATTTTTTAATTTTCGCGACAACGCTTCGTCGGCTTTTTGGTCGTTCCCGTTTGGATCATAGTACACCAAATCAATATCAGCCGTGTCTACCTTTTCTTTTTTGTATCCGTGCAAATAATCCCATACTTTGTTTCGCACGAAGCCCGCGCCGATTACCCAATCTTTCAAGTTCTGTTTCTCTGCTACGCGCAAAATATCCATCATCCACACATCTTCCCGTATAAGAGTGAGAATATCCTGCTCGGTCATATCATCATGCCAATAAAACAAAGTGGGTAATCTACAATCCCGTATCAGGAGAATAAAGTTTGGCGTTGCGACTTTCGATCAACGCCTTCGCTTCTTCGGCTGACTGGATGGCATTTTTATTTTCATTGCTGGTCGATGCATCGGGCTCCGTCGAAGAAGTTGGTCCGAGCGAGTGCCGCAGGACAAAAGTGGAAAGCAGAGCAATAATCGCCACAGTGACAAGTAACGCCACCAGCCCGGCATACCCACGATTGTATAATTTTCTACGAAAAGTCATTGCGTTAGTTTATTTCGGGAAGAATATATTTTTCAATCCACTCGCTTTTCTTTTTCTTATATTCGTTGGTAGAAAGACCTGAAAGTGTTCGCTTGAAATCTTCGTACTGCTTTCTAAGCGCTTCGTGTTCTCGCAATGTACGAATAATACCGCGGTGGGTAGAGACCATTTTGTTCTCGGGCGACATAACCTGAACGCCAACTTCGATATCGTTGACGTATTTTTTAAGATACGAAATGCCATGTTCTATCGGACCCCGAGAAAATCCCCCATCCACCAACAAGCCAGTGTTTCTCTGTATATCCTTACTTATGACAATCACATCGATTCCTCTTCTCCCAACCATCGGAACCGCTGACGCACCGACAAACTCAACTGAAGCGTCAGGCAATAGTGACCTTATTTCAGTCAACATTCGTTCCTGTAATGCAAAAATTTCAGGACTTGGTTCGACTATTTCAACTTTTTTCATATTTTGGGGGCTTATCGGGGGTCGAACTCCAAAAAACGGGGAGGCATAAGAGATTCGCACTCTTTCAAACGCCTCCACAGGGCGTTGTGCTACTATTACACCAATGCCTCCACAAACCTCTTTCGTTCATCCTCGTAGTGGTGAACAAGATAATGGCAATTGTGGCACAGCCAGGCTAGATTTTCAACCGCACTGTTTCTTCGATTTTTATCGATATGATGGATTGCTAAAACTTTTCTTTCTGTAGTTCTACATAGAGTGCAGATGGCTTTTATTTTATGTCGGTCAAGTACACTGTGATACGCCGATCTCCCATGTTTCCAGTTGGCATGCTTTGGACCAATATACACTTGGTTCCTCCATTTTGTTTGACAAGACTTTGAACAAAAGTATTTTTTACTCTTCGAGAGTTGTAGCTTTGCTGGTCCTCTGTACACTTTCTTCTTGCAAACAAAGCATTCAACGATTGTTCCTTTTATATCTTTGTAATGGCACCGGTTTGAACAATAAATGCCGTGACCTCGCTTTACATGAAACGGTTTGACGTAGAAACTTTTTGAACAGGTTTTACAGCTATGAATTGGCATGTATGAGGATTTTTTTTTCAAATTTTTGTTTATGGTCTGAAAAATGATGTACCAAGAAGTGGCAATTGTGGCACAGCCAGGCTAGATTTTTCAAAATATTATTTCTTCGATTCTTGTCTATGTGATGCACCGCTAAAACTCGTGTATCTTTGGTGCTACACAATAAACACATTTCTTTCTGTCCACTCCTTTTTAAAAGTGGTTTATAGGCAAAAGAACCGAATTTCCAATTCTGATGTTTAGCTCCAAAGCGGTCTACGTTATGCCATATCAAACTACATTTTTTAGTACAAAAATATTTTTTGCTTTTAGATTTTTTTAGATCCTTGCCAGATTTGTATGCTTCTTTTCCACAAAGAAAACATTTGATTGTCCGGCCTGTTTTCCGACCTTCGTGTTGACAAGTAGTGGAACAATACTTGGCGCTCCCCCTTAAAACCCAGTTTCGCTTTGCAAGAAACTCTTTACCACATTTTTTACATACTCTTCGCATAGGCATAGCCTAAGTATATAAAATTACGCACGCAATGTAAACAAATGTTCCTGTGGATAGATAGAGTACCGCTGCTCACCCTCTTATTCAAATATTGAGGTTCTTACTGATACGTGGGTTTTTCTTCCTCGGTGCCACTTTGGTGGGCGGATAGGCGGGCAAGTGCGTATAAAATACTGGAAAGACGGTTGAGGTAGGCTTGGCTCCATTCCGAAAGAGCACGCTCTCCTTTCGCCCGGATGACTGCGCGCTCGGCCCGGCGGGCTACCGTGCGCGCAATATCAAATTGCGCGGAAAGTTCTGTTGCCCCGGGCACGAAAAAAGTTTTTATCGGTGGCATTTGTGTCTCAATAAAATTAATCAGCTCGCTAAGAACATCAACTTTTTCTTTCGTAATAAATTTGTCCGACCCCGCGAGCTCTGCCTGGACAATAAATAAATTCTGCTGAATCTCGCCGAGAATTTCGTGAATAGATACTACCTGCTCCGTTTTCGACATTCTCACATTCTTAAGAATGTGAGAATGTCGAATGTTAAATTGGAAATGTTCCTGTCGTGATTTTGCTTTGAACAAGCCAATATGTGAATTGACCTCGTCGAGACTGCCAAGCGCTTCGGCGCGCAAAGAGTCCTTGCCATAGCGCGTTTTGTCGCCCAAAAAACTCGTTTTACCGTCATCCCCTTTTCCCGTAAATAATGCCATGTGGGCGCGGAGAGATTTGAACTCTCACGGGGTTGCCCCCATACGCTCCTGAAGCGTACGCGTAAACCAATTCCGCCACGCGCCCCTGATAGATACATACTACTAAAATTTTTCTAAACACGAAACATATTATCGTTCGGTAAAAGCATTAGATTCAAAGCTTACCCCGTTAGCTTGCTACGGGGCTCCATTAAGGGAGGGTTTGGGAAACCGTTGGTTTCCCAAGATTCCAGAGCGAAGCTCCTAGATACCCCGCCGATATGGAGCGAAGCGGAATGAGGGAACGGCTTGCCGCGGGGTGGTTCATTTTTTCGTGCAACGATAGTATACATAATAGTGAACATTACCATTTTTCTGTCGCTTCGTTCTGAAAAACTAGATGAGCAGTTATCATCCTTAATCAAAAAAGTTTCTTT
>Ga0209542_10016884_pt1 | contig 12042 bp, 15 predicted proteins | sample RifCSPhighO2_01_FD_184028 | JGI IMG/M metagenome (GOLD analysis project Ga0209542, IMG submission 184028) | Soil microbial communities from Rifle, Colorado - Rifle CSP2_plank highO2_0.1 (SPAdes) (version 2) | ecosystem: Environmental > Terrestrial > Deep subsurface > Rock core/Sediment ...
AAGATGTTGATATGGATTCCTATAAAATTGTCAGTAAAGGGAAGAAGGAATTCACGCTTCCGATTGAAGGTGAATTGACGCCCATATCGGCAGGAGCTGGGGAATATGCTCCTAATGTCAACATGAAGCTGTCCAAGATTCTCAAAGACCTGAATGACGCATTCGGAACAGACTTTACAGAAGATGATAGAGTATTTTTGGGCAGAGTAAAGGATAATATGCTACAAAATAAGGATTTACTCAATAAAATGGAGCACAACTCTAAGGAAAATGTAAAGGCAGTTTTTGACAAATATTTCAATCAGGAAATGACAAAACTACTAAATAGTAATTTGAAACTTTACAAAAGAATAGTAGAAAATGACAAATTGAAGACGAAGCTTAAATCAGACTTATTTAGTTTGGTTTACTTTGAATTTAATAAAAGAAAAAAGAAAACTCTCAGAGAGGAAGAAGTAAAATAATTTATGGCGGATGTTATGGGCGGAAGAAGCGTAGGCGGCCGGGCGGCGAACATTCGTTTACGCCAGAGAATCGCCCACCAGTCGATGAAGGAGCTTATGGAAGAGGCAGCGGCACAGGAGAAGACGCCGCCGACACGGGACGTCAATAAGTGCGAAGCATGCGGCTTCAAGGCTCGCTATAACTTTATACGATGCCCGGAGTGCGGAGAAGTGAGGTAACGAGACACGAAAAGCTTCATCTAAAGGCACTCTTCATAGACGATTTTGTTAAAAGATTTCTTAAAATACGAAGGAGGAAAAAATTTCCTCACAGAGAGGTTGAATGTTTCATAAAATGGTTATTTACAAACTCTAACAGGATAGGTAGAGGAGCACATAAAACCGTTCTTAAAGTTTACTCTGATTCGGAGAAAAGATTATTAGTTTTGAAAGTCGGTGACAAGAAAGCAATAAAAAGTGACCTTAAAACTTATAACAGAATACCAGTAAAAATACGAAATAGATATTTTGCTAAGATATATGACAATAATACAGAATACTGCCTTTTCCAGAAATACGGTAAAAAGGGGCGTATATCTGATGAAAGAAGGAAGAAACTAAGACAAATGGGTAAGAAGTATAGAATTTGGGATCATATAAGAAATGACAATGTTAGAATTATAGATGGTAAACCTAAAATAGTAGATGCCAACCTAAGATAATAATGAATATAGAAGAGCCACCAGATGCAAATAAAGATATAAAAGAGCTTATAAAGAGAAACGACAGGAAAAATACAATCATCCAAAAAGTAGGAATTATTATTGCATTATTAGGATTTGCTATTGCACTATTCGCTATAGGTTTATCCTTCTATCTGTCGGAAGATGCCAAGCTAATAGTTTGGCATGAATTAAATGAAACTAAAGGTCGTTTAAGCATATATGTAACAAATGATGCTATTTTTAAAGAAACTGGAATCATAAATCTATACAGGCTGGAAGTAAACGATGCCAAGCCTCATATGCAAGTTGAATCGCTAAAACCGGGAGAAACAAAAGAATTTGGATTGGAAGTGAATATTACTGAAGAAAATATACCTATTAAAAATAGAGATCTGTCTCCCGGCGCTTTAGCAAGTGTTACATTTCCTTATTATAAGCTGTATTTTGCTACCGACAAGGACGCTTCCATATCCTATAAAATCACATGTGACAATTGTAAAACTCAAGGAACAGTGAGAAGAATACCAGCATTTGATGTAACTGAAGGGTCATTTGGTCTTCAAAACGTTAATAACACATTAGTCGTGAAAGGCTATCTAAAAGTCTATAAATGGATTGAATTCGACCTTGAGAATATAATAGAAATAGAAACTGCGTTTAAATAGATGCTAATTTTAAATACTTTGAGACATATAGACAGTAATTATATCCCTGCAATTCTAACCGGCAAGCGGTAGCCCTCAGGCGGCTTTTTTAAAACAGATACAGACAATAGTGTATAATGAAGGCAAAGACGGAGGAAGCAATTTTGCGGAGACGCGAACGCTTGCCGCTGCATCATATTGACACATCTGTTTTGATAGAAGCTCAAAAAGACACTAAGCTGGGCGATGCCTGCGCTGATTATCTCAATCGTGTAGGTTACAAGTATCGTGGTGTTGTTTCCTCTTCGGTGTTGGGTGAATTTCTGCTTGTTACGCTCCGCGACATGCCGAAACCGGAGGATAGGGAACTTGCAATCAAGATATTAGAGGATTTCATTCAAAAGCGGAGTATCGTCTACGCAACCCCTGCAATGAAAGCCTACCATATAGCTGTTAGGATTGCAGAGTTGGATCCAAGAGTTGAGAATGCCGATGCCCTGCACTACGCTGTAGCGGTTCAAGAAAATGCCTCAACATTTGTAACTCTTGACACAGCACTAATCGGACACAAAACATTGGAGAAGGAATTCGGAGTAAGGGTAACTCATCCATCCGATTTATAGCCTGACTTTACTGAATATTTTTCGGCGTCTCGCTTCCTTTACCATCCTGTCGAGCTCCGGTTCATCGAATAATTTCCTTTCTGCCTTCATAGGCATATTTAGAACGTGGAATATATAAAAAGACGTGCCTTTCTCGCAGTGCCGTGTAATATCAAGTTTTATGAGCAAAACGCGCGATTATTTGCGTGTATCACGTCTATATCCTTCAGTGCCGCGACGGCTCGCTTTATGCGGGCATCGCTAAAGATTTGAAGAAAAGGATGGACGCGCACGCCGCCGGTCGCGGCTCGAAATACGTCCGCTCGCGGCTTCCGTTTTCGCTGGTCTATTCCGAGAAGTTCAACGACAGGATGGGCGCGGCGCAACGGGAAGCGGAGATAAAGGCGATGAGCAAAGCCCGCAAAACGCGGCTCATCGCGGGCGTTAATAAAACTCTTCTTCTGGCTTTTTTGATTGTCTGATTATGCATTTTATAATAGTCGGCTGTATTGTTGGGGCATGGCTTACCATTGTAGTAAGAACTCCGCTTTCTGTATGTTTTCTGAATTTCATATGAGGCCTTTATTTTTTATTTGTTCAAACCCGTTATTCTTTAGAATATTAACGACCTTGTTTCGTGGTAAAGGGTGTATCTTACCCTGCATCAAGAACATCTCTTTGATAGAAGGGGAATTTCACAGGGACGGATTTTATACTCACTTGCATCTTGAGTATTGTCCCAATTTCTGGTTTTTTCGTATACGGATCGGTCATATAATCCTCTATCATTGCCTTCAGGTTCGATATGGCTTCTTCTTCTGTCTTACCCTGTGCGCAAACGTCAATTATTGGCGTAGACGCTATTATCCAGCCGTTCTCTTGGTGAGTTATGATAGGTATTTTTACCAGCCCCGCATATTCCAAAGTCTCCTTGATTACGGCCCGGACTTCCCTTGGCATTTTTTTGAATTCTTCAGACTTTTCTATCTCATTTATGGCTTTCTTTAGTTCGGTACTCATAATGGTCACCTTTGGTGTTATTCTATTTTATAGGTATATATTTGAATATTTCGGTTTTTCTCTATGCCTAAGTAAACTACCCGCCACACGGTGTATGACGCACAGCGGTGCGTCAAATTGGTCGTGGCGGACGTTGAGAAATAGAGGGGAAAGGACTCTTGAGCACGGTTCGATTTTTGGCGGGGCGCGGCTATTAAAAATTCCGGCGCCAAGAGTTATACGATTACATGCTCTACACGACTCTCGGGAAAACAGGCCTTCGCGTCTCCCGCATAGGCTTTGGTGCATGGGGGATAGGCGGCGGCGCCAAAGACCTGAAATGGGCGGACATGTGGAAGGCGGACGACGAGATTTCGAAAAAATCGTTATTAGAGGCACACTCCAACGGAATCAATTTCTTTGACACCGCTCTTGAATATGGAGAAGGTCACAGTGAGAGGCTGATATCGAAAGCCCTGCTCGGCAAGGATGCAGTCATAGCGACCAAAGTGCCGCCAAAAGACCGCCACTGGCCTGCCAGAAACCGCAATATAGAGGAGGTCTTTCCGAAAAACTATATAATCGAAAATGCGATGCAGAGCTATGAAAACCTCGGCAGGCGAACGATAGACATTCTACAGCTTCATGTGTGGATGGACGAATGGATAGACGATGACGGCTGGCGAGAAGCGTTTAGGTTCCTGCGCGAGAAAGGCATCGCGCGGTTCTTCGGCGTGTCCGTCAACGACCATGAGCCGGACTCCGCGATGAAGATAGTCAAATCCGGCGAGATAGACGCCATACAGGTCATTTACAATATTTTCGACCAATCGCCTCGCGACAAGCTGTTTCCGTTGGCACGGAAAAACGGCATAGGCATAATAGCACGCGTTCCGCTGGACGAAGGCTCTTTGGGAGGCACGTTCACCTATGATACCGCATTCAATGACTGGAGAAAGGACTACTTCACGAAACCGCGGCTTAAGGAAACAGTGGACAGGGTGAACGCGATAAAGTCTAAAATGGTGCGCCCCGAAATGACCATGTCGCAGATTGCACTGAAGTTTTGCATCGTGGAAGGCGGCGCGGATATAGCAATAGCGGGAATGAGGAATCCCGTTCATGCGAAAGAAAACGCTGGAAGCGCCGAAGTCTCGCTGACAAAAGAGGACCTCGCATTCTTATATTCCCAGCGATGGACAAGAAATTTCTATCCTGAAGACGTATGACGCGGCGGGCGGGTATTAGTAAGAAAACGGATTATCGCGCAAGGCGGCAGTTCGTTTCCTACTCGTTTACCGTAGTGTGGCGGGCGTTGGTAGGGAGATGGAAAACTCTGCACATGACAGGATTTTAGCGTAACGGGGTCGTCTTAGCTTTTTACTTGTTGCCGATAAGCAGGAGATAGATAGCCGGCTCTTCAATTGGCTTCTCAACTTTTTATCCCTGCGCAGCCATTAGTGAAGAATGCCAAAATCGTTCCGGCTCCCTTCTCACGTGCTCCCGGTGAATTACAATCTGCTCATGGATGTGGACATGGAAGAGTTCCGGTTCACGGGGAGGGAGGACATAACGCTGGACATAAGGAAACCCTCCTCCGGGATAATTCTCCATTCTGACGGGCCTGACATAAACGGCATTTCGCTTGCCGTTGGCGGGAAACGCATGGCTGCGAAGCACGTCCTCAAAGGTGATGTGCTGAAGATAATGCTTCCGGAGCGCGTGAAAGGCACGGTAAATCTTATCATAGACTTTGCAGGAAAGCTCAACGACGACCTGCTCGGTTTTTACAGGAGCAAGTACGCCGGCAAGGACGGGAAGACGAAATACATCGCGTCCACGCAGTTTGAAGCTCCGTACGCCCGGCGTGCGTTCCCGTGCTTTGACGAGCCGCAGATGAAGGCGACGTTTGACGTGACGCTTCGCGTTGATTCAAAACTAAAAGTCGTGTCTAATATGCCTGTGAAACAAGAAATTGATGAGGGAACGAAGAGAACGGTAACGTTCCACAGGACTCCGGCGATGTCAACGTATCTACTGTACATGGGCATCGGCGACTTTGAATTCCACGAAACGAAGATAAGGGACAAGATAATAAGGATAGTCACCGTACCGGGAAAGGGGAAGCAGACCGCGTTCGCGCTTGACATAGCTAAGAAATTTCTATCGTATTTTGAAGATTACTCCGGCATAGACTATCCGCTGCCGAAGCTGGACATGATAGCGATGCCCGATTTCTCCAGCGGCGCGATGGAGAACTGGGGCGCGGTAACTTATCGCGAGATTTACCTGCTTTACGATGAGCAGACTACGTCCACGTCGTACAAAAAATTCATGGCAATGATAATCGCGCACGAGCTGTGGCACCAGTGGTCCGGTGACTTGGTCACGATGAAGTGGTGGAACGACCTGTGGCTCAACGAGAGTTTTGCGACGTATATGGCTTACAAGGCGGTGGACCATTTATTCCCGGAATGGAAGATGTGGGAAGAGTTCGCACGCGGCGAAACGATAAGGGCGATGGAGGACGACTCGCTGAAAGCGACGCACCCCATAGAGTGCGAGGTGAAAAACGTAAGCGAGATAGAGCAGCTCTTCGATGCGATAAGCTATTCCAAAGGCGCGAACGTGCTGAGGATGATGGAAGACTACATGGGCAGGGAAGACTTCAAAAAAGGTGTAGCCGATTATCTTGAAGCGAACAAATACGGCAACGCAACGTCCGAGGATTTGTGGAGTGCGCTGGAGCGGGCTTCGGGAAAAGGAATGCGGGAGATAGTGAAGAGCTGGATAAGGCAACCGGGCTTCCCGATGGTGGACGTGGAGATGCGCGGCAATTTTTTGACGTTAAAGCAGCGCCGCTTCCTCGCAGGCAAGGCGACGAACGCGTTGTGGAAGATACCGGTCACCATGAACGTGGACGATGCAGAACGGAGGGAACTGCTTTCCACTAAAATGAAACGCGTGCATTTGGACGGCGTGCGCTGGCTGAAAGCCAACTACGGGCAGGCGGGCTTCTACCGCGTGCGCTATGGAAAAGAAAATCTTTCAGCACTGGAAAGGAAGATAATGGACAAGACGCTGCTTGTCGTAGACAGGTGGGGACTGCTGGACGATATGTTCAAACTCTCGCTCAACGGCTTTGTGGCACTTGATGATTACTTAGATTTCATGAAAAATTACGAGAATGAGGACAGCTACTTAACGTTGGCTACGGTCGCCGGCTCGCTGCGGGCGGTGCACTTCGCTTTCTGCGACGAGCCTTACTGGGGCAGAATATGGCCACGCTTCAGGGAGCACATGAAGAAGCCTTTTGCCCGCGCATTAGCACGGCTTAGCTGGTCGCCAAGAAGCAACGAAAGCAAGGAGGACGCGCTGATGCGCGAGCTTGCAATAAGCTTCCTTAATTTCTGTGAGGACGTGGACACTATCGGGAAGGGGCTGCAACTGTTCGCGCGCTACGCCTCTGGTTCGTCTGTTCACCCGGACGTGCGGGGTTCGCTGCTCGCGGTAGCCGCATCGTCGGGAACAGAAAGGATGAACGCGACGCTGCTGGATATGTACAAAAACGCGGGGAGCACGGAAGAAAAGGTAGCGATACTGAGCGCACTGGGACAGTTTAGGAACGTGAAGATACTGGAAGGCAACCTGGACTTCGCGCTCTCGGACAGCGTGCGCTATCAAGATTTGAACGTGGTCATAGCAAGCGCTTCCTCCAACCCGTCTTCAAGAAAGATATTTATCCCGTGGCTTGAGAGGAACTGGAGCGCTTTCGAGAAAAGGAAAAACAGCGGGCCGACGTTCCTGCGGGCGATAGACTACATAATAAGCGCGCACACTGGAATGGAGCGGGACATCGCTAATTTCTTTGCCGCGCATCCTGTTGAATACAAGGCGATGCAGCGCCGCGCCATAGAGAAGCTCGTGCGCGCGTCTTTATGGGTGAAAAAGAACCGCGCCGGGCTGGAGCGGTATTTTGCGAAAGAGTGAATAATCCCGCCACGTGCTGTATGACGCGAAGGAACTGGACAGCGAAGCTGTCATACAGCATCGTGCGTCATTAGTAACGGGCGTTGGTAAAGGGAGGGGAAAGGACTCCCAAGCAATGTTCGGTTTTTGGCGGAGCGGGTTCGTCTTCGGCTTTATGACGAGGAATTCGTAGAATTCCTCGTATACCCAAAGACTTTCCATAGAAAGTCTTTGTTGTACTTGTTTACCGTAGCACAGCGGGGACTGGTATACTAACCCGCCCTTGCCTCATCCACCCGCTCAAGCGGATGGCTTTCGGTGTGCGGGTTGTAAAAATACTGAACATGCTTTATGCTCTTAATCAATGTTTACGAAAAACAAACCACCAGCAGAAACGTGACATCTTGCCTATTTATTTGATGCTTCCTGAATATTTCCCGTCACATCTCTGTTATCGCCTCTTGCGCCGTCACAATATTCCCGCACCATGCCGATTATATCAGATGGTGGCGCGCCAGAGGAATAAGCTGCATGTACAGTATGCGTATCCACTGTATTGACATGCCTCCCATGCACAGCACCCAATATCCTGCCATTTACATCGGTAATTGCAGACCCGCTTGTGCCGTCACTTGGAACTATCTTCCAAGCTGTGTCTAGAGTGACTTCGTCATCACTAAAAAAATTTCCAGCATCAACCCTACCTGAATCATCTACTACGCCCTTTATGAAAAGCTTTCTTGACGGGGTCCTTCTTATGGTTACCTCTTCTTCTCCTTTCCCATATTGACCTCTGAATAATGCCGTGCCTTTTATATTCGGTAATGGCGACTCCAGCCTAATCAATGCAATATCCATACCCTGAACGGTAGCCACCGGCTTCCCAGTTGTAAATGGGCCGGGTGTTTCATATCCAATTTCAAAGCTAAGATAAGTTAATCCCTCTGTGAAGTTATCATAACTATTCGTTGCCAAAGGTCCTGTTGCTGTCGAGCCATTTCGGAAAGCGTCTCTAAGAGAACGAACAGTACCATCTGTCGCATCACCCGTGCCCATTGCTATCTCTTTTGCGTAAGGATTTATTCTAACGCTGTCAACTTTCTTGGTGTGAATACTTCTGGTTGCACCAGCAACGTGATTCACCGTTAATACCAGATCAGGCGTTATCGCATAGCCCTTACCAATGCCATTACCGGAGATAAACACAACCCGCGGATCGTCATCCGAATATCCCAAGCCCTCTAAAATGCCTGAAAACTCCTTGCTATATGGTTCTGACTTTGGTGACATAGTACCTGTTTTGAGTTCATAAACGCCATTTCCTCTATCTTCCATTTTACAAGTACCGCCAGGCAGAGACGGACTGGCATATCCAAAACTGAGTGCAGACGCTAAAAATCCTGTTACTGCTAGATTCCTCAAGGTTCTTCTATTTGCCATATTTACTACTCTTTAGTAATAAAGATATATAAAGATTTCTGTTGTAGAGTATATACGTTCTGAAAACCGGACTTATTTATAACAACAGAAATTTAACAGACAATTTATCAACAAATGATTTAACAGTGTGCAAAAACTCGGTATTTAAGCTTTTCTCTTTATGTTTATTGTAGAGGTAAAAAAACAATGAGACCATCAGGCGGAGGGTTCCGTGGAAGCATGGGCCCCAGAGAAATGCATAAAGCGACCTGTTCCGAATGCAGCGGAGAATGTGAAGTTCCGTTCGAACCGAAACAAGGCAGGCCGGTTTATTGCAGAGATTGCTATATGAAAAGAAAGCAGTAATGCTTCCCAATTTCAGATAGTACGGACAAGTTTTGTTTTTTCTTTCCATATCTTATTTTTAATAGGTTCACGCTTTGTTCATGGTAATGCTGGCACGGACGTCGCGACTCGGGCTGGAAGTGAGTGCTGAGCAGGAGAGATACTGGAACGACGTAAGGAATGCTTTGGTCAGGAACTACGGCTATCTGCCACAGAAGGCTGAGCGCACTGTCGCTTCGTATATAGATGCAGTGGGAGACGTTCAACGCGGCGAGCGGCAGGCTGTCCTTGACGCCACTTACGAAACCGGAGCGGCAAAGCTGGCGGAAGAGCTGGCGCGCGGCGGCGAAAGCAAAGCTGTCGCGCAGTTGCGTCTTTGAGCAGCTTGACGCTTAGGAACTGGACGGCGAAGCCGTCATACAGCATTGTGCGTCATACGCCATGGGCGGCTTTCGGTTTGCGGGTTGTAAACTCAGTACTGCCTGTAAATAAGATAAGCCACTGCGTTGTCACAAAGCTCCTGCACATCCGTGTCGCGCCCGAAGAAATCGCTTGCCGCAGCCTTTATGGCGCTGTTCAGTGCCGCATTCCCGTAACTCCCTGCCTTTGCTTCGTCGCACGCTACGTTCAACGTAGAAACGTAAGCATTGTATTTCTGGTCACTTTCCAGAGCGAAGCAGGACGCGCCGGACGGACAGAACTCAGACGTTACGTTACTGTCCTTGCCCCAGCAGGCATTGTGCGTGCCGACGGTAACGCACATCGGCGACGAGCCGAGAAAATAAAGTATCAGCATCCCTGCTATGAATAATAGTGACGGGAGGAACTGGCGCATGATTTACTTTTCCACGCGCCAAATAAATAGGTTTTTTCCCGTTTCCCTACCGTGTTGTGGAACAAGTATCATGTGAAATTTCCGTGCAGAATATTAATAACTGATAACTTCGTGAAAAAGTTGCCTTCCATCTGATAGTGCATAGGACATCATACCGGGTCTTGAATAGCGCTTACGATGATATTGTTCACTTGTGGCTGTTCCCATTTCTTCAGCTCCCGCCATCAATACGTAGGCTCTTACACTGATATAACGTTCCGGATTTTACGATGTTTGCGGAGCAAATGTGGGCGCACGAAGTAAGCCGTAAAATCCGTGTTGTAAGCCCTCATCAGAGGCGACCCAAAGGAGCGTTCGGGGGCTTGCCGGTTAATTTTAATACTTAAGAATGTTATGAGTAAATTAGTGAACATTATGAAGATACCTATACCAGTTGTGATAGCCAGGGAAGGAAAGTGGTTCGTAGCGTCCTCGCCTGTGTTAGACATAGCTACGCAAGGCAGGACAGAGGAAGAAGTTAAAGAAAACATGGCGGATTTGATAAACGATTATTTCAAGGATCCTGACACGCCAAAACCACAGATGAGTGCAATAATGCAGATTTCTATAACGAATATACCCGTTAATGTTCCAGAAGGTGTTTTGCATAACAAAGCTTCGTCCTCTTCCCCAGCGTAAGGTAATTCAGATTCTTCTGGATAACGGCTTTAAGGAAGTTCGATCCAGCAGACACACACCATTCAAGAAAACAGACGCAAGCAGAAAAGTCTGGACAACTTGGGTACCTCATCACAGCGAGGTAAGCGTTTTCGTGGTAAAATACATAATAAGGCAAACTGGGAAACCGAGAGAAGAGTTTGAGCAATAACAAATAGAAGAATGGAATTTAATTTGATTATAATCCGAATAAAGATTGTGCCTTTTCTTTTTTCCAGTTATAGGATTAATCCAATAATTACCATCTGAAGACTTCCTCTTGGATTTTCTCTTAGAAATTCTTTTTTTGCCACTTGTAACCGAACGCGTATTTGTTTTACCCATCTTTCTCATAAAAGTTGCCCAATTATCAGTTCCTTGAAGTTTATTACACCGACCACAAATACATACAGAATTTCTTAAAGTGGCACTCCCACCTTTTGAGGCAGCATTTTTATGGCCCGCATGCATTTCATCAAACTCAATTTTTCTATCGCATGCCTCACATTTTCCTTTCGCTCTCCGATAAAGTATCTGCTTGTCTCTTATTCCGAGTGTCCTCTTTTTCGAAGGTGATATTACTCCATACAAATTTATCGGCTTAATATCAAACCCAAAAGCATTTCTAGACATAAATAGCATTTAACTGCGTTCTTTAAATCTATCGCTATCCCCCGAATTTCTGACAACCATCTCCAACTAACCTTCGTTGCTCGCAAAAACGCTTTTCACGATGGTTCGGCATAACTCTATGAAACAACAACGTTAATATACGCTTCCCTGCAATGCTTCTCATGGACGTCATGGACAGGCAGAGCCTGAAAGCCGTAACCTCTGAAACGCGGCAAGTGATACTGAAACTGCTCGCCAAGCGCCCTTACACTGCGTCGGAGATGTCAAAAATAACCGGCAAGCACGTGACGACGATGGCAGAGCATATAGCTACGCTGGAAAGAAGCGGGTTGGTGTACAGGAAAGAAGGGGGCAATAAGTGGAAATATTACGCGCTCACGGCAAAGGGCGAAAGCGTCGTAAGGCCTGAACGTATGTGGGCAATAGCTCTATCTTCCGCCATAGGCATCATCACAGGTGGTTTCCTGGTTTCTAGTAGTCTTTATCCGCGCTACGCCACTAAAGCGGCTGTTCCAATAATCGAACAGTCGGGAGAAATGACAGGGAAAGCGTTGGGTGGTGGTTACGACATTGCAGGAGCAGTTGGGATTATACTGATAGCTCTCGGAACCGCGGGGCTGGCTTATTTTGCATGGAAGAAGTTACGCCTGCGGAGAGGAATATAGCTTACGCTTAAATAGACTTTGGATATATTTTTTTATGGTAGAATTTCTAAACCCTTATGCGCTCGTG
>Ga0209542_10016888_pt1 | contig 12040 bp, 13 predicted proteins | sample RifCSPhighO2_01_FD_184028 | JGI IMG/M metagenome (GOLD analysis project Ga0209542, IMG submission 184028) | Soil microbial communities from Rifle, Colorado - Rifle CSP2_plank highO2_0.1 (SPAdes) (version 2) | ecosystem: Environmental > Terrestrial > Deep subsurface > Rock core/Sediment ...
TGGCTCGAGAAACTCCAAACGCTTCTTTGGTAGCTTGGGTGTCATACTTCTCCCAGAAAGCTAATATCTTCACTCTTTCCTTTGCTGTTTCGGTAATCATATACCGAAAGCGTATCACTCTCTCCCAAGTACTGATAAACCCCTTGGTACCTCGAAACTTGTTGAAATAAGCCATTTTGAGCTCTTAATTCAGAGTCTCATATGTATCTGAACTTATGCACTTTTAACATCTCTTGGAAATCTGCTCAAATTCCCCAAAAGCCCTGAAAATGGTAGAGTTTTGAGCACAAGTTCCAATACTAACTAATGATTAGTCCGAACGAAATAAAAAATAGAGCTTTATCCTTCTCTCTAGAATGGGCTTTAGAAACAAGAGAAGATGCGGAAGCCAAAACATTCTGGGACGACTTTTTTGAGGTTTTTGGTGTCACTAGACGACGTGTCGCATCTTTCGAACATCCAGTTAAAAGACTCGATGACTCCAAAGGATACGCCGACCTACTTTGGAAAGGAGTTTTACTTGTTGAGCACAAATCTAAAGGAAAAAGTCTGGATACAGCTTATAAACAAGCTATAGATTATTTCCCCGGACTCAAAGAAGAAGAACTCCCAAGATACATAATTGTTTCAGATTTTGAAAAGTTTCGAGTGTATGACTTAGATGAAAACAAACAGCATAATTTCCCAACAAGAGAACTTTCCCAACATATTGATCTGTTTGGATTCATTTCTGGTCATGAAAATCAGATTGATTATGAAGTAGAAGTAGCCGCAAACATTCAAGCTGCCGAACTTATGGCAGAATTTCACAATGAAATAGCTAAAACAGGCTATCTCGGTCCTGATTTGGAGGTTTTTCTAATTAGGATACTTTTTTGTCTTTTCGCTGATGATACCGGAATTTTTCCAAAAGATATCTTTAAAAATTACATTAATAATAGAACTAGCATAGATGGAAGTGACCTTGGGCCAAAACTTGCCGAGGTATTTCAAGTTCTGAACACAGATGAAAAAGATCGGCAATCAAATCTTGATGATGATCTTGCAAAGATGCCATATGTAAATGGCGGTATTTTTTCAAGAAATATCGGAATTGCTTCTTGTGATATCACAACTAAACTTCGGCTTGCCAAGTGCTGCAATTTTGATTGGTCTGCCATTTCAGCCGCGATTTTCGGCTCCTTGTTCCAGGGAGTGATGAATGAAGATGCTCGCAGACATCTTGGAGCTCACTACACATCAGAGCAAAATATTCTCAAACTTATAAAGCCTCTTTTCCTTGATGATCTATACATTGAACTTGATAGGGTGCGGCATAATCCAAAACGACTTGACGCGTTTCATACAAAACTTGGAAAACTTAAATTCATGGACCCTGCCTGCGGGTGTGGAAATTTTCTTGTCATTGCCTACCGAGAATTGCGGGTACTTGAAATGGAAATCTTCAAAATCAAATCCAAAAACGGTGAAGAATTGTCAGAAGATCCAAGACGCTTAAGCGTGAATCAATTCTATGGAATAGAGATTGAAGAATTTCCAGCACGTATTGCAGAAGTAGCTATGCATTTAGTAGATCATCAGATGAATCTTGAGCTAGACAAAATGCTTGGCAAATACATACCAGAGCTTCCAATTAAAAGCTCAGCAACCATCAAGAATACTAATGCCCTGTCTTTTGATTGGAATGACCTTGTTTCTAAAAAAGAACTTTTTTATATCCTTGGCAATCCGCCATTTCTAGGCGCTCGATTAATGTCAGATGAACAAAAAGAAGGTATCTTAAAAGCCTTTGACGATATGAAGGGTGTAGGTAATCTCGACTTTGTTACCGCATGGTATGCCAAGGCAGCAAAATATATTCAAGGCACTAAGATAAAAGTTGCCTTCGTTTCAACGAACTCAATTTCGCAGGGTGAACAAGTCGGCCTGCTTTGGAAGTATCTTAAAGATCTCAATATTGTCATTCATTTTGCCCATCAAACATTCAAATGGTCCAACGATGCTCCCGGTGTCGCGGCAGTCTATTGTGTAATCGTGGGTTTTGGAAATTTTGATATAGAAAGAAAGTACCTATACGAATACGAAGATATAAAAGGAGAAGATAAGGAAAGAGAAGTTAAGCATATCAACCCATATCTTGTAGAGGGGGAAGATGTTTATATTGAAAGCAGAAGGAACCCTATTTATGATGTGCCAGAAATCGTTTTCGGAAGCATGCCAAATGATGGTGGCAATTTCCTTTTTACTCCAGAAGAAAAAGATGTATTTCTTGGCGGTGAACCTGGAGCTGGACCTTTTATAAAGGAGTTAATAAGCGCGAAAGAATATCTTAATGGCGAGAAAAGATATTGTTTGTGGTTAAAAGATGCTGATCCATCAGTTATTAAAAAAATGCCGAAAGTCATAGAGCGGATTGAAAATGTCAGAAAACTAAGAAGTGAAAGTCAAAGAAAAGAGACAAAAGAATTGGCAAAATATCCAAGTCTGTTTGGTGAAATAAGACAACCCACGACAAATTACGTGTTTATTCCGCTAACTTCTTCAGAAAATAGAGACTACATACCGATGAGTTTCTTTAGTCCAGATTTTATTACAAACAATACTGCCAGCTTGGTTCCAAATGCTACTTTCTATCACTTCGGTGTTCTACAATCCGAAATGCATATGGTTTGGGTAAAGTATGTTTGTGGTCGTCTAGAAAGCCGTTACCGATATTCAAACAATATTGTATACAATAATTTCCCTTGGCCAAAAGATGTGTCGGAGGAGAAGAAAAAGGCAATAGAAAAGTGCGCGGAAGATGTAATCTTTTTTCGCACCACTTATCCTCATAGTTCGCTAGCTGATTTATATGACCCCAATACTATGCCATCTGACCTTAGAGAAGCTCATGAAAAGCTTGATAAAGCAGTAGAGGCTTGTTATGGTAAAAAATTTAAGAATGACCAAGAAAGAATCTCCTTCTTGTTTGAATTGTATAAAAAACTTACCAAATAAAAAACACCTTTAGGTGTTTTTTATGGGCAAGGTGTACTTTTCTAGCACCGTTGGGGAGTAGCAATAACTCAATCTTTCCTCCTTCTCCTCAGGTTTTCTATAAGCCAGTACTTTTACTCAATTTAACCTCTCACTGCACAAGTCCAGTCACCATCACGATTATCAGATTTTGCGCGATTGTTTGCCCACTGAAGTGGGCGAAGGTTACTGATATGGTCTGAACCATCCGGATTGATATGATCAATCTCCCACCCTTCATCACTATCAATGTTGCCATATTGGGAATGGGTTATAGGTGCTCCACACTTGTCTTTGCGAAATTTTGTGGAATCCCAACTTGAAACCTCTTGTCCCTTTTCCCACACAGCTTGAACTGTCTCTTCATCAAATGTTTTCTTAAACATCTTGATTTTTAGTTAGCTAATAATCCTCGGTAGCGCTTGGCCGAGTTGGTCACATCCTAGCATATGTCTAAGTAATTTACAAGTAGTACAGTACAGTATTGACTAATAATGGCATAATTTGCTATACTCGTAGGCATGCAACGACCACTTACACCAAAACAAGCAAAATTATATACCACCATTAAGAAATTTAATGAGGAATATGAGCGATCTCCGACCATCCGTGAACTATGCAATAGAATGGGGACGAAATGGCCCAACACCATTTACGGGTTACTAAATGCCCTAGAAATCAAGGAATATATTATCCGTAGAAAGAATGCAAAACGTAATATCGAGTTAAGAAATACTGATGCTTTTGGTATTTCTGTACAAACCATAACCATTCCAGTTTTAGCGTCAGTCGGTTGTGATAACCTAAATGTAGTTACTGATAGACATTATGATGAAGCTATTGAAGTAGACCGTTCTTTAGTTGAAGGTAAGGGTGAAATTGTTGCCGTGCGTGCAGTTGGAAATAGTATGAATGATGCTAGTATAACCGACGGCGATTATATTCTCATTCAATTAACTCAAGACGCTCAAATTGGTGAACGTGTAGCGGCAATAGTCGGTGACATGGTTACAGTCAAAAGGTTAGACCGTAAAGAGGGGTTTACAATTCTTCGTCCAGAATCTAAAGATCCTAAATATAAACCGATCGTTTTGCGTGAAGATTTTAAGATTGCCGGAAAGGTCATTGGAGTCATTCCAAATCCAAATGTGATGATTGACGGTGTTTTCCCACTAGAAAATAACTTTTAATCACATGAAAACTGTATTCAAACCAGGGGAAATTACAAAAAGGTCTGGTCAGTATGAAATTATCGGACCAAGAGGGGGTAAGACTGGAGAGGAAGTCACTTCTGTCAAAGGTAAGCCGTTGCCACCAACCAGAAAGCCCGGGATTACTTACAGACTATCTGATCCTACAAAACACTAAATATAATTTATGATGGAATTTACAGTTGAGAAATTTAATGAGGTAAAAAATCTAGCTGAAGATTTCTATAAGAAAGTCGGCAAAGTTCGCTGTCCTTATTTCGCAGGTGATATACATTTTAATATAAAAGGATGGGATCACTTGGTGTTTAAAAGTTGGAATAATACTCGTGTTGTAAACGATCAGTTTGCTAGATTTAGACATATAAAATTAGCCCCAGAAATTATAAGTCAATCTAAAACTATGCAGGGTATATGGACTACAAAAAAGATTGAGAGAGTAAAAGTAAATAGTCGTTGGGAGAAAGTGATGAAAGTCATTACCTACTATGAATTTATCGCGGTTATGGAATTGCGTGGTTCAAAAATTAGACTGAAAGTTATAGTCAAAGAGGTAGAGGGAGGCGAGAAATTTTTTTGGAGTCTAATACCATTCTGGGGAACGAATAAGAACACCAATGAAAGGGTCATGCATAGTGGAGACCCTGAAAATGACTAAGTTATTGTTTAATAAATTTAGCATCAAAAAACACCGCCTGCGCGATGTGCTTTGATGGTACTTGGCTGCAGTTTATACTTAACCGCGGGAGAGCCGAAGCCCTCACAAGCACCACAGTCATCATAGCGGCAGATCAATGAAAAGTCAACGATTTATAAACAATGAATCTGTGGATAATTGAAGTTTGATAAAAATATTTTTTATGCCATCAGAATCACCAGAAAACCCAATTCCCGAAGAAAACTCTATTCTAGCAAGTCCCCAAGAGCCTACGATTGATGCACCTATTCCTCCAAACACTTCCGAACCTGCTCCTGTGCCACCTGTGACCCCAGAAAGCTCTACGGAGGACGAAAGTGTCGTTCCGGTCAATACTGATAATCCTGAAATTGAGCCTGAAAGTAGCTCTGTAGAGCAAACGGCTCCAACTGAAAATCTAAGTTCAAATCAACCAATTTCAGAAGCTTCAACACAACCAACGGCTCAAGTACCAGTAAGTGAGCCGTTTGCGAAACTAAGTCTGTTAGCCAAAGCCAGAGAAGCAATCCAATTCCGAAAGCGCAAGAAACTAGAAAAAATAATGGGAATGTTTTTGAAACAAAGCAGTATTACTAACGACGAAGTAGAGAAACTTTTGCATATCTCCGATGCTACAGCTACCAGATATCTGGAACAGCTAGAGAAAGAAGGAAAGGTAAAACAAGAAGGTAGAACTGGAAAGTCTGTATCGTATTCTAAAATGTAAGGGAGTTCTGCCGCTCCCTCTTCTACCTCGCGGCAGAATGTGCGCGCACGGGTGGTGTGGGGCAAGCACAGAAACTAATGAGCCTCGGGCTGTTTCCGCTATGGCTTGGACTACACGAGCGCCGACGTTAAATGAAGTCTCTGTAAGTAATAGCGAAAGCGACACCCTAAACATAAATATGAAAACAAGGAGAGGGGTTGTGCTAGGGTGGACTCCGAAGGCACAAGAAACGAAGGAAAAAACACTCAATAACCACTAAACAAGAGAAGCACTATAAACTCCAATCTATCTCTGCGAGGAGGAGTCCCGACGCTGGGGAGAGGATTCTTTCCTCTCTCCCAAAAGCATGGGCAGAGCGAACGGCTCACTTACCCGGTATTTGAGCCGTTCGCAACCTGCCTAAACCTAGGCACTAGGCGCTCGTAGCCATAGCGGTAACAGCCCGAGGTGGATACCGAGTGGTGCACCCGTAGTCCTACTAAAAGACAGACCGAGCACAATGTATTTCTAGCCGAGCCCCTTTCCGCTCATTCCATTCAAAAAAGCCTCATCACCGCGAAAATTAAAATAGGATGATAGCGGAAAGGGGCGAGGGTTCGCCGAGCGAAGCGAGGCGTTAGCGCGCCGAAGGCGCGCGAGGATTAAATTAATGATTTGAAATAGGTTCTAACTTGGTCGTATAATCTAGCCAATAATTATAAGTTTTATATAATCAAAGTATGAAAAAACCATTTTTACGTGCGCTAGGAGCAGCTCTCTATATTATTGTTATAGTTTTTGTTGTACAAGTCGTGACCTCTGCTTTGAAGAACCAGAATGAAACAATAATTATTCCAATGACCATGTTAAGTCTGTTCGTATTATCGGCTGCGATTATGGGATATTTATTTTTATCTGAACCGTTATGCCTACTCATGGAAAACCGCAAGCAAGAAGCTATTATTTTCTTTGCTAAAGTTGTGGGGTTTTTCGCTTGTTTCTTAGCGCTTTTTCTTGTCGCACTTCTGTACACGTCTTTTTTCGTATAAAATTTGACACATGAATAAAAGAATGAAATTCCTGAAAGTCGCGCTTAGAGACAAAGATATAGGCGCGGTAACCATGACCTCAAAATATGTCGCCGACGACATATATAAAATATTGGGCGCCATTAATCTGGCGGTAGAATACGGTCCAGGAGAGGGAATTCTAACCAAAACTATTTTAAAGAGACTTAATCCGAATGGGAAACTTTTTGTCATTGAACCAAATGGAGAATTTGTTCAAGCCTTGCACCATATTGGTGATGCTCGCATCCACATTATTAGAGGCATAGCTCAAAACATAACCAAGGAGCTGGCTAAATTGGGTGTTAATAAAGTTGATGTGGTGATTTCAAGTCTCCCATTTTCTTTTTTAAAACCCGCAGACAGATTAAAAGTTCTACAAGACACTTATAAAATACTCTCGCCCAATGGCAGTTTTATCGTCTTTCAATATTCGTTGATAATGCGTCGCCCACTCCAAAAAATATTCAGCAGGGTCTCAGTCTCTTTTAAACTTCGCAACATTCCTCCAGGTTTCTTAATCATCGCGCAGAAATAGCCTATTTGCTTGACTTTCAAGTCTGATTTAGTAAGATGCTTACATATTAAACATCTTAGCTAAATTATGAACAACCGACTACAAAAACTCGAAGAACTAATGAAAAGCTTCCGATCCTTCAAGAAGCCGCTGGCTTTTAGGGGCGGTTTTCTTAAAATACCTAGAATTACGCCTTCTCAATGGATGGTACTGCGCGTTATTGGCGAGCGTCAAACGTCTACGGTTAAAGACATATCTGAAAGTCTCAACATAACAAGCAGTGCCGCTACCCAGCTTGTAGACGGACTTGTCCACAGTCGCTACGTGGTACGGAAAATAAACAAGACTGACCGCCGTAAAGTTACGCTGACGCTGTCTAAAAAAAGCACTAAAGATATTGAACGCATGAAAAAGCGTATGCTACGGCAGATGCTTTATGTGTTCAAAATCTTAAACGACCGGGAATTTGAGCAATTATACAAACTTAATAAAAAAATTGCCGACTCGCTTTTAAATAAATGATTATATGAAAACAATATTTAACATATTTAAAAAAGTTCGACAATACACGATTAATCATCAACGCTGGTCTATTGCGCTCGCCGTTGTGGTTATCTTGGGCGGGTATTGGGTGGTTCAAATTCTTAGCGGAGGTGGGGAAACCCAGTATGTTCTCACGACTGTTCAAAGAGGCAACATCGAAGCAAGGGTTGCCGGCAGCGGTCAAATTTCTACGTCGAATCAGGTCGAGATTTCCAGCCGAGCTGCCGGAGAGCTGATTTCTATACAAGTGAAAACCGGTCAAGAAATAAAAGCTGGAGCTCTGATTGCCCAAACTGATGCAAGTGATGCCCTCTTTAATCTTAAGAGAGAGCAAATTTCACACGAAGGACTGATGGCTATCGATTCTGACGACCTTCGAGATGCACAAAATACTCTCACGCAGGCGGAAGAAAATTTGACGGACGCATACACGAACGCGCGTATATCTCTAGTCTCTGCTTCAACTGATATGACTGATGTAAAGGAAGGGTTAAGACCTCTCTTTAATTGCAATACGGGTTATTTAAGTGGTTGCAAAGCACACAATCGAAGTGATACAGAGAAACAATATCGTGGAAGGGCTGAATCCAGCTGGTACGATGCAGATAATCTTCTGTATGAATTATCAAAAAAATATCTGTCAATCTCCAAAATATCGAGCGAGAAAGAAATAGAATCTGTCGTATCGAGTGCACGCGAAGTGGCCATTGCTGTGGCCGAATCTGTGAAATATACTCAAGATTCTATCATCTACTTCCGGAACCGGGCAAATGAATACGAACAGAAGGAAGCAGATGAAGCCTATGCACTGGTAACCTCGCTGGTTTTTCCCGCCGATTCTGCGGTTGGAGATTTAATTGCTTCCAAAAACTCGATTGTCAGTACCAAACGGGCTTTGGACAATGCGCGATACGATCTCGAAAACATTAAAGGGGGTCCAGATATACTAGATATTCGTTCTAGTGAACTTTCTGTGCGTCAGAAGCAAGAAGAGCTAGCTCTCCATTACGTGCGCGCTCCCTTCGACGGAATCGTGGCCTCTGTGGTAGCCCAGAAGGGTCAGAATGTCAATAACGGAACCACTATAGCGACTCTCATCACGAAACAGAAGATTGCCGAAATTTCACTGAATGAAGTGGATGTCGCCCAAGTGGCCGTAGGGAAAAAGGCTCTACTGACACTCGATGCAATCGAAGAGCTGACTATTGAAGGCGAGGTGGTGGAGATCGATGCCGTGGGTACGGAAAATCAAGGAGTAGTTACGTACAGAGCAAAAATTTCATTGAATTCGCGAGATGAACGTATTAGGTCTGGCATGAGTGTCTCCGTCGAAATTATTACGAACGTAAAGTCGGATGTGTTATTTGTCGCCAACTCGGCGATTAAATCTCAAGATGGGGACTATGTCGAAATAGTTGAACGAATTGATCCCAAGACTGCGCTTACTGGGAATGTCGGGGCTTCTGCTCTTGAGAACTTTATCAAGAGACAACAAGTCAAAATAGGAATCTCCAACGATGACATCACGGAGATCGTGAGCGGCTTGGATGAAGGCACGTTAGTGATAACTCGGACTATTCCAGAAGCCCGGACGTTGAGCCCAAAGCAGGGCGGCTTGTTCGGCGGCAATCGCTAACTGGCATGATCGAGATAAAAAATATATCTAAAATCTATAAAAATGGGGACGAAGAGACGTCGGCTCTCAAGAATATTTCTTTTACGATTAAAGAGGGCGAGTTTGTGGCCATCATGGGCCCATCGGGGTCGGGCAAATCTACTCTGATGCATATCCTCGGATGTCTCGATACGCCCAACAGTGGCTCATACGTTTTGGATGGTCATGATGTGTCGAAAATTTCCGATGATAACCTTGCCAAGATTCGAATGGATAAAATCGGGTTTGTATTTCAGGCGTACAATCTCTTGCGCCGTACAACAGTTCTTCGCAACGTAATGCTCCCTTTGGTATATGCCGGTGTTCCACGGGAGGAGAGGGAACATCGAGCCGGAGTTGCTCTCGCTTCGATCGGTTTTCCGGAGGACCGTTGGTATCACCACTCGAATCAAATTTCTGGAGGCCAGATGCAACGTGTGGCTATTGCTCGAGCATTGGTAAACAATCCAAGCATCATTCTGGCAGATGAACCGACGGGCAATCTCGATACCAAGACGGGAGAAATCGTGCTTGGTACGTTTCAAAAATTGAATCGCGAAGCAGGCCGGACTGTCATTCTCATTACTCATGAACATGACGTGGCCAAACATGCAGCACGCATTATTCATATTCGGGACGGTAATATCATCGGAGACGAAAGGCGTGTTCAACAAGTAGTTTCGAAACACGTATGAATATCATCGATTTATTGCAAGAAACATATACCGCGCTCTCCGCCAATAAAACACGGTCTCTGCTCACAATGCTTGGTATTGTCATTGGCATCGGCTCGGTCATAGCGATGATTTCTTTGGGTCAGGGTGCTTCTGGCAGTATTACATCGAGCATCGAAGGCCTCGGCTCTAATCTGCTCACGGTCATACCGGGGGCGCTCGAACCGGGACGTGGTCAGGTGTCTTCTGGCAGAGGCTCAGCAGAAACACTCAAAAAAGAAGATGCGGAAGTAATACGGAAAATTTCCGGAGTTTCGTCTATATCGCCTGAACTCAATCGCCGATTTCAGATTATCGCCTCTGGAAGCAACACAAACTCAACGATAGTCGGCGTGACGAACGACTATATTCGCGTGCATAATACTGTGCTTGCCAAAGGGTCAGTCATTACCGATGCAAGCGTACGCAGTCTCGCGAGAGTGGTGGTACTTGGTCCTAATGTGGCAAGCGACCTTTTTGGAGAAACGGATCCGATAGGTAAAAGTATTCGTATTAACTCGGTTAATTTCAAAGTGATCGGAACGCTTGAGGCGAAGGGTGGTTCCGGATTTGCAAGTCCCGATGATACCGTTTTTGTGCCATTATCTACAATGCAAAAAGTGCTTGCTGGCGTGGACTACCTGTCAAGTATTGCTGTTTCTGTCGAGAATGAAGAAATAATGTCGCAGGTTCAAGAAGAGATTACCGTCGCATTACTCAAAAAACATCGAGTAGATGCGGGAAATCCCGACTTCTCCATTATTTCTCAAAAAGAAATATTGGGGACTCTCGATCAAATTACTGGCGTGCTCACGATATTTCTTGCTTCTGTCGCCGGTATATCGCTCTTGGTGGGGGGTATCGGCATCATGAACATGATGCTAACCACGGTGACGGAAAGAACTCGAGAAATCGGTCTACGCAAGGCTATCGGAGCAACCAAAAGAGATATCAGTCTTCAATTTCTGGCTGAATCAATACTTTTAACGTTTGTCGGAGGGGTTATCGGGGTTGTACTTGGCTGGTTCATTTCTTTCGCTGTTTCAAATTTTGCCGGTATAGATGCTTCGGTCTCGCCCGGGTCGGTTGCTCTCGCATTTGGAGTATCAGCCGGGATAGGCATTGTTTTTGGATATTATCCTGCGCACAGAGCCGCTTCACTTAACCCCATTGAGGCCTTAAGGTATGAATAACATGAAAAAAGTAATGATATAATTCGCTACATATATGAAGCGAGTTTTTGTCGTGCATGGATGGGACGGAAATCCGGAAGAAGACTGGTATCCGTGGTTGAAAAAAGAACTAGAAGGCAGAGGTTTCGAGGTCTTTGTACCGGCCATGCCTAACCCAGCGAAGCCGAAGATGGAAACCTGGATTCCATTTTTAAGTCGGTTGGTGGGCCCACCCGATACCAGTACATTTTTTGTCGGACATAGTATTGGTTGCCAGACAATCATCAGATATCTTGAAACTCTGCCGGAGGGTGTAAAAATCGGCGGGGCTGTCTTTGTGGCAGGGTGGTACAATCTCCGCAATTTAGAAACTGAAGAAGAAAAGCGAATCGCGGGGCCGTGGGTCAACACTCCGCGCGATGACGAAAAAATAAGAAAAATTGTCAATAAAGCGGTGGCAATTTTTTCAGATAACGATCCTTTCGTCCTGCCCGAGAATCAAAAATCATGGAAAGAGAAAGTAGGAGCCGAGATAATAGTGGAACATAACAAAGGTCATTTTACCGAAAGCGATGGAGTTTATACCCTGCCTTCAGCTCTTGATGCGGTGTCGGGGATGAAATAAAACAGGGGTTGTGGTATAATGCCACCATATGAAAAAGATAATAATATTTGCTAGTCTGGTGCTTTCTTTTGGCGGTTTAGTGTCGGTTGCGTACGCGGATCATTCTTGGGGTGGCTATCATTGGGCGCGAACCAGTAGTTCCTT
>Ga0209542_10016890_pt1 | contig 12039 bp, 11 predicted proteins | sample RifCSPhighO2_01_FD_184028 | JGI IMG/M metagenome (GOLD analysis project Ga0209542, IMG submission 184028) | Soil microbial communities from Rifle, Colorado - Rifle CSP2_plank highO2_0.1 (SPAdes) (version 2) | ecosystem: Environmental > Terrestrial > Deep subsurface > Rock core/Sediment ...
TGACATAGTAATTATAGGTGGTTTGGGCAGCAAGTCCGGTATCACCAAAAGTGGTAGTGGTAATGGTGGCTATTAAACTGCTGTTTCTGTAGACCTCATATCCAATCACACCCACATTATCAGAAGAGGCAGTCCATGACAGGTTAATTTGGGAGGAAGAGATGGCACCGGCTGTTAAACTGCCAGGGGCAGATGGAGGCTGGGTATCACCGGCAGGAGTAGGTGTTGGGGTAAACACAGGTGTAGGGGTAGGGGTGGGAGTAGGAGTGGAGGTTGGTCCGACAGAACCGGATGGTGTTGGAGTTGGGGACGGTTCCGGAGTATGAGTAATATTAAATGGATTTTTATAAATTAAGATCCTGGACCTATTTAAGTCTGACACATATAGATTATCATTTTCATCAAAGGCTGATCCGTAGCCCACAGAGTAAAAGTCATTTAAATAACCATCCGGGGTAGTACCCAAACCAAGAGGATTGTTAAAATACATATAAAATCTGCCTTGCAAAGCATTACCCACCACCATCCGATTTGTTGAATCAAAGGCAATACCTGTTGATTCAATATTGGGAATGATCTTATTTGCAGAAGGGCCCAGAAGTGCACTACCGGAAATATTATTAAAAAGGCTGGCATTAAACTCAAGAATTCTCCTGTTGCCTTTGACCTCCAGTGAAAAATCACCTACCCAGACATTACCGAGTCTATCAATTTCAACCACAAATGGAAAACAAACAGTATTGGCAGCTACCTGTGCATATCTATCTAAATAACCAGGGGCATTGGATCTATTACAATAGTACTCATCAGCACTGGCTTGTCCCAAAATAACATCAACCACTGGGTTTGTAAGTGGGTCTCTGATTCGAAAAACCCGGTGGACATTGCTGCCTTCATTAGCTTGTGATACCCAAAGAAAATCTCCTCCCTGCTGTATTTTAATATGCTGCAGACCCGGGTTATTGGTAAATTCAGTTCCAATGGTACCTCCTCCCAAAACAGGTAAAGATTGTTTAAGATCAAGTTTATTAATAGGTTGAGCCCCTGTTGTTAGCGGAAGCTGATATACCCAAACCTCAGCCAGATTGCCAACTAATACCCAAAGTTTTTGACCATCTGATGTCGGTGTACCGATTCCCCAGGGAGCATTAGAGGAAAAAGTCTGTGGCCAACCGGCAGGACCTGGGACTATAACACCATCAGCCGCCTTGCCATTTGTTAATGAACCTGGATTATTCCAGAACATAATTCGGCCATCAGTAACAATAATTTGGTTTGTTGTTACGACAGGATTACTAACTGAATAGCCCAATCCTTTAGATCCCTTGAGGTTTGATCCATCTGGTGGGGAGAATAATCTTTTGCTTGGTTGGTAAAATAGCCCAGGGGAAGGATCCGGAAATGGTGGTGAAAAGCGCAGTACATCCGGATTACCTCTACTATTTGATACTAAAATATTTCCCAAACTGTCAATGCCCAGTGATCCAAAATTGGCACAAATTATACCGGCACATTGGTCATTATTGTTGATAGTATCTTTACCCAAAACTTTTTTGACATTGCCGCTAAAATCTAAAAGCACAAGCCTGCTGTGACCACAACCCTCATCTTGCACCCAGATTCCGGTGCCTCCAGGATCTATTTCTATTCCGGTTGGACAAAGATTCGATCCGAAAGTTGAGGCCGCTGCCATGCCGGTGGTAAAGGGAGGTCTAAAAACTAATATACGGGCATTCCCGCCATCCACCACATATAGGTTCCCTTGCGAGTCAAATCGAACACCGGATGGGTATGAAAATTTATCCAGGCTTGTGCCGCCGGCGCTTCTGTCTGAGAAAGAGGTCGTCCCTAAAACCAAATCAGCGGTTTTCGAACCGGCAGGAAAACGAAGCACGCGGTGATTTCGGGAATCCGCTATCCAGAGATTGCCGGAGCCATCAAGTGCTGCTCCTCCGGCCGTCCAAAGACAAAGAGAATTGGCTACCGGGGTTGCCATCTCATTAGTACCTGCTTCCTGATCAGGGCTTAGATTACAATGAACCCCGGTAAAATCAGTTTGACCCCAAACTTCATCTGCCACCGTATCGGTTGTAAACGGACTGTTATACTTTAAAACTCTATTGTTTTTGATATCAGGTACGTATAAATTACCTGCTGAGTCGACGAACATATTAGTATACACAATATTTTCAGTGATACTTGCTTGGTCTTCACGAATTCCGCATAAAGTTGAGGCCGATGCAGGAGCCCTGTACAAAACAGCCGGGAAATTAGCTGTTCCTAATTTATCTGGAGAGAAGTTTTGAAAATTACCATCTCCGTTACAGGCAGAATTACCGGTTGCTGATGGCTGGCCTATTACAATATCTGCATTACAGGGGGAAGTTTGCCCATAACATTTTGCCAAATCTATTCCTAGAATTCGACTATTTCCCCCATCATATACATATAGCCTTCCCGATGAAACACTTCTGTCAACAATAGCACCTCCGCCGAATGTTAGGTGAAGTTTGTAAGGAACTACTTCAAATGGTGTAATCATACCGAAATCCGGTTGACCAATAATCGTATCTGCCCAAAGATCTCCTGATTCTCCCCTTACACTGGCAGCCTGAGATGGAGGTTTAGGGAAAAGTTGGTTAAATAGTGTATCTCTAAAATCAAAGGTGTTTGAGATAAGTAAAAATCCCAGTATCCCAACTGCAGCCAGAAGGATTAATATTGGTAAGGCCCCACCTTGGGACGTACCATTCAGTACATCCTTTTGAAACATACCATCCGGTATATCTCTTCGAGAATTAAACTTTTTTGACATTAATTAAGTATTGCCCTATACTATAAAAGAAGTCAACTAGCAAATATGCTATAATCCTTCTAGGATTAGGAATAATTATGCAACAAATATCAAATCAATCAGCCTTTTCTTTTATGAAAACTCAGCCCCTTATTGGCATTGAGATAGATGAAAATGGTCAAACAAAAACCTATTATTTTACTGATGAGAAAGAGGCCGATAGAGCCCTATCTAAAACTAGAGGGGATATTTTAAGTCTAGCCGGTGTCTGGAGTAATCTGGATTGGAAAGAAGTTGTTGATTCACTGGACAAAATTAGACATGAAAGTCACCCCTCCCAGGCTATTAATCTATGAGGTTCTATTTACTTGACAGCAGTTTTTTAGCAGCTTTTTTAAATGGCCGTGATTTTGCAGTTAACTTGATTACTCCCTGGATAGAAAAACACCAGGTAGCCACTAGTATTTTGTGTTATGGTGAAGTCATAGAATATTTAAAATCACAACCTGATTTTAAAGAACATCAAACACAATTAAAACAGCTACTCAGAGAGGTCTATCCCTATTTCCTAACATTTTCCATCTTAGAAAGATATGCAGAGATTAGACGTAAACTCCGTCAACCTAAAAGCCCGGGTTTGATCGGAGATATTGATACTTTAATTGCAGCCACGGCAATTGAAAGAAATCTTACTTTAGTAACAGTTGATACAGATTATGATCGAGATATACCTGGATTGAAGCTAAAACTTATTCCTCGAAGCAACCTAAGCAAATAAAATTTCATCTGTTTTTGGTTCTGAATTGTCGGATAGAGGATGAGGTTTTCAAACTGTCAGTCAAAATTCCAATCTTCCTGGGGACAATGTATCTGCTGCCAATCTTGTCTGGCCATATCAACATGAAGATCAGAAGATCATAAGTTATATCCCGGGCTGATTTAGTTCCGATATTTTTTAGTGTAACAGTCCAAGTACCAGGTTCTTCTGTGAGTTGAATCCTCATGATAACATTCAGTTGATGGACGATCAGCCTTATAATTTTGGGTCAGTTGTAACCAGGTTGTATTTCCACCTTTACCAGCTGCCTCGGATGTAGGCTTGGGAAATAAAGTGGCAAACAAGTTATCCTTAAATTCAGCCGAAGAGGATATTAAAAGAAAGCCAATTACTCCTAAAGCTGCAGAAGAACCAGAACATGAGCAACACCTTTTTGGGACATTAACTAATTATATTCATATATGAATTACGGAAGTCAACCGGAATGATAATTTTCCAACATAATAACACTGCCATCTTTGATTTGTCCGTGAGCTTTTTGATCATCACTAATTAGTTTGCATACTTCATATTGGGCTAAGGCTAGAAAATAAGCATCATAAGAGGCCATATTATATTGTTCCATGAGTCTTGCTGCAATTTCCAATATAGGTAAAGAAACTTCTGTGATCATGATTGGAGATTTATATAACTCAGTTAATATTGAGTAGGAATCATCGGGAGATGAATTTTTACCCTTAATAAAAGCATTTAGCAATTCAAGAAATAGGATATCCGGTAAAATAATATTTATTTTCCCAGAACTCATGTCCTGCCAAATGAGTTTGGCTTGAGAAACATGAAGCTCTTTTGAATGGTGGAACCATTGCATTACAACCGAGGTATCTAAAACAAAACTAGGCATTTTAGAAGTGGGTATCTCTATCTTTTCTTAAAAATTCAGTTAATTTAATATCTTGTCTGCCAGTTCTACTAAAGGCTTCCATATCTGCATAAATTTGATCCCACTGTTTTTTGGTTAATTTCTTTTTTGGATGTTGTGGGTGAGATATATGTAATCTTTCGACACGGAAGCCGTCACTGATGGTGGTAACTTTAACCATCACTTCATCTTCTGCCCAGTTTAAAGCTTCCCTTATATCCAAGGGCACGGTTAATTGTCCCCGACCTCTAATTTTTGAAATAGTTTGAGTGTAATTCATACTTGTGAGAATATCATACTGATCGTACTCTGTCAATTATCGGTTTTTAGTCCTAAATTGTTGAACTCCGGAGGAAGTTTCCAAGCCTGCTGAATTTTTAGAAATAACTTTATAATAATACCTGGTTTGTTTGGTTAGTCCTATGATTGTAACTGAGTGGTTAGTGGTTAGGTTAGTGTCCTCTGTGGTTGATGTACCCAGGCTGGTGGTTAATCCATATTCCACCCTGGAGGTAGATGGAATATTAGTAGTCCATTTAACAGTAGCTGAGTTAGGTTGAGTAGTTGAGGAGATACTGGAGATTATTACAGTTTGGGATGAAGGGGTGGAGGTTGCAATTGGGGTTGGGGTAAGGCTTGGTGTTGGAGTAGGTGTAGATGTAGGTGTAGGTGTAGGTACTGGATTATTAATAGTTACTGTTATTAGGGATGACTCACCAGGGTTTAAAGCGCCGTCATAGGCTAAAGCTTTCAAGGTGTGGGTTCCATTAGGTACAACAGTGCTGTCACAAGATATCTGGAAATTGGTTAGGTTAGTTGTAGATTCTCCACACCATACCCCATCAAGTTTTAAAGTAACAGATGTTACCCCCACATTATCTGATGAGCTGCCGGTAACATTAAATGATCCTGAAACTGTTGTTCCATCTGTTGGTGAAGTAATGGAAGTTGTGGGAGCAGTGGTATCAGGAACCGGATTATTCACAGTAACTGTAACACTACTGGAGGTACCAACATTACCGGCTGCATCATAGGCTTTGGTGGAAAGAATGTGAGAACCATTGGAAACTACAGTGGTATCCCAGGAAGTCAGATAAGAAGGAGTGTAATCTGTCGTAAAAAGTGTCCCGTCTGTATAGAATTCTACCTTGGTCACCCCCTCATTATCCCTTGTGGTATCATCAGTGGCAGAAGCTGTGATATCTATCGGACCTGAAACTGTTGTATCAGATGTTGGCGAAGTAAGAGAAACAGTTGGATTAGTAGTATCAGCAGCAGGGGTTGGGTATGGGGTGGGAGCTGGACATGAAACTATAGTAGGAGTGGTTGAGGCAGTTGAGGTCGTATTATTTGCTGTAAAAGTAGCTGAAGCAGTTCCAACATTGTTTGCCCGGTCATAGATTTTAACAGAAATATTGTGGGTACTATTAGTAAGAGTGGTTGTATCTAGTGAAGTACTAAAAGGAGGAAGGCAATCCCTGGAAATGAGATTGTCATCCAAATAGACTTCTCCGTAAATTACTTCACCTGAATTATCCGACTTGGCAATATAACTAACATTAACTGTTCCTGAGGCGGTATTATCTGGTCCGTTAACAACTTGAAAAAGGAAAACATCAGGTGGGGTTGTATCTACAATGGTTGTGCCTGTAGCAACTTCCAACGCCGCAGCCGCATTGATTCTTCCCCAACCGCTATACTGGTCCCAGCCGGGATCTATCATGTCCTGAGGTGTTTGAGTAATAATATCAACTACCTGCTGATTGGTAAGAGAAGGTTTGGCAGACATGATCAGGGCAGCCAGGGCAGAAACATGAGGAGTAGAGAATGATGTACCTGCTTGTGAAGTGTAACTGCCATTCCTTTCAGTAGTCATTACTCCAGTACCCGGAGCAAGAACGTCAAGGCCGGGACCAAAATTCGAATGATCAGCTTTATTATCATTACCATCTGTTGCACCCACAATAATCACATTTTCCGTATGAGTATAATCAACATAAATCCCGTCGTTACCTGCTGCGCATGCGGTAACCACACCTCTGCTCCAAGCGTAATTGACAGCATCTTGAATACCTTGATCCAGTTCTCCACAACCGCTAACGATTAAATTTGCGACTTTTACTCCATTATCCACAGCGAAAACCACAGCTTCCGCAATATCGCTTTGAGAACAGTATCCAAGATTGTTACAAGCCTTAAGCGGCATCACGGACGTATTCCAGCCCAAAGAGCCAACCCCTGTGCCGTTGTTTGTAAGCGCAGCAATTACCCCGCTTACCCTGGTTCCATGGGCGTTATCATCATCGGTAGATTCTGTATAAGAAACAAATGATTTTCCCGGTACAGATTTGCCAACAAGGTCTTCATGTCCCTCAAAAAGCCCTGTGTCTACTACTCCAACAACTATAGACGAACTTCCTTTTGTAATATCCCATGCTATAGGCATACCAATCCTTGGTAAACCAAATTGTCTGGTAAGATAATATGGATCATTAGGTATTGTTTCCTGAACTTCTAAAATACGGTTTGGTTCTGCATATTCAATAAAAGGATTGTGGCTGAGAGCTTGAATCACCTTACCCTTAGCCCTTTCCGGTACTTTGGCCACTATGACATCAATTTGCGGAATAGTATCTTTGGTAGTAATTCCATACCGTTTCATTACAGCATCTTTGGCTTTCTGATTTACCCCCGGTTTAAATTTAAGTAGGATTTCATCAGGGACGGAAGGGGCTTCAGGTTTGGCTGCTTCAGAGGCTGGTTTAGGGAAAAGTTGGTTAAAAAGTTGATCCCTAAAGCTGGCTGTATTGGAAATAAGTAGAAAACCAAGTATTCCTAAAGCAGCAAGTAGGATAAGTATAGGTAAAGCTCCACCCTGGGAATTCCAGCCAGAGGCTGATTGTCCTTTGGACAAAAACTTTTTAGTCATTAATTAATTATAGTCATAGACTAGTTGATAAAATCAAGATTCATTTTGCTCTGGGCTATATAACTCTTCATGAGTACCTAAGATGAAAAAGTAGGCAACGGTTTCTTTTCCTGTTTGTTGCTCCTTGTAAATCGCTCGAAAATCAGCGGTGATATCTATGCTATGACAGCCGAGATAGGGTTCTTTTAAGGAATGGTTATTCAACTGCAGATCAAGATGGTTTTTGCGGAAAATACGGATTCTCTCATCAACACTATTTTGAATTCTAACATCAACTTTCTTGTAGAGTTTATGGAAATCAGGATCAAAGACTACCTTCATTTTGCTTCTCGATGGAGCCAAGCAATAGCATCTTCAGCATCATCAAACACTGGTGAGGTTTTGCCTTCCTGCCAATTTTTTTCTGCTTTACGGATAGCCCCTTTTAAATATTTACTAGGTTCCTCAGCAAGACTAAAAGTAACTGTTTTACTTTTTATAAATTGTCTCATCCAGGCATTTAAGAGAGAGCTTAAGCTAAATCCTAACTCTTTGGCTACTTTTTGAGCTTCTTTTTTTATTTTTGGATCTGTTTTGATATATATAGCTGTAGTATTCATAATACGAGTGTTAGAGTATAATATATACTAAGTATATACCTTAGTCAAGTATTAAATTGCCTAAGATTACAAAGTACTTACCTGTTTTTAGTCCTAAATTGTTGAACTCCGGAGGAAGTTTCCAGACCAGCTGAGTTTTTAGAGGTACTCGGCATATGCTATAATCAGATTGTTATGAAAGCAGACAAAGGTGCAATCCATCCGGGAATTTTAATCATAAAGCATGTATGAGCCAAAAAGGATTCGCAAATATAATCATTATCGGAATTGTTGTTATCATTGTTGCTGGCGTGGCTTCTCAACAGACTTCTCCTGAAAAAACTAAAAACTATATACCAATTCAAAAGACGCAGAACAGTATTGGTTTTAGCATTCTTTACCCACCAACCCCTTCTTCATTTGGTTGCAATCCTTATACAGAAACATACGAAACTCAACAAGGCAAAGCAGTTTAAACTTACGATCAGTGGAGAGTTTTGTATGATGATCTTCTTAAAAATTGCTATACTAAGACGAATGCCCCACAAATTATTGATTTTGATAAGCAGACAATGATTGCAGTTTTTGGTGGACGCTCTTGTACAACCACCAATGTCGAAGTGAAAACTGTGTCTGCAATTAATAACAAGCTCGTTTTTCATAGTATTGTAACAATAGGCGGTTGCGATCTAACATCGTTCAGCTTCCCATTCACGCTCATCGTAATAGAAAAAAGCAATCTACCATTAGAGTTCACTTTTGAATTGGCTGCTCCAAACGTGAATCCCGAACCAATAAAATCCTCGCAGCCAATAACTTCCTCTCCAATCCCACAGAGTACGCGTTATCAAAACCCTTGCCCATCTGGCCAATTTGAACTTTTTGAAGGTGGTTTAAGTAGCGGTTGCGAAAGTCCGGCAAGATAACTGAGTTCACCTTTTTGTTTTAAAAGTATTAACCGGGGATTTTGCTTCTGAGCCAACTGAATTTTTAGAGACTACTCTAAAGTAATAGTTGGCATTTTTCTTAAGGTTAGTTAAGGTCATGGAATGAGAAGTGACTAGGTTAGTATTCTCAGGAGTAGATAGATTAATGTTTCTTCGTGAGGTACCATATTCTACCTTAGAGGTACTAGGTACATTAGTAGTCCAGGTGATAGTTGCTGAGGTAGTAGTAATATTAGTAGCTGTGATATTGGAAAAAGTTACAGAACTTGAGCCTGGAGTTGAGGTTGGGGAAGGGATTGGAGTGGCAGAATTAGGTGGCGGCAGAGCTGGAGCTTGAGGATTAGGAAGAAAGAGTAGTGGGGGGTGATTATAGGTAGGAAAGTTAGTCGTGTCAGTATAGCCATCAGGATTATAGCCATTAGGATCAGACTCAGCCACATTCCACCCATATTGAGGACTTTTGATAACATTTCTAATAAAGGCTACCTGGGAGGCATCAGTAGCCAAATGGCCTCCTTCTTGAGTAATATATAGTACTACTGCACCGGTAACATGAGGGGCGGCAAAAGAAGTACCACTGGTGAGCCTCTCATAGTTTGGTAGGCAAACTCCTGAATCACAGTTAAAGGTGGTAGAATACATTCCTGCACAGGGAGCTGCTATGTCAACATCAGATCCATAGCTTGAACCACAGGCCATGTAATCATCAGGTCCAGAAAATGACAAAGGTCCCAGTCCTCCTGATTTCCCATCACTATCATTAATACCAGCTACAGTGATGACTTCACCGTAGGCTGCTGGAACAAAGGTTCTAGCACTATCAAGATTAGTCAGGTGGTTACCGGCTGCAGCCACCATCACTACCCCTTTACCAACAGCCTGACAAATAGCTCTATGTAGCGGATCACCATCAATATTGCCACAGTTATTATCATCTGAGCCATAATAACCAAGACTCATATTGGCCACAGCAATATCATTGGTCAGGTCAGTGTCTGTTCTGGTGCCAGTGACAAAGTCTACTCCACAAATCACATTTGATACCGCACCTGTTCCCTGATTATCGAGTACTCTGACCGCCCAAAGATTAACTCCTGGTGCTACTCCCACAACACCAGAGTCATTATCTATGGCGCCAGCTATTCCTGCTACCGCAGTTCCATGACCATAGCCATCATTATAAGGAGGTGTTTGGGTAGTATCTGTAGAACAATTTACCCCACCTTTAATATTTAAATCAGGTTGGGTAGCAAATATTCCTGTATCAATTATGGCTACATTGATATTGACTCTTTCATCAATCCCATCTATTTTGGCAGTGGGATTTTTATCAGCTTCAACTCTATCAATACCACTAGGTAGCAGGTAGTTAGTCTGTTGGAGATAGACTTTTCTATCTTGAGAGATAAATTTAACATTAGGATTATTTTTTAAAGCTTCTGCAGCTTTGGCTGATCCTTTAAAAGCAAAGCCAGTTAAAGCATGAGTATAGGTATGAAGCATTTGAATGCCATAGGCAGATTGAGCTTTGCCAGCCTCATCTGAAGGATTTACATTGTCTTGTAAAACAACTATATATTGGTCAGGGATTAGATCTTCATCTTGATTCTGAGCAAATGAAGAGGGTTTGGGAAAAAGTGTTCCAAACAGTTTATCCTTAAAATCAGCTGACTGAGAAATTAGAATAAAAACAATTAAGCCCAGAGCAGCTAGAAGTATTAAAATGTGAGCTATACCTTGCTCTTTAGAGGAGGTAATATTGGACATTAAATTAATTATGTGTACAGAGACTATGAAAAATCAAGATAGTAGATATGATATAATTTCTTTCCCCTGTTGATTTTGATTCAAGACCCGCTGAGGTTTTTTCTTGGATTTAGAATTTGAATTGTACTTCTAAAGAGGCGTTAAGAACTTCTGCTAACCTTTTTAGAAAAGCAAGAGAGGGCATGGTTCTTGCATTCTCAACTCGGGAAATAACAGATTGTTTGGTATTCATTAGTCTTGCGACTTCAGCTTGAGTTAAGCCTTTTTCAATTCGGGCCTTAATTAAGGCTCTGGCAATTTCATATTCAAGTCTAGTTTCCTCTTGTGCTTCCTTAAAACCAGGCTGTTTGAATAATTCTTTCTCAAAATCTCCCCAGTATACAACGTCTTGTCTTTTCATAATAAAAATATATTATCACAGTTCTGCTATAATGACAAGATACATTTTACTTCCGTGACCTAAACTCGGCGAGTCTATGTTCTGCCACTTTTATTTCTTTTGGCGGAGTTTTATCCTTTTTCTTTTTGAATCCGTGAAGCAGTAAGAAGTTTTTACCTGAAATAGCGATATAAAAAATACGGATACTATCTGAACCTACAATGCGAAGCTCCCAAAGCTCTGTACCAGTGAGCTTTTTAACATGAGGTTGCCCTAAACGTATACCAAATTCCTGAAGCATTTTAATTGTATCTCTTACCTTTGCTTGTGCCCTTAAATCCAAGCCTAATATAAAGTCATTAACTGGTGTATCGCCTTGTAGAGTTTTATAAAAAAGGATTTCCCACTTTTCATCCATAAGTATTCGCATTATAAGCAGAGCTTGAAATGCTCCTTACAGTCGCATTATAACAACTTAAAAGTTTAGATGATGAAATCATCGCAAGCTTCGCTTATAATGAAGTCAGTATTTCCTGAGTTTGTTGCAGAGTGAGTTCAGAATAAACTAAAATGTCTATCCAGTTGGCAGATCGACGCTGATTCTGCCTTTTGAATAATGCGAGTGATGTTATGAAATTTTTAATTACAGTCTTTATTATTTTTTTAATTGGGATTATTTCTTTGTTCGTTTATTTCAACATGCCAATACAATTGCAAAAACTGATACCTACCCGTCATTATGAATCTTGTCCACCAGGACAAATTGCACTGTATGAAGGGGGACAATTGACTGGATGCGAAACTAAAACAATACCGTCTTCACCGTCTTCATCTCCGGCTACTCCAAACGTGAATCCCGAACCAATAAAATCCTCGCAGCCAATAACTTCCTCTCCAACCCCACAAAGTAAGCCTTATCAAAACCCTTGCCCTTCTGGTCAATTT
>Ga0209542_10016891_pt1 | contig 12039 bp, 16 predicted proteins | sample RifCSPhighO2_01_FD_184028 | JGI IMG/M metagenome (GOLD analysis project Ga0209542, IMG submission 184028) | Soil microbial communities from Rifle, Colorado - Rifle CSP2_plank highO2_0.1 (SPAdes) (version 2) | ecosystem: Environmental > Terrestrial > Deep subsurface > Rock core/Sediment ...
ACTTCGGCCGTACCCGTGGCAATATCTTCACTGTGAATCAATGAACAAGAAAATAAAGAAGGAGATCGGGAGAGAGGAAGCCGAGATTGTTAGTATCGTTATGAATTATCGGATGCGACTTGAGGACACGCTTGCCAAGATGGAAGAGGTTAGGGCCAGCCACTACGCCCACGCGTATAGGCTCATGGGTGTGGGTAGTGCCCTTTTGTGGGCACCAGAGCTTGATCCGGATCGCAAAGTCCGTGAGATCATGGATCTCCTACGCAAGGAATCTGTTGATATCGAGAAAGTAACTAAGGAAGTGCAGTATCTCGAGTCTCAAGTCCTTCAGATGGAGCATCTGGCCAGCCAGATAGTCTAAATTTCTTTGAGCCAAAGCGTCACAAGTTATTTGGTTTATTCGATAACAAATGAGACGGTTTGGGAGTAGCCACTTCCGTCAGTGGCGCGAATATTGTAGCGGCCGGGGAGGGAAGGGGAGAAGGTGAGGGTTTTGCTATGGCCAAGAAAAGCATTGTTGACATGCCAGTCAACATCTTCCGTTGCGACTAATGGGATGGAGACCTTTTGTGTCAGATCAAAAATATCACCTTCATGGGGGGAAGTGATTAGAGTTTTATCGAAAAGTAGATCGATGTGCTTGCTCACAATATCGCCCGGGAGACCCCAACTGGTGGTAAGAATGTTAGCGTTGTTTAACGATGGCACGATTACATTCTTGATGGTACTAAAGTCGAATGGAGTATTTTTGTTGTACTCACTGTTTGCAAGCACGCTCATGGCCTCGTGCCAGATATCACCCGCGCCTGATTGACCCGAGACTTGGTTGAGGGCGGTGTTCTCGGCGTTACCCACCCAAGCGAGGACAAGATAGTCCGGTGTCCAACCTACGGTCCAAGAGTCGTGATAGTCGCGAGATGTGCCTGTTTTAACCGCGTAATTATTTTGGGGGAGATTAAGGCTCGACTTGGCTCCGAATTGATCAACTGAGAGTGTTCTATCAGATAGTATCTTGTTGATGAGAGCAATCGAGCTAGGATCAAAGATTTGTTTTGCTTCTGTTGCGCGCGACATGGGCGTCTCGTATGTTTGGTTATTGATCAGTTTGAGTGGTTTGAGTTCGCCACTATTTACGAAAGTGCTCAAATAATGGGCGAGCGTTAGGGGGTCCATCTCGAGACCACCAAGGGCAATACCAAGTTGATATGTTGATAGATCGGCAAGAGGATGGAAAGAGAGCTTGTTTGTCAGGAGATTGTAGAAATCAGCCAGTCCCACATATTCAAGTGTTTTAACGGCCGGAACGTTGAGGCTATTTGCCAGTGACTCTGCCGTTGTTACTGTGCCGTGATACTTGCCGTCATAGTTCTTGGGGTATAAGGCGAAGCCGGTGCCGATGTTGTAACGATATTCGCGATCCTCGATCTTGGTGTACGGACGCATACCCTTCTCGAAGGCCCGGGCATAGATAAGCGGTTTAACGGTCGAGCCGATTGGGCGTGGCTCTATGGCCATATTGATCTTGGCCCCATCCTTGGTACTCTCGGGATCAGGTGAGCCGATCAGGGCTAGGATCTCGTTTTCCGGTTCTTTAAGTACAATAAGGACGCCATTCTTCACTCCTCTATCGTATTCCATATTTACATACCTTTTGACTATCTCTCGGAGCTTGATGGTAAGATCAAGATCAATTGTAGTGGTGCAATCCTTTGTACAGGCAAGGCTGGCACTCCCAAGTTCGAAGAATGTGGGAGTGTTGTGTTTATACTCACCACTTGCTTGTGGTTTCCTCACGCTTGGATTGCTCAGAGTGTTTATCAGGGCTTGCCACCCGCTCTCGTCTAGATCGTTGATAGGCTTGTTGTAATAAACGTAGGCTCCTTCAGCGAAGCCTTGAGTAAGATTGCCCAAGTAGACACTCTCCTCATACATATCAAGAATAGCTCTCTTGCTCTCCCACATCTCGAGTGAGAGGGCGTAGAATGTCTCTACTAATTTGTTGCCGAGAGTCCGCTCGCGCTCATTGCCTAAGACTATCTTGGTGAGTTGTTGAGTAATGGTACTCCCGCCACCCCTGCCACCGATTAGATAATGCCAAAGAGCGCGGATTGTTGAGACCGGGTTAACGCCAATGTGGAAGTAGAAGTACTTATCCTCTTTCTCAAGCAAGAGCTTCTCGAAATCCAGAGGCATCTTATCAATCGGGCGAGAGTAGTTGCCATTCTTGTTTGGCAGAATGGCAATGATCTTCCCGTGCCGATCGTAAATTATTGATGAGCGGAAACTATCGAACCTCTGGTTGAAGTTGTGGGCGAGTCCCACTCCGATAAGATACATTAATATGACTATAGTAAAGATTGCTCGCCATGCTTGTTTGAAGAGTTTAATATGTCTTTTCACACTTAGAGCATAACAGAAACAAATTAATATCATAAATAGATAAAAAGAAAGGCCCGCCTCGTGTTGCCACGATAGCGGACCCTCTGCGATTGGATTACTTCGCGTCCATGTACTTTCGGACGGTGTCTCGCAAGCGATTCAATGCTTCCTCGACTGCTTTTTCCACCTCGTAGCCGGAAAGGGAATACTCGTAGAAAGTCTCCATCGCGATCTCTTCAGGGGTCATGGGCTCTTTGTTGATGAGCCCAAAGCTCCTTGCGAGTATACGGCGTTCTCTCAGTGGCGTCTCCGCAAGATCGAGAAATCTACTGATTGTGCGCATTACGTACGTTTTATTTGCTCCACTGGTGCCGATGTGAATTTCCCGAAGAAAATCACACCGCCCTTCGTGAGGTGTTCTTTCCATGTTCCCTCCTTGTTTGTTTTCCTGTGGGATCTTGTTCTGTGCGTATTAACGAAGCTTTTGGATGTTTGTTACTGAAGAATAGGGGGTGTCCGAAGACACCCCGAATCAACTCACTAAGCAACGTCCCGCCCCACAAGATGCAAACTCGAGGACATTCTCGCTCTTTGTCGTTTCGCCTCATTCTGTGCCAGTCGGCTTTTCGAATTATGGCACAGCCAGTCAAGTTGTAAAGTAGAGAGTTTGCCCGAGAGTAAGGCAAATCTGTCGAACTGAGGGTTGTGTTTCTTGAGGGCATCTTCAAGTGCTTGTTCGCCAGTCTTGGAGAAGAACCACTCAGAAAACTCCTTCAGTTTATCCGTTTTTTGCCTAAACCATTCGTGCTCATCAAGATGTGCTAACTGATAAGCCATCGATGGTTTATTTTTGTTGGCCCACTTCACGGCCCACTCTTTGACATATACATTTAGTGGGCGTACCGTGAACTCTCTTCTTTGTTCCACGATTACCTCCGAGGTGATACTACCACAAGTAATCGGATTTGACAATATTCTCAGGTTCATATAATATCGAGATCAGAAAGGAGGCATCCGTGGGTAGGGGCTATATGGAGCAAGGTATCGAAAACCTTCGGAAACTTCTGCAAAGTGAAGTTTCCCCAATACTTGTTTTAGGCATTAATCCCAAGAAGAGGTTCAAACAAGTGGTTTTAGATGACCCCAGATTTAGGTTTCTGGATGCTGATATGTCTAGAATAGATCTTGGGATAGTTGATTCGGTGCAAGCAGTTGTCATCTGTAATCTGAATGCTGGAAATCACACGAAAAGTGAGAATATTCGTGACAGAGCCAAGCAGCAAAAAAAAGAGGTTGTGTACATAAGGCGCTACCAAGTCCTTCACAGGATCTACAGGGAGCTGTACCCTGCCAAACCAAAAGCCGAACCCAAACCAGTAGCTGCGAGAAAGGAGGAGTCGATGCCTGCGCCTGTACCTAGACCAGTCTTGGTGGAAAAGCCGGAGGTAGTACCAGTGCCGGTATTAGAGCTCAAGCCCAAGGAGGAGATCGTGGAGAAGGTCGCGAAGCCACGAAATCCGAAGCAACTCTCGGATGATGAGAAGGGCGTGGTTCTAGGCGAGCTACTCGAGCTTACCGAGAGCGAATCCGGGAGTGTTTCCAAGCAAGCTCTTGCCAAGTTCCTTCAGCGACGAGGCCTTGAGCCAGTTTCCTTCCGAAAATGGCTAGTGGTGGGAGGATGGCTACTTGGGGTCAAGTGTGTAGATAAGATTGGTTCATATCGATCGACAGACAAGCTCAAGGCCACAGCAGTGGTTAAGCCACCCGAGCTAAGCGCTCATGAACGACTTGCTCAATTAATGCAGGAAGTTGCCGAAGTCAAGAGTAAGGCAATAGCTGAATATCGAGCGCAAGCCAAGATCTTGAAGGGCGAGGAGCAGGACATCCTTGATCAGGCCACTGCCAAACGACACCTGAGAGACGAATTGGAAAGAAAGATAGAGGAGCTCTCGAAATGAAAAGAAGATGAAGTAGTATCAGTGGTCGGGGGAAACCTCGACCACTTGCATATTTATGGGGGTTTGTGATACTATAATATCCACTTGTAAATCAAGTTGGTTTTATTAATTGATTTTAAATAATATGGCAACAGAAGCTTTCGACAGGTCTAAGCCACATCTCAACGTGGGTACTATTGGTCACGTTGACCACGGCAAGACTACTTTAACAGCTGGTATCTTGCACGTACTTGATATGAGCAAGGACAAGGGCTATGGAGCCCGAGTAGAGGGCATTGAGGGAATAGACAATGCTCCTGAGGAGAAGGCTCGTGGCATCACAATTGCTCTGCACCACAGCGAGTATTGGACCCCCAATCGTCACTATGCTCACATTGATGCTCCCGGTCACGCCGACTATATTAAGAACATGATTACCGGTGCCGCTCAGATGGACGGGGCTATTATCGTGGTTGCCGCCACTGACGGTGTAATGCCTCAGACCCGCGAGCACATCTTGCTTGCCAAGCAAGTAGGCGTGCCCAAGATTATTGTGTTCCTCAACAAGGTAGATATGGTGGATGACAAAGATTTGGTTGACTTGGTGGAAGAGGAAGTGCGGGAACTCTTGGAGAAGCAGGGCTTCGACAAGAACTGCCCTATTATCCGTGGTTCGGGACTTAAGGCGCTCGAGAGCAAGACTGTTGACGACGAATATGCTAAGAAAGTTCTTGAACTTGTGGATGCTCTGGATACTTATATACCTCTGCCCAAGCGCGAGATAGACAAGCCATTCCTTATGCCTATCGAAGATGTCTTCACAATCGAGGGTCGGGGCACAGTGGTTACCGGTCGTATTGAACGAGGCAAAGTGAAGGTTGGTGAGGATATCGAGCTTGTGGGATTTGTGGCCACAACCAAGTCTACTGTAACCGGTATTGAGATGTTCAACAAGCAGTTAGACGAGGGGTTGGCTGGTGACAACGCAGGTATCCTCCTTAGAGGTTTGAAGAAGGAGGATATCACTCGCGGTCAAGTTATCGCCAAGACCGGGAGTGTTACTCCCCACACCGACTTCAATGCTGAAGTCTACGTATTAACCAAGGAGGAAGGTGGACGTCATACGCCGTTCTTCAAGGGATACAAGCCCCAGTTCTACATCAGGACAACTGACGTAACAGGTGAGATTACCTTGCCTGAGGGTACGGAGATGGTTATGCCTGGCGACACCGTGAATGTGGGTGTTAAGCTGGTAGCCCCGGTAGCATTGGAAGAGAAACAACGCTTTGCTATCCGCGAAGGTGGTAAGACAGTTGGCGCGGGTGTGGTTCTTAAGATTAACGCTTAAATGGCCGAGGTAAAGGTAAAAAAAGTGGCAACCAAGCGGAAGTCTGCAAAGACTGAAGCTGCTGTAGCCAGCAAGCTCCGCATCAAGGTTAGTGCTTACGAGCACAAGGTCCTTGATATGAGTGTTAAGCAGATTGTGGACACAGCCAATCGTTATGAGGGTGAGGTCCATGGGCCCGTGCCTCTGCCTACGGAGATCAAGAGGTATACGGTTAATCGCAGTTCTTTCATCGACAAGAACTCGCGGGAGCAGTTTGAGATGAGGGTTCATCGGAGGTTGATCGACATTGTTAGTCCTTCAGCAAAGGTGATTGAGTCTCTCACCAATATCGAGTTGCCTTCCGGTGTGGGTATTGATCTTAAAATGATGTAAAGGAAGAAGATGTTTCATGAAATTTATAATTGGAAAAAAATTGAATATGTCGCAAGTGTTCGGCGAAGATGGTTATGCTACGCCCGTGACTGCGATCCAGATGGAGCCTATGGCTGTTATTCGTACTAAGACATCCGATACTGATGGTTATACTGCCACAGTGGTAGGGTATGGTGTTCAGAAGGAGTCGCGCATAAACAAGGCCCAGAGGAGTGTTGGTAATTTCCGCGGGACCATGGAGATAAGGTCTGACAACCCATCGCTCGGAGGATTTGAACCCGGTGAGACGGTTACAGTATCCGGTATTACCAAAGGTAAGGGCTTTCAGGGGGTGGTCAAGCGACACGGTTTCCACGGCGGTAGTCGTACTCACGGCCAGAAACATTCCGAGCGTGAGGTAGGGTCAATTGGTGGCGCCGGTCGAGCCGGTGGACGGGTCAGTAAGGGCATGCGCATGGCCGGAAGGATGGGTACGGATAGGGTAACTGTGCGCAACCTCAAGGTTGTTAAGGTTGATGACAAAAGCGGGATCATTTTTGTGCGTGGCGCTGTGCCGGGTAGACGCGGAACTCTGCTCGAGATTAAAGCAATATAAGGCTACTTTCACACTAGACTCGCGCGAGCTTGTTTGTGTTACAATGTGAATATGAAGAAGAAAGTTCAAAAGTCAAAATATGTGACAAAGGAGGATCTGGACGTCGCTCTCGATCATTATCAAAAAGTGATACTTGATGCTGTAAGCAAGGGATTCGAGGAAATGAAGAAAGAACAGAGCGAGATCAGGAAATCCATTAACCACCTAACGACAACTCTAGATGGTTTTCTCAAGCGCATGACGGATATGGAGGGCGAATTTGTAATATTGAAGGCCGAAGTGGCCATGATGAAAAGAATTTTCAAAGAAAAACTAGGCGTCGAAATTTCCCTCCAAGGAAGATAAAGGGCAGATTTCGAGTTACAGTTGCTTATCACAACAAAGACATGCGTTACAAAACAATTCGCTCGATAATCGAACAAAGTGGTTTAACCACGGATGAATTTCGCGCGTTATTATGAATGCCATCATTACCAACTCGCAATAGAATGTTTTGTGATAAGATTAAACTTATGGTTTGGTACAGGATGGTAGGGCAATTGACGCCAAGGGATTGAGAAAATATGTACGTGGTGAGGCCTATGGCGGTGGATATGAGGAGGATCCGAAGTAGTTTGCATTTGTTTGGGAAGTCTGGTAGTTTAGTATCTGTCTGGTTAATGGTTATTTGTTAAGTCCGGGACTTTTTTATTTATGGACAGCACGATATACAATCAGAATGGGGAAGAGGTAGGGAAAATCAAACTTCCTGAAAGTGTTTTTGGCATTAAGTGGAATGCGGATCTTGTGCATCAAGTGGTTGTTTCCCAATCAGCCAACGAGCGAACACCTGTGGCGCATGCCAAGAACAGGGCTGAGGTGCGTGGTGGTGGCAAGAAGCCGTGGAAGCAGAAGGGTACTGGTCGGGCCAGGCACGGCTCTATACGATCACCTCTGTGGCGGCACGGCGGTAAGGCCCATGGTCCGAATAAGGAAACAATTTTCGCCAAGAAGATTAATCAGAAGATGCGAACCAAGGCTCTATTCTCTGTCCTCTCGGCTAAGGAGCGTGACGGGGAGATTATATTCTTGGATAATATTACTCTCAAGAATGTTAAGACTAAAGAGGCATCAAGCATACTTACCACGCTGGCTTCCAAGCTAAACAAGAAGGAGATTGCTTACAAGAAGGGTAATAGGGTTATTGTTGCAACAGCAGGTAGGAATAGTGCCTTGGAGAGAAGCTACGCGAACATCCACTCTGTATGTGTGGATGATGTTCGTAATCTCAATCCCAAGCAAGCTCTGGATTATAAATATGTCATTTTCGTTGGAGGTGAGGAGTGTCTGGGGATACTTAATAAGCGTGTAGAGTCGCACAAATTGAGCAAATAAGATGGAAGACACGATTATAAAACCTTACATCACGGAGCGTTCGACCATGCTCTCATCGGAGAATGTTTATTGCTTTCAGGTTAAAGTCGGAGCCACCAAAGGAGAAGTGAAGGATGCTGTAATGAGGTTGTATAAGATTAAGGCTCTTGCTGTTCGGATGGTAAACAGGAAAGGGAGTGTGGTTACCAGAGGAAGCAGGGTTGGCAGGAGTGCCAAGATGCGCAAGGCCTACGTTAAGGTGTCCACTGGTACTAAGATCGAATTTGTATGATCCCGTTAGAAGTATATGTATATAACACCAATTAACATGTCGAAGCATTTACAATTAATCGTAAGTAACTTCTAACGGGATGAAATCCTATAAACCCACAAGCAAGTCCAGACGCAATATGACCGGTATTGATTACCGTAAGTTGCTTACGGAAAGCGAGCCACACAAGGCGTTAGTTTCGGGTGGTAAGCGTAGACAAGGTCGCGCTTCTTGGGGTCGGATTACTATGCGTCATAAGGGCGGAGCGCATAAGCGACTCTTCCGCGATGTCGACTTCCTTTACAACAAATTTGATATTCCAGCCAAGATTGAATCAGTGGAGTATGATCCGGGTAGGAGCGGTTTCGTATCTCTTGTATGTTATACCGATGGTGAGCGTCGTTATGTACTTTCTCCAATTTCTATCAAAGTAGGGGATAGCTTTGTCGTGGGGGAAAATGTGACAATTAAGATTGGTAATCGTCTGCCACTTAAGAATATTCCCACAGGCACTTTCGTTTACAATATTGAGCTACAACCAAAGGGTGGTTCGAAACTTGCTCGTTCGGCAGGGGTCTTCGCTGAGGTCCTTGCGCGAGACGGTGGTTTCGTTAACATCAAGATGCCCAGTACCGAAGTACGCAAAGTAGATGAGAACTCATGGGCCACTATCGGTTCTGTTTCCAACCCAGAGAACATGCTCGTTAATTATGGCAAAGCGGGCAGGAGTCGCTGGAAGGGTATCCGCCCAACCGTGCGCGGTACGGCGATGAACGCTGTGGATCACCCGTACGGAGGTGGAGAGGGTCGCCAAGGCCGCGGCACCAAGCGAGCCAAAACTCGTTGGGGCAAGCCATCCGGCAAAGGCCAGAAAACCCGCACCCCTAAGAAGTACTCGAACGTGTTTGTGGTTAGTAGGCGCAAAGTTGGAAAGAGAAAGAGCGCGTAAATTGATGAACTTGAACCCACACAAACCAAAAGGCCCCACAGGGGGCCTTTTGGTTGACTAACTATTTACGAGAGAGGCTTGGTTAGATTCCGAGGTTTACCTTAACGGCGGAGTCACCGGAGAGGTCAACCTTAAGAGCGGAGTCATCGTCAGCCTTCACCATAGCCTCGTTGTTTGCATGAGCCTGGGCACTAACCGCACCATTTACCCTAGCCTCGTCACGATCATTGCTTGTCTCATTGGCTTCAGACTTAACATCGGTCTTAGCATCAGCATTTACCTTAGACTTAGAATCGAGCTTAAGATCCAGGAGAGATTTGAGAGAGTAGGGGCGGATTATACGATCCTTGGCCTTTACATTAAGCTTCTCTTCACTACGAACATTTGCGTTTACATCAGCCTTGGCATTGACCTTATCGTTATGACCTATATAGTGGGCACTGACACCAGTCATAACCATTGCACTTAAGAACAAAGCAATTATAGCGTTCATGGTCGTTTGTTATTACTTATAATTCTCCGACCTACACCTGATGACGGATGGGCTTAAGCGGTCTTACAAACAATTTTGTAACCCCTCACACTTTCAAATACTCCCTAAAGAAGTTGCCTTGAAATCTGTGTTTGAGTGACATAATCACAGAGAGCAGCACCGCTAATCTGAAAGTCACGAGGTTTAACCTCGTGGTCGTTTAGTGCTTTGAGTTGAGTTGACTAACTACCAGTGATGATTTAGTTTACATACATATGGACTTGCTGCCTTAGCGGTGGCATAAACTCGGGCTCAGTGCCCTAGGAGGACACATGAAGAATTCACTTAGTGACGCGAAGGGTAAGCTCACATCTCGAGACGTGGCCATAGCTATCGACGTAGGGGTACTTGACAACCTGTTTTCTCGCAGGATCGACGGATGGAATAAGGTTGTCGGATTGAAGTACGTATGTCAGTACCCTGCGGGGGTAGAAGGGTCTAAGGTGGCACATATCATGGTTTATCCGGCTGGGTGGCCTGCAGATCAAGCGCTGAGGCTCATATATGCCTATGCTGGGAAAACACGTGGCCGTACATGGAGAGATCAGTGGCACTTCTCAAAGATCATTTGGTGCATCGGGGCAACTAGTCTTAGTTTCGCTTGGACTGGGACTGACTTGGCCCCTGCGCATAGTCGCACCCATGTCGAATCCGCTATTTGTGAGATGATCGAGACAGGTGGCCATGTCTGCATTGAAGGAGATGAAATCATTTTCCATTTGCTTACGCGCGCTGAGTATCGGCTCAGACTGGTCTGAATTAGATCGGCCATACACTTGCTTCCGACGCCCTCTCGGGTCGGAAGCAAGTTCTTATTTAGGCTTAGTCTTTAGTACGTATTAGCTTGTACTTAATACATACAACAGGGTATAATCTTATTAGATGGTAATTAGATTTACTAAGCACGCCAACGATTTTTATCCAGCTAAGAAATCACAGTATGAAAAAAAATAAAACAAAAGTTAAGTACGATAGAGAGGCTGACGTGTTGAGTATGGAGTCTGTCTTGCCAAACAAGATTGACTACGCTACCGAGGCCGGCGATTTCGTCATACATTTTAACAAGCAAGATAAACCTGTGCTTGTGGAAGTGCTTAACGCATCGAGGATTATGGGTCCAAGTTTTCGTATGATGCAAAAAGGTGTGGTACACAAGCCAGATTTCGCACTGGCCTGATCGAGCTCTTGAGTATTTAGATTTTTTTGATATACTTGATGGTATGAAAACTTATACTTACACAATTCACATTGAACCGGCAGAGGAGGGGGGGTTTGTTGTGAGTGTGCCAGCTCTCTCGGGTTGCGTGACTCAAGGAGAGACCTATGATGAAGCGCTGGCTATGGCTCATGAGGTAATCGAAGGTTATCTTGAGGCGCTTGCTAAAGTTGGTGAGCCAATACCGGAAGAAAAGGGTTCCTTCACTTCGTATCTAACTGTCAATGCTCCAGTAATGGCATGAGTCGTTTGCCTTCAGTCACCCCCGCGCAGATGGTGCGTATTCTTAAGAGAGCATCTTTTGCTGAGAGTTACCAAAAGGGTAGCCACTTGTTCTTGTGGCATGCAGAGAAAAAGATTATGACATCGATGCCGATACACAGTAAAACCTTAAAACGTTGGCTTCAAATGAAAATCATCAAACAAGCAGGCTTATCAAACGATGAATTTAGAGATTTATGAGACTGGGGGTTGACAGGAAATAATATGGGTGTATAATGGTTTACATGTATCGAAGTAATAACAATAAGCATTATTTGCGCCATACATCCGTGGGGCGCTTTTAGTTGTTTCAGTTAATTTTAAAACTTAAAGAAGCCCCACGAGGGCTTCTTTTGTTGTGAGCAACAAGAGGGGCAGGTTCCAGCCAGTAGAGCATATTGCCTTGATGTGACTTACTGGATGGAACGTGCATGGTGCACGGTCCAGTGGTCTCACACAACCAACTACGGAGGAAACTATGGCTAGGACAAAATTGACTGCGGAAGATAGAGCAGCACTTCGCGTGCTTTCTGGTGGCTCCTATCGGGCTTACGAACAGATCACGTATATGGAGGTCGATGGGCTTGTGCCCTATGCGATTCCAGAGCTATGTCGAGCTTTGGTCTTGCCTGAGGTGACCTTCTTTTCGTTCTCATGCCTGGGGACACTCTCTGGGAAGGAAGAGCTTCGACTTGATTTGGCGGAGACATACTTCTTCAAGTCTCGTCGTAAGTGGCAGAGAACAAGAGATGTTCTTGCGCGCTTGGCCGATCACATCAAGGTCCGGATGCACGTGATCCTGCCAGACTGCGAGCCTCGGCGCACC
>Ga0209542_10016892_pt1 | contig 12037 bp, 14 predicted proteins | sample RifCSPhighO2_01_FD_184028 | JGI IMG/M metagenome (GOLD analysis project Ga0209542, IMG submission 184028) | Soil microbial communities from Rifle, Colorado - Rifle CSP2_plank highO2_0.1 (SPAdes) (version 2) | ecosystem: Environmental > Terrestrial > Deep subsurface > Rock core/Sediment ...
CAACTCGCACCCGCGAGGATCCCACATCTATTCCTATGGAAATATTTCTGATCATCCCGATACTAAAATTTTAAACTTTAATATCTGTTATTATATCACCTAATCGAAAATTTAGTACGGGACAAGTATTTTTTTTCTGCGGCTTCCATTTTCCTCCCATGCTGCATGCCTTTCAAATGAAGCATGCCGTGGATAACCAGAAATTTTAGAAACTCTCCATAACTGCGGCCCAATTTTTTCGCTTCTTTCCGGATTACTTCCTTGCAAAGCAAAATCTCCCCTTCATTTTTGCGGTAAGGGAAGGAGAGCACGTTGGTCGGCTTGTCCTTTCTCCTATATTTCTTGTTTAATTCTCTGGATTTTTCCGCAGAGACAAAGGCGATAGAGAGGGTATAGTCAATACCAAGAATATCGTCTTTAATACGATCGTACATGTTTATTTGGAAGCGATTTTACCGAGCTTGCGGAGCGTCTCTATTTCCTTGCGGCGCACCATGCGCTTCAGCGCGCTATTCTTGGCTTTAAGTTTGGATTCTTTGCGGATGTTGTAGCGGGCGCCTTTGACTTTGTGAATGATGCCGGATTCCTGGATGCGCCGCGAAAAACGGCGCAACACGCTCGCGTTGTTTTCGTTGGGGTTTTTCTTCACCTCTATTACTGTGTTGGCCATGCGGGTTAGATGCTATCACATGTTTACTTTTTAGTCAAAACAAGCTAGGATTTAAGCATGGATTACATAACCGAAGAAAAGCGGCAAGCGCTTCTGGCCGAACTCCATGAACTAAAAGGTCCAAAACGGAAAGAAATTTTAGAGAACTTGGAGTATGCCAAGTCCCTCGGCGACCTGGCCGAAAATGCGGAATACCACCAGACCCGCGAGGATCAGGGTAAGCTCGAGGCCCGCATCTCGAAAATTGAGCAGATCCTTCAGTCCTCCCAGGTCGTCTCCGGCGGCGGCGGGGATGTCATCGGGATCGGTTCGAAAGTCGTGGTGCAGAAAGCCGGCAGCGACGCAAAAGCCACTTATACGATAGTCGGTTCGGAAGAGGCCGATATGGCCTCCGGCAAGATCTCCAATCGCTCTCCGTTCGGCGAGGCGCTCTTCGGCAAGACCAAAGGCGAGGCAGTGTCCTTCAAGACTCCCAAGGGCACGGTGGATTATAAAATAATAAACGTCTCTTAATTATGTCTGCAATCGACGAGATCAGAGATGCGCGCTTAAAAAAACTCGAACTCCTTAAAGAGAAGGACATCAATCCCTATCCGGCTCTGGCAAAGAGGGAGCTCTCGCTCCGCGAAGCTAGAGATACATTTGAAAAGCTGGAAAAAGACGGGAAAGTAAAATGGATCTCCGGCCGCATCATGTCGCTCCGGGGGCAGGGCGCGATAATTTTCATCACGCTATATGACGGCACCGGGCAGTTCCAGGGGCTGCTCAAAAAAGATGTGCTAGGCGATGAGAAATTTAATTTCTGGAATGATGTTGTAGACATCGGCGACTTTGTCGAGCTCGAGGGTAAATTTTTTGCCACCAAGAGGGGAGAAAAAACACTCGAAGCCTCGGATTGGCGGATGCTTTCGAAAACACTGCGCCCGCTCCCGGAGAAGTGGCACGGCTTGCAGGATGTCGAAGAGAGGTTCCGAAAACGATATCTGGATATTTTAATGAATCCGGAGATCAAGGATATTTTCGAAAAGAAAGCAAAATTCTGGGATGCCACCAGAGAATTTTTAAAGAAAGAAGGATTTCTCGAAGTTGAGACGCCGACCCTCGAGCTCACGACCGGTGGCGCCGAGGCCCGGCCTTTCAAAACCCATCACAATGATTTCGACATAGACGTGTATATGAGGATCTCGGTCGGCGAGCTCTGGCAGAAGAGGCTCTTGGCGGCCGGATTCCCTAGAGTATTCGAGATCGGCCGGGTGTACCGGAATGAGGGTTCGAGCCCGGAGCATGCGCAGGAATTTACCAATATGGAATTTTATGCCGCCTACATGGACTACCGGTCCGGCATGGAATTCACCGAACGGATGATCAAGGAAGTCGCGCAGGAAACCTTCGGCACGCTTCAATTCAAAATTCATGATCTCGATATTGACCTCTCCGGCGCGTGGAAACGGATTCCGTATGTCGATACGATAAAATCAAAAATCGGCATTAACGTGCTGACCGCCACCGAAGAAGAAATGAAAGATAAATTGGACGAGCTCGGCGTGAAGTACGATGGCGAGAACAGGGAGCGCCTGACGGATACATTATGGAAATATTGTCGCAGGCAGATTGCAGGCCCCGTGTGGCTCATCGATGTGCCGAAGCTGGTGTCGCCGCTTTCCAAGGCCAAGCCGGAGAATCCACTCCTGACCGAGCGGGTACAACTCTTGCTCGCGGGCGCGGAGTGCACCAATGGATTCTCGGAACTCAATGACCCGATCGACCAGGCGGAGCGCTTCGAAGCGCAGAAGAAGCTGATCGAGGCGGGGGATGAGGAAGCGATGATGCCGGATGACGAATTCGTGGAGATGCTCGAGCACGGCATGCCCTCGGCCTTTGGATTCTCCTACGGCGAGCGGCTTTTCGCTATGCTCGCCGGCAAACCTATCCGCGAGATCCAAATGTTTCCGCTGATGAAGCCGCAACGAGAATAAAGAGGAATAAAATTTCTCCTAGGAATTTAAATTTTTTTGTGATAGAAATTATGAAAAGGGCTCTTGAACGGAGGTTCTGCATGGTCAACTGGTGCCTGAATTGTAAGATGGTCTGGGATACCCAAGGGAATCCCGTCAAGCCGAATTTCAATGTCCGCCAGGCAGAGGCCACCTGGTGTGGCATGTGTCGCAAGAAAATCCTGGACGAATTCGAGCGGCAGTTCCCCAGAAAACCCACGATCATCAGATCGGGGAGGCATCCCCGGTCGTGGAATCGCTGACAGCTATAAGGAGGGTCAGGCCGCGAGCAACGCTCGCGGCCTTTCACATTATTTTTATTGTAGCTTTTTGCAAAATACTACTATAAACAAACATACCCCGATAGCGGAGTTGCTTCGGGGTGCTTTTGGTTCTACTTTGGCCCTAAAAAGAACTTACCGTCCTTGCCCGCCGGCTGCATTCCACCGGCGGAGTTGGGACGGACAAGGCTACTTCCTCTGCCACCACTTCATCTCCTCCACCCGGAAGCCCCTGGTCTGTGCACGTGCCAGATCCCCGCGGGTTCCACGTTTCAGCGTGAAGATGACGGTGTTTCCGCGGAACTTGAAGTGGGCAACATCACTGAGCACGGTAAGTACGGATGCAGCCACGTTTATCGGCTCCGTGTTCTCCGGGATGTGAACTCTCATTCTCAACATTAAGGCACCTCGGGCTCTTTATACCACAAAAACACAAATATACAAGAGGTTAAATTTCTGTAAAGTTATCCACAGGTCCTAGTGTTTGCAATGGTTTCACGAAGTGGGATATAATGTATATCAAGTGGGAAAAGGTGGGAAAAGTGGGGATAAGTAATTTTTACGAAATTTATGTTGATCGGCGAATACATACACACAGTAGACGAGAAAAACCGGATATCACTGCCGGCGAAGTTTCGTAAAGAGATGGGCAAGAAAATTATCATCACTCCCGGCCTAGACTCCTGCTTGTTCATTTTCACGAGTAAAGAATGGGAAAAAGTTTCTACCCAACTCTCCGATTCCGGTCAAGGCTTGTCGTTTCTGAAAGCCGATCAACGAACTTTTAACCGAAATATTTTCGGCCAGGCCTCGGAAGTAGAAGTGGATTCCATCGGCAGGATTTTGATACCGGAGATCTTGAAAAACAAGATTGGCATCAAAAACTCCGCGGCGCTGGTGGGGGTCAAGGACAGGGTAGAGGTGTGGAATGAAAAGGTGTGGAAGGAAGTAAGCGCGCGAGGAGCCAAGGAAGCGGAGCAATTAGCGGAGAAGATCAGCAATGAAAGACAAAAGTAAGATACAGAGTATTCACAAGACAGTTCTTTTAAAAGAAACAATAGATGGTTTGCTTGCCCGCCAAAGCCTTGGCGTCGGCGGGAACGAGAAGCTCTTGGTGGTAGATGGCACGTTCGGCGGAGGGGGGCACTCGGCATTTATCTGCGAGAAGTTTCCCGGCACGAAGATCATCGCCATCGATCAGGACAAAAGCGCTTGGAGCAAAGCACGGAATAAGTTTGAAAGTCTAGACTGCGATATTTCTTTCCACAACGCGAACTTCCGGGACATGGATAAAGTTTTACAGAAAGAAAAAGCAGAGAAGGTGGACGGAATAATTTTAGACCTAGGGTTAAGTTCGGATCAGTTGGAGAATTCCGGGCGAGGATTTTCTTTTATGAAAGATGAGCCACTGTTCATGACCATGAAAGACAATCCTTCCCCAGAAGACCTCACTGCAGGGGACATCGTAAACACCTGGAGCGAGGAGTCATTGGAGAAGATAATTCGGGGTTATGGCGAGGAGCGATTTGCTCGCCGCATAGCCGAGAAGATAGTAGAAGCGAGGAAGGAGCGTCCGATTAAAACAACTTTTGATTTGGTAAAAATAATTGGAGGCAGACCCGGGAAGATCCATCCGGCCACACGCACCTTCCAGGCCATCCGCATAGCGGTCAATGACGAGCTCGGTACACTCTCAGCAGGTCTGGCAAAAGGTTTTGAAGCGTTAAAGGTCGGCGGGAGGATGGCGGTGATCACATTTCATAGTTTAGAGGATCGGGTCGTGAAGAGATTTTATAAAAATAAGGAAAAAGAGGGAAAGGCGACACTTATAAATAAAAAACCGATTATAGCGACGAATCAAGAAATTAAAAGCAATCCGAGGTCAAGGAGCGCAAAGTTAAGAATAATAGAGAAAATATGACACAACTTGCATTAAAACTAAAAAGCTACGGAAATAAAGTCAATATCATCGACAACAGCGATTTCTCCAAGCGCATATTCTATATTCTATTGACTTCAGGCGGGGCCATGGCGGTCCTCTACGTCATCCTTCTGGGCGCCATGGTCTTCAACATCGTTGAACGCCGGTCTCTCGAGACTCAGGCTCGCACGCTCGCTAGCGAAGTGGGCAATCTGGAACTTACCTATCTATCCGCTACGAACAAAATCGACCTCGAGCTCTCCGCAGCGCTCGGGTTTAAGGAAACACACGCCACATTTGCGACCCGCAAATCCCTTGGTAGCCTAAAAGTTCCCGGCAATGACCTATAATTTTAATCTGCGGACCAAAATTATTTTTTTTTGTGTCTTTCTTTTTTCCCTGGCTCTGGCGGGGAAACTTTTTTTAGTGCAGGTGGTGCATAGCAGTACCTACGCCGACACCGCCGACCGTCAATACGCCACCCCGTCTTCAAATATCTTCGAGAGAGGCAGCATCTATTTTGAGAGCAAGAACGGCGAGCTCGTATCGGCCGGTACGCAGACCACCGGGTACAAAGTGGCCATTATTCCCGGCAAAATTACCGACCCCGAAGCTGTGTACGAGAAACTCTCGGCCGTCGTCGCCATAGATTATGAGGACTTCATCGAGAAGACCGGCAAGAAAAATGATCCCTACGAAGAGGTGGCTATTCGTTTGTTGAAAGACAAAGCAGACAGTATTTCCGGTTTGAAAATTCCCGGGGTGGATATTTTTAAAGAAAAATGGCGCTTCTATCCCGGTGAGGATATGGCCTCGCACACCCTTGGTTTTGTCGGATACAAAGGCAATGAACTTGGCGGCCGGTACGGCCTCGAGCGGCAGTATGACGCGGTGCTCTCCAGGCACAAGAATAATCCATACGTAAACTTTTTCGCGGAAGTATTCTCCAATATCAATAAAACTTTATTTAAGAATGAAGCCAAGGAAGGCGACATAATCACCACCATTGAGCCGACAGTGCAGAGTTTTTTAGAAAAAGAGCTTTCGCAGGTCAGGGGACGGTACGGCGCCGACTCGATCGGCGGGATCATAATGGATCCGAAGGACGGCTCCATCTATGCTATGTCGGTCAAGCCTGATTTTGATTTGAATAATTTTTCCAAGGTCAAGAATGTTTCCACTTTTTCCAATCCGCTCGTTGAGAATGTGCTGGAGTTTGGATCGGTGGTAAAGCCGCTGGTGATGGCGGCCGGGCTCGATGCCGGAGTGGTTACGGCTGAAACGAAATACAATGATGCCGGGTCGGTGATGGTCGAGAAGAAAGAAATATTCAACTTCGACAAGAAAGGCCGCGGGCCGGGTACTTCGATGCAGGAAGTCCTGAACCAGTCGCTTAACACCGGGATGGTCTTTGTCGAGCAGAGGCTCGGCAAGGAGAGGTTGCGGGACTATCTGCTCTCATACGGAATAAAAGAGAAAACCGGAATTGATCTGCCGAACGAGACGAGCGGCCTGGTGTCAAACATTATAGAGAGCCCCCGGGAGATAGAATACGCCAACGCCGCCTTCGGCCAGGGCATAGCTTTGACCCCTATCGAGATGATTCGCGCACTCGCGTCGCTCGGGAACGGCGGGAACCTCGTCGTGCCGCATGTGGTGAAAAAAATAAAATACGCGGATATGACCGAAAGGGAGTTTAAGTATCCGGTTACAAAGACAAAGATTTCCGAAGCGACCGCCGAAGAGATTACCCGGATGCTGGTCACCGTGATGGATAAATCGCTCAAAAGCGGGCTGGCGAAGATAGATCGCCACAGCATCGCAGTGAAAACCGGCACCGCCCAGGTGGCGGACAGCGTAAATGGCGGGTATTATCTCGATCGCCATACGCATTCCTTCGTCGGATACTTCCCGGCATATGATCCAGAGTTCATCGTCTTCCTCTATGCGGTCAATCCGAAGGGTGTAGAGTTTGCGGCACAAACCTGGTCAGACCCCTTTTTGGAAATTGCGAAATTTCTGCTAAATTACTATGAAGTCCCGCCGGACAGATGATCCCCTGGTTTATCGAAGGGTCATGGTGAGCGTAGTTGAATCATAAAACGACATGAGAACAATCAAAACCAGCTTAAGAAAGATAATAGCTTATATCCTGCGGCTCGAGTCAGAGCTCGTGCTTTGGAAGTACCGGCCGAAGGTGGTGCTGATCACTGGGTCAGTCGGCAAGACCTCCACCAAGGATGCCGTGTACGCTGTACTTTCCAAAGTCACCCATGTGCGTAAAAGCGAGAAAAGTTATAACAGCGAGATCGGGCTGCCGCTCACCATCCTGGGAGTCCCGAATGCCTGGAACAACCCGCTCGGCTGGGCGCAGAATATTTTTAACGGTCTTTGGCTTTTTATCTGGCCGCACCCGTATCCGAAGTGGCTGGTGCTCGAAGTGGGCGTCGGTAAGCCCGGCGACATAAAGCGGACGGCCTCATGGCTCCACTCTGATGCTATCATCATCACCGGCATCGGGGACATGCCTCCGCACATAGAATTCTTCAGTTCGCACAAGCATCTAGTCGAGGAGAAAACCAGTCTCATCCAGACCCTGAAAAAAGACGGCATGCTTATTTTAAACGGAGATGACAAAGTGGTGCTGGAGATGAAAGAGAAAACAAAAAACATCATCCTTATCTATGGCTTCGAAGAAGGGGCGGACATTTTAGGTTCGGCTGATAGCATTTTTTACACCGACAAAGGCGAGCCGGAGGGAATAATTTTTCGCGCGGACGTAGAGGGCACCAGTCTGCCGGTGGTGATCGACGGAGTTTTCGGTCGGAACCATGTGTATGCGTCGCTTGCGGCTCTCGCGCTCGCCTACAGCCAGAAATTTAATTTGGTTACGGCCGTGGGCGCGCTGAAGAATTACGATGTGCCCGCTGGGCGCATGCGGCTCCTTGAGGGAATAAATAATTCTCTGCTGATTGATGACACTTACAATTCCTCCCCGCTGGCCGCAAAGTCGGCAATCAAGACTCTCGGTGAAGTGAAAACCACTGGCCGGAGGGTAGCGGTGCTTGGCGACATGCTTGAATTAGGAAAGCATACCATTGAAGCTCACAAGAATATCGGCAAGCTCGCCAAAGAAGTCGTCGACGTTCTCGTAGTGGTGGGCCCGCGCGCGCAGGCCATTAAGGAAGGGGCGATAGAGGAAGGCATGAATAAAGAGAATATTTTTGAATTTATAAATTCCAACGAAGCGGGGAAGTTCATGAAAAATTTTGTAAAAAGGAATGACCTGATTCTGATCAAGGGCTCGCAGGGCATGCGAATGGAGAGGGCGGTGGAAGCCATCCTTTCGGACCAAAAAAACAAAGAAAAATTACTCGTCCGGCAGGATGAAGAATGGAAGAAGAAAGAATAAAATGGGGTTCTGAGCTCGTGTGACCTTACCGGGGATCGAACCCGGATTTAATCCTTGAGAAGGATCCGTCCTAACCGTTAGACGATAAGGCCATAATATCAAAAATGTTATACTATTATTGCTTTCATGTCCATAAAATTCTTGTCTGTCGGGTGTTGGACACCCGACGAAAACATTACAATTTTTCACCTCCACTCTGTTATAATTTATGAATGTCGGGTAAGTTAAATTTCTGGATAGAAAAAATCACTGCCAAAAACAGCAAGGTTTTTCTTTTTCTTTTTTGCATAACCATCCTGGTTTACGGGAACATTTTGTTCGGCGGGTTTGTTTTCGACGATAATATTTTCATTGAGAATAATGTGCAGATCAGGTCGCCGGCCAATGTCGGACTCATATACCAATCGAGCACCACGGCGGGCTCGGGGCTCACCGGAGACAATTTCTACCGTCCAAACCAACAGCTCATTTACACTGTTTTATATTCATTCTTCGGCCTGACGCCGTTTTTCTTCCACCTTGTCCCTATTTTATTCCATATACTAAATGGCTTCCTGATTTTCCTTTTATTCACCCGGCTGGGTATCTCCCGCCGGAGCGCGCTTTTCGGCTCGATGCTATTTCTGCTCCATCCCATCCTCACCCAGGCGGTGAGCTATATATCCGGGCTCTCGGAGCCATTGGTCGCTTCCACCATTCTGCTGACCCTTTTAATTTTCCTTGAGGCAATAAAAGAGAATCCGCAGAAAAAGTTTTTAAAATGGCTTGGGCTGGGGGCGCTTGTGTTCACCATTGGGCTTTTTTCAAAAGAGAGTCAATCAGTATCTCTCGGCCCTTTGGTACTCCTTGGAATTTTTCAATACAAGAAAGGGGAGCTATACAGCATCACTCGCGCTGGTATTTTCACCACAGCGTTGGCGGGGTTATCCATATTGTATTTCTGCATAAGAATAAAATTTTTAAATTTTACCGGCACTATCGGGTTAACCTCTGGATTGGTTAGTGAATATACAGAGAGCCTATGGGTGCGCATTACCACTTTCATACACATCTTCCCGGAATATTTCAAAATGATGCTATGGCCGTACCACCTGTATTACGAGAAGCCCTATGAGGCTTTCGCCTCTCTTGTAAGCTTAAAGTCTTTCACGGGGTTGTTCCTGATTGTCGCGGGGATTGCCGCTTCCCTAATTTCACTTTTGAAAAAGAACGGCCGGATATTTTTTGGCCTTCTGTGGTTTGGTATTGCACTTGTGCCGGTCACCGGCCTCGTGCCGCTCAACGCCATGTATCTGGAGCACTGGCTGTATTTGCCCATAATCGGGGTGATCTTTTGCCTGTGCCTCCTTTTTGAGAAGATTTCGCACTCGAAATATTTTCTGCCCGTCTTTATATTAATTTTAATTTTGTTTTCCGTTCGAGTGTTTGCCCGTAATATGGAATGGGGTAATCCAATAAAATTTTATGAAAACGAACTTAAATATACCCAAACCTCCGCCCGAATTTACAACGATCTGGCCATGGAGCAGTCGGAGAGGCTGGGTTGCGACGTGGCGATACCGAATTATGAGAAGGCCATCTCGATAAGTGATTCATACCCGCAAACTCACCACAACCTGGCCCGGTGCTTCGAAAGGACGGGGCGTCTGGAGGAGGCCGTGGCGGAATATTTGAAGGCGCTCCGGATCGAGCCAAATTTTTCGTACAGCATAAATGCCCTGCGAGAGCTCGAGGCGAGGGGGATAATAGAGATACAAAAATAGCCTTATTTAATAAAATAAACCTAAATGATATACTGAAGCAATGCCTCCGCGAATAGACTCTCGGTATGCAAAAGTAATAATCAGCCTCCTTGTTTTCCTACTATTGGTCTGGGGGTTGTCGTTTCTTGATGAATACACTTTAAATTTCTTACTCGGGCACATCTTGGCTTACCGCTACACGATGATTTTCCTCGTGGCATTCCTGGCCGGGCTTATGTTGCCACTCCCGGTCAATGTCATGCTTGTGGCGGTCGGGTCGCTCTCCGGGCAATACTTCAATTTCCACCTGGCGATGGTCACCGCTGCTGTGAGCAACTCGATCGGAGACACGGGGCAGTATTTGTTTTTCCGCCATTTCGGGCATAAAATTTTGCGCGACAAATATGCCGAAAAATATTCTTTCTTCGTGAATTTGGAAAGATTTTTCGGCCGCAATACCAACTGGTCGATATTCATCTCCCGCCTGATCGGCGCTTTTGGCACCATTGTTAATTTCCTCTCCGGATACACAAAGGTGTCCGCTCCGCACTTCATACTTTTTGATCTCATCGGCAACTTCGCTTTTGCATTTATTTTTCTTTCCATCGGGTACCTGGTGGGGGACAGCTGGACGGGCGCGACCGACACCATCGGCTACATCACCTGGACGCTTGCCGTCATTCTGATGGTTTACATATTGCGAACGATCTTAAGGAAAGAAAAGCCGGCTAGTCCTCAAGCTTCGGCTTCTCCACTTCAAGCAGATTGATAGCCGGGGAGGAGCCGGCGATGCGCAGCACATCCTTGTCTATTTTCTTCAATTCTTTATTTGACGCGTTGTAATGATTCACCACCGTGCCGAGCGCGTTGCCCAGTTTATTGTGGTATTCATCGTAAGACTTCAGATGCTTGCCCAGGTCTTCGACTTTTTTGATTATTTCTTTGGCCGATTCCTCAATCTGGAGCGCTTTGAGGCCCTGCAGAACGGTCTGGAGGTAGGCGAGGAATGAAGTGGGACTCGTGATGATGACTTTGTATTTTCCCGCCGCGCGCTGGATGAGATTTTCTTCACCGCCGCCCACTTTACCGGTCAGTAAATCATAATAAATAGCTTCGTGCGGGATAAACATAAAAGCGAAGTCGGTCGTGCCCTGTGCCGGCTGGATGTATTTAGCAGTTTCCAGGATTCTATTTTTCAAATCGTCTTCAAATACTTTTCCCAGTCTTTTTATATCTATTTCATCTACTCCCTCTATCATCCGGTTGTAATTTTCCAGTGAAAATTTGGAATCAATCGGGATTATTTTATCTTTGACGAAGACCACCGCATCCACAATGGTGCCGTCTGGGAATGCGTACTGCATCTGGTAGGACCCAGGCGGCAGGACGTTTTTCAAAACTGTTTCCAGGTAGTACTCGCCCAGGATGCCGCGCTGTTTTGGATTTCTTAGAATGTTTTCCAGGCTCTGCAACTGGTCGGCAAAGGAGATAACTTGCTTGTTGGTCTCGTCGAGCCGAGTGAGCCGCTCGGTGACGTCGCGGATTATTTTATTGGATTCGCTGGAGTGGAATTTCAAACTCTCGTTTACTTGCTTGTGGCTCTCGCCGATTTTATTGTCCACTGTACGGGCGAGCTCGTTTAATTGGGTAAGTATGAGCTGAAGCCCGGTTTCATTTTTTGGGCCGTCGCTTTGCTTGCCAAGGAATAAATAGACGACAATTCCGCCTAGCACTATGCCGAGAATTATTAGCAACGCTTCCATGGGGTTATTTTAGCACAAAACGAAAGAAGCACCGATCGACTGCTGTCTTTCGGTGCTTGACTCAATTTTGCCTGCTCACGGGCGGCGTCTACGGTAGACGCCGCCCTAGCGCGAGCCTACTTAAGGAGTTGGAGTACCACCTCGGTGGCATTGGCCCCCGGGACCACATTTGCCACCGTTTGGTGGGAGTAGCCGCTCCTCTTGGGAACAAACCCCCTCGCGCCGTCGGCCGGTACCGGCCGACCGTCACGGTT
>Ga0209542_10016893_pt1 | contig 12037 bp, 11 predicted proteins | sample RifCSPhighO2_01_FD_184028 | JGI IMG/M metagenome (GOLD analysis project Ga0209542, IMG submission 184028) | Soil microbial communities from Rifle, Colorado - Rifle CSP2_plank highO2_0.1 (SPAdes) (version 2) | ecosystem: Environmental > Terrestrial > Deep subsurface > Rock core/Sediment ...
TTCTATATATAAGTGCGCAGTTGCATTGTTGGCCGCCTCCAAAGGTTCTTTATCTTTTGCTATTTTCTCAAGAGCAGATGCCAAAGCCTCCGGATAGCGTGTTATCAGAACACCCGATGCATCAGCTAAAAATTCTCTTTTTCTGGATATCGCAAGTTGAATTAGAGTTGCGATAACAGGGGAAAGCACAGCAAGAACAATACCGATGAGCATTAAAATTCCCTGAACGTTGCCTCCTTCGCGGCTATTTTTTCTTCCTCCTCCATGCCAAAGGCTTCTCATGAAAAAATCTGCAAGTAGGGCTACCAGTCCAACCAGAATTACAACTATAGACATAAGCCTGATGTCATAGTTTCGAATATGTGACAATTCGTGCGAAATTACTCCTTCAAGCTCGGCTTTATTAAGTTTGTCCAAAATTCCGGTTGTTACACATACAACTGCGTGTTTTGGATCACGTCCTGTTGCAAAAGCATTTGGAGCTGAGTCATTGATAATATAGATTTTGGGCATTGGAATTCCCTCTCCAATACAAAGATTCTCAACTGTTCTGAAGAGTTCCGGATGGTCCTTTTTCTGAATCTGCCTTGCAGATGACATCCCAAGAATCATTTTGTCAGAGTAATAGTAACTGGTAAATCCCATAATTCCGGAAATAATTAAGGCAACACCAGCGTAGCTTAGCCCACCGCCTGATACTTTTCCATACACGAAAACAATTGTTGTAATAAATGCGACAAATAACGTTATTATCAACCACGTTTTCATCTTGTTGGATGAAATTTGCGAGTAAATATTCATAAAGAAAAGTTAGAAATCCACTTTAACTGGTTTCTTTTCTTCTTCCTCTGCTTCAAAAAATTCCTCTTCTTTGAATCCAAACATACGCCCCAACGCTCCGCTTGGAAAATTTGCAAGAGTAGTATTATAACTTCTTACGTTTGAGTTATAGAATTGTCTTGCGTATGCAATCTTTGCTTCGATATCGGACAATTCTTCCTGTAGCTCAACAAAATTTTTACTTGCTTTAAGGTCAGGATAGCTTTCTGAGACTGCAAACAGGGTTTTCAAAGCACCTGTTAGCATGTTGTCAGATTCAGCCTTATCATGAGTCGTCTGTGCATTCATAAGAGATGTGCGAGCTTTTGTTACCTTCTCAAGAACCTCTTTTTCATGCTTCACATAACCCTTGACTGTTGAGACCAAATTCGGCACAAGATCAACCCTTCTTTTCAGCTGAACATCGACTCCAGAAAAGGCTTCTTTGATTCTGACTTTGCCGGTTGCCAAAGAATTGTAAACAGAAAGTATATAAAAAGCGAAGACTGCTACAATTACTACCAAAACGATCAATTCCATATATGTTTTTCACCCCCCTCCAGGCCAAGGCCTTCTGGGCCGGCGGCCTTTTTAACTTTTAAGCCACTTTATGAAATCATTATACCCTAATACGTTAACAATGTCACTGCTTTTGGCCCATCCGCGTCTTGCCATAGCAACACCGTATCGCACAAGATCCATTTGCCAAAGGTCATGGCTATCGGTATTTATAACAAGTTTTACCCCATTATCAACCGCAAGTCTGATTATATTATCAGGGGGATCAAGTCTTGTTGGCCAGCTATTTATTTCCAAAGCCTTGTTATTCTCTTTACAAAATTCGAGTATTTTTTCAAAATCTAAGTCATATCCGGGACGCTCATTCAGCATTCTTCCTGTTGGATGTGCAAGAATTTTTGCTTTTGGATGAGAGAGTCCTTTTATGATCCTGTCAGTCATTTGGGCTTTATTCATTCCAAAGCTGCTGTGGATTGAGACAATTGCTCCATCCAGAATACTTAATGATTTATTATCAATAGATAGATCACCATTGGTTAGAATATCAATTTCGAGCATTTTAATTATTTGAATACTTTTTATGCTTGATTTAATATGTTCAATTTCTTCATTTCGTCTTGATATTAATGAATAAATCTTGGGACTACTGTGTATGGAAATACTGGGGTTGTGTTCGGAAAAGCCAATGTACTCATAGTTCAATTTTTTTGCATATTCAGCCATTTTCGTAATTGGAGAATGTCCCAAGTCATGGCTCGGTTCAATGGGAAAATTTGAGTGAATATGTAGGTCTCCCTTCATGTCTTGCAGTTCTACCAATTTTGGAAGCTCGTGTTTTATTGCGAGCTCTACTTCTCCAGTATCTTCTCTAATCTCAGGCGGAATCCATTCCATGCCTAAAGCAGTGTACAATTCTTCTTCTGTGCGGTATTGCTTTATCATATTATCCTTCTTTTTCAGATCCTTGGTCCCGCGCTCAGAGAGAGATAATCCCTTTTTAAGAGCATGTTCTCGAAGCCTTACATTGTGATCCTTGCTTCCTGTAAAATGCTGGAGAAGAGAGCCAAATCCCGCGGCAGGCGAAACCATAAGGTCTATTTGTTTCCCGCCTGTTGTGAGAATCGATGCGGACGATGGACCCTGCTCTATAATCCTATCTTTGTATGGATAGCTAACAAAGTGTTTGACAGCCTCCTGGGGCTTATCTGTAGCAAGTGCTATATCAATATCTCCAACAGTTGGCTTCATGCGCCTCAGGCTTCCCAAGGCCACAGCCTCAACAACTACTTTTGACTCCTTAAGATACGAAACAAGTTTCTCTGCAACCTCAAAAGCATAAGGAAGCGGCATTCTTTTTGCTTTTCCTTTACCTAGGCGATATTCTGCTATAGCCTGTAGGATATCTTCCTGGGATTTATCCCCAAATCCTTCCAGTTTTGCAATTTTACCTTTTTTTGCGGCTTTTTCGAGATCAGATACCACTGTTTGCGGATTTGTTAGCGAAAACTCCGTTGTCAGTCTATAAGCCTTTTTTGGGCCAAGTGTTGGAACATCCAGAAGTGGAAAAACAGATTTGGGAATTCCTTTCATAACCCATTCAAAATGCTTAACTTTTCCTTTCTCAAAAAGCTCTTCCAGGCGTGAACGAATGGTTGGCCCTATTCCTGGAAGCGAATCCAATTTTTTTTCTTTATACAAATCTTTTAATTCAGATGTGGTATTAGTAACAGCCTCCGAAGCTTTTTGGTAAGCAACAATTTGAAAGTGGAATTTTTTTTCATCCTTAATAGCATATGCTGCCGCTATATTTTTAAAAAGTTTTGCGATTTCTGCATTTCCCATTGATACAGAATAACAGAGGATTGACTCAAATTCAATTATTTGTTAATATGCATTTGGTGGGACCGTAGCTCAATTGGCTAGAGCGCTTCCCTGTCACGGAAGAGGTCACGGGTTCGAGTCCCGCCGGTCCCGCAAATGTTTCAAATTACATCTGCCTAAATCTGCCTTATATATTTTTAAACCTCTGCCTGGAAAGGAGATAATAATATGCCAAGAAAAAAAGTTTTTATAAAAAATAGGAATGCAAATAAAGAGGAAACACGAAACATTTTTTCGCAATTGGTAAATCAAATTAAATCCGGAGAATCTTTTACAAATCTTATATTGGGAGCAATCGTTGTTATTGTAATTGCCATTACAGTTATTGCTTTTGTTAAGAATAATAAAGAAGGACAAACCAGCTCGACAAAGGATACTCCGGAAACAGAACAGGAAAGAGATGGGATGACTTCTTCGACATACACAGTAAAAGCCGGAGATACTTTGTGGAGCATTTCAGAAAGTGTGTACAAATCCGGATATAGCTGGGTGGAAATTGCAAAGGAAAATAAGTTAGAAAATCCAAATGTAATTGAAACAGGTACTAAGTTGAAGCTTCCGGAAGTTAAAAAGGAAGTTGCAAGCTCGGTACAATCAGATTCAGAAACTGCAATAACAGGAAACGAATATTCGGTAAAAAAAGGAGATAATCTTTGGAATATTTCCGTCAGAGCTTATGGGGACGGTTTTCGTTATCCTGAAATAGCAAAAGCAAATAATTTGATGAATCCAAGTATTATACATTCAGGAAACGTTCTAAAGATTCCAAGAGGGTAATTGTAAGTTTGTTCTATCGCTAAGATCCGCATTAATGTGGTAAAATGTGTTTATGCGGGAGTAGTTCATCGGTAGAACGTCTCCTTCCCAAGGAGAAGGCAGCGGGTCCAATTCCCGTCTCCCGCTCACGAGTCAAAAATTTGTTACATTTAGCATAATTTTATAAAATACCAATATGGTCAGGACTGAAGTCGGTAGAATAGCGGAAGCATGGGTTTACCCCGTTAAGGGAATGCAAGGCGTCAAAATGGACGAAGTCTCAGTTAGGTCTATTTCAGTGGTAGGGGATAGAAGGGTTGCGTTTACAGAAATAGATGGGAAAGGGACACCTACTTTGCTCGATACGACAAAATTTCCAGGCTTATTGCGTTATTCTCCTAGATTTGAAGACCCTTTAAATCCCAGAGGCTCAGATATAATAGTTAAAACTCCCGAAGGAATAGAATATCCAGTAAATAGCCCAACCTTGCTCGAACAAATATCGGAAGACTCGAAAAGAAAACTTACAATATTAAGAATGGGACGAGGTGCATATCACAGCATGCCTGTATCTTTAATGAGTTTAGGTACAGTTAAGGAAACTGACAGTCAGATTGGTTCTGCTGTAGATCATAGAGTATATAGACAAAATTTATACATAGAAACCTTATTTGAAATACCATATGAAGAAGAAGGATGGATAGAAAAGTTATTAATTTTTGGCGACGAGCCTGATTCAGCAAAGTTAGTAGCTGTAAAATTAGATCCTCGATGTGAAACAGTTAACTATCATCCAGAAACAGGTTTGTCTAACCCAAACGTTTTGAAGGCAATTGTTAAATATCATGACAATTATTTGGGTATTTATTGCGCAATAGTTGGTGAAGGAAAAATTCAATCTGGAGCTCCAGTTTACGTTACATCATTACCAGGGATATAATTTTGCACCTCGGTCATGTTTGCTTAGCCACAAATGGTATGGGTTGGCTGGTTTTTTTGGGGAGGATTTTTTCTACAATCTCACTGATTTTTTTCGGATTTGCAATATTCAGTAAGTAAATTCTCTCCTTGAGCGCTGGATCATATAGCTCGATTGTCCCATAATTTAAAATATTCCCAAGAAAAGACTGATCGAGAGCGATAGACTCAACAAAATTACAATCATACTTCTGCTTTTTCTTGTTAAAAATACCTCCATACTGAATAATGCCTTCTTTTGTCACTTCCGTATATTCAAAGTGCCATCTTGCAATAATGAAGAAAACAATAATAACGTTAAATGTAAGTAGGATTACAAATATTACAAGATAAAGGGAAACTGAAGCAGTAATACCAAGATAAGAACCAAGAAGGGAGATCGCTCCCGCCACAAATGCAAATGAAGCTCCAAAGATAATTTGGGAAGCAATAAGGCGTATTGCTATCAAAGATATGCTTTCTCTCAGTGTGATTTTATTTACCGCTGGGCTTGATGTCTTTGACAAATTGTCCAAAGTTTTTGTAGCTTTTAGCCTGGCATCTATCCTGGCCATTAATTCTTCAGGGGCAAATGGCTTAGCCACGTAGTCGTCTGCCCCTATTTGCAAACCATGAACAACGTCAGAGCTAAGAGATTTTGCAGTTACAACAATTATAATTATTTCAGGATAAGCTTCTTTTATCCTCACACATACTGTTTCACCCGATACTTTTGGTATCTTCAAATCAAGTATCACCACATCCGGATGATTTTTCTCGACAATATCCAAAGCCTCAGCGCCATCCGAGGCCTCAAGCACCCTAAAGTTATTGGAGACTAAGAATTTTCTAAGGAAAATTCTTACCTCATCATTATCATCAACAATAAGTATAGTTTTTTCCATAGTAAACAAATTATACAACTAAATCTCTAAAAAACTCAATAATATATTGTTTTCTTACAATACTTTTACAATATTTAAATATTACTTATAATAATATGTATTAGTAGTGGAAAAGAAAATTTCGAAACAGGAAAACTTATATAGCCGCCTATATAATTATTCAAAAAAGTATATTCCATATAAATGGCTGGCCAAAATTGGATTTAAAAATATAAATAAAGAAAAACTTATATATCTATTCTCCTCATACGGACTCCCTTCGATATTAAGCATATTAGCTATTTTTTTAAGCTACGCATCTAACTTGTATATCGGAAAAATTCCTCTTTATATGCTGTATTTTGTTTTCGCAGCTATAAGCAGTTGGTATGGCGGATTAAAAGCCGGTATTCTCGCAATTGTAGTTATTGTAATAGGAGTGTCTTTCATTCTTCCAGACAATGTTATTCTGGAACTTATAAGCTTTGCTGTAAGCGCAATTATTGTGAGCTACTTGATTGATCTTGCCAGAAGAACAAATGAAATAAGAAAATTTAAAGAAAAAGAAGAACTTTATTCACAAACCTTCACTCAATTGTTCGGCGAACATCTCAAGGCCCGCAAAGAAATCAAAGCAAGAGACGAATTTCTATCCATTGTTTCCCATGAGCTAAAAACACCTCTTGCTTCAATGCTTTTGAAGCTTCATGGTATGCTTAACAGCGTTTATAATGTTTCTCTTGCTAATTTTTCCGTTCGTGAATTAATGCAGGTATTGGAGAATGCTGAAAAGCAAATAAAATGGCTTTCAACAATGATAAACGATCTTATTAATGTATCTATGATTACAACAGGAAGGATGGATCTGAAACTTCAGAATGTTGATCTTGTCGTAATAACAAATAGAGTAATGCAGAATTTCTCAGAACTTCTCAAGCGTGAAGAATATACAATCAAAATTGAAGCAAAAGCTCCGGTTGTTGGACGCTGGGACGAAGTAAGAATCGAGCAGGCGATAACAAATCTTGTCTCAAATGCGATTAAGTACGGACAGGGCCAACCGATTGATATCAAGATTTTAACTGTCGGAAATATGGGAAAATTCATTATTCAAGATCACGGGATCGGAATTCCAGAAAAAGAACAAAAAGTTATTTTCGATCTTTTTAAACGCGCCGAAGAACAAAACGGTAATCACAAAGGACTCGGAGTGGGCTTATATATTACCTCACAGATTGTAAAAGTCCATGGCGGAAGTATAAAAGTATCAAGCACGCCCTTGAAGGGGTCTTGTTTTACAATAGACTTGCCGCTTAATCAAAAGGGGAAAGTATAGGAATACATTTTACTTACTCTTCCATTTTTAACTTCAACTCCATCATTTTCCAAAAGCTTTTTTTTGCCTAATAAACCTCCGTGTCCGCTATATCCGCAAAGACTTCCGTCTGACGCAACTACTTTATAACAGGGGTAACCAACCGGATCAGCATTGCCAGCCATAATTCTTCCAATCGCTCGGGGAGAAGTTTTGCAAACCCTTGCCATTTCTTTGTAAGTCACAACTTTTCCTTTTGGAATTTTTTTAAGCATCAAAATCGCCTTATGCACGAAAATATCTTATCAAATTTTCCCGGTTGACGATAGCTTAGAGTTTTGATAATATAAATCGTGCACGCTAAATATATTTTCGTTTCAGGCGGAGTCATATCGGGAATCGGCAAAGGAACTACAGTTGCCTCTATTGCTCTCCTTCTCAAATCTGCGGGCTACAAAGTCGCGCCAATCAAATTTGAAAATTATCTTAACGTTGATGCGGGTACTATAAATCCTATTGAACATGGAGATCCATTTCTTTGTGAAGACGGAACTGAAGCGGATATGGATATCGGAAGCTATGAAAAGTTCCTGAACGAAGATATGGGAAAAGATAATTTTGTTACAATGGGGCAAATTTATAAAACAGTTATAGATCGGGAAAGACGTTTTGAGTATAACGGAGAAGATGTTGAAGCAATTCCTCACATTACGGATGAAATAATTAAGCGCATTGTCAGTTTGGGACACAAAAAAAATGCAGATTTTGTCATAATTGAGCTGGGTGGTACAGCAGGGGAGTATCAAAATATTTTTTATTATGAAGCGTCCCGCATAATGACTCTTAAAAATCCCGGAGAAGTTCTCCATATTCATGTGAGTTACGTGCCAACACCAAGCCATTTGGGAGAACCCAAGACAAAGCCAACGCAGCTATCTGTCAGAACTCTGAATTCAATGGGAATTCAACCTGATTTTATAGTAGCAAGATCTGAAAAATACCTGGATCAGAGGCGACGCGATAGATTTGCTTTATTTTGCAATATGCGCCCTGATGATATTATTTCAAATCCCGATCTTTCATCTGTTTATGAAATTCCTTTAATTTTGCGTAAGCAAGACTTGGACAAAAAAATTCTTAATAAACTTCATATGCAGGTTAAGACTCCCAATCTTAAAGCTTGGGAAAATTTATTAGCCAAAATAAAAAAAGGAGGAAAAAAAGAAATCGAAATTGCAATCATAGGCAAGTACTTTGGAACAGGAGATTATCAGCTCCGAGATTCATATGCAGCACTCTTTGATGCAATAAACCACGCATCCTGGCAATTGGGAGTTGCAGTAAAAACACGATGGATCGATGCTGAAAAAGTAGAGAAATTAGGAGCGGAAAAAATTATAGGTAATCCAGCGGGAATAATTGTGCCAATTGGATGGGGCGAAAGAGGATCTGAAGGGAAAATTCTCTCAGCTTCTTACGCCAGAGTCAAAAAAATTCCTTATCTGGGATTATGCTATGGCATGCAGTTTGCGGTAGTTGCATTCGCAAGAGATATTCTTTCATGGAAAGACGCAAACACTACGGAATGTAATCCAGATACCAAATTTCCGGTAGTTCATCTGATGTCCAAGCAGGAAGAAGTTATGAAAAGACGTGCGTATGGAGGAACAATGAGGCTTGGTAAATGGGACGCAATAGTTAAAAAAGGAACATTAGCATATTCGTTATACAAAAAAGAACTTACAAGCGAGCGGCATAGGCATAGATATGAATTTAATAATAAATACGCAGATCAACTAGAAAAAAAAGGGCTTGTAATTAGCGCGCTTTCTGTTGTTGAGAATCTTGTTGAGATAATAGAGCTCCCAAAATCATCTCATCCATTTTACCTAGGCACCCAAGGACATCCGGAATACAAAAGCCGGCCTCTCAACCCCCACCCAATATTCTTGGGTTTTCTTGAGGCTTGTGCTATAATATCAAAATGATTCAGAAGATTGATTTTGTTCCGGGAGATATAGTAAGGGTCCACGAGAAAATAAAAGAAGGAGACAAGTACCGGATTCAGATTTTTGAAGGTACGGTTCTTGGTATTAAAGGACGGGAAGAAAATAACAGTTTTACAGTTATGAAAATGGTAGGAGAAATTGGTGTTGAGAAAATTTTCCCGGTTAAGTCTCCGAATGTTGAAAAAGTGGAGGTCAAAGAGCATTCAAAGACCAAAGTAAGACGCGCGAAATTGTATTACAAAAGAGTTCCCCGGACAAACCCTTAAGTGAAGATTACGAATCCAATAGGAAAATTGGGAGAAGACAAAGCCTGCGAATATCTTCGTCAAAATGGCTATAAAATCATTGAACGGAATTTTAGAAAAGGTTATGGTGAAATAGATATTGTTGCTACCAATAAAGATGTTCTTGCATTTATTGAAGTAAAAACCCGAACATCGAATAGTTTTGGCAGTCCTCTTGAATCAATAACTTATTGGAAACTAAAATCCCTTATCAAAACCGCACAGTATTATAGAATGATTCATCCGAAACTTCCGGACAGTCTTCGTATTGATGCTGTGTCAATAGTATTAAACGGAGACGAAGTCCAAAGCATAGAACTCACAAAAAACATTAGTGGGTTTTAGCTTTGCAATATTTGCAATAGCTTTGCAAGGCGTCCCCCTGCAAGGCTCTGCGAGGCTACTGTATGCTTAAGCTTTTTATTCGGTCGCGGAGGATTGCTGCGGTTTCAAAGTCAAATTTATCAGCCGCCTGCTTCATTTCTTTTCTTAATCTTTTCACCAGAACTTCTTTATCATCCGGTAGAAGAATTTCTTTATTCTCCAGTTTCCAAAAATAATCAGAGTCTTTATTTTCTTCTTTCTCAACCAGCCTTGCTCTGATTGTTTTTTCTATGCTTTTTGGCGTGATGTTGTTTTTTTTGTTATACGCCAGCTGGAATTTACGTCTCCTGTTAACTTCTTTGATTGCCGCATCCATTGATTTGGTTTTCGTATCAGCATACATAATTACTTGAGAATCAACATTTCTTGCTGCTCGACCCATTGTCTGAATTAACGAGGTTCTACTCCTTAGGAAACCCTCTTTATCCGCATCAAGAATAGCAACGAGAGAAACCTCCGGCAAATCAAGCCCTTCCCTAAGAAGATTTATTCCAACAACCACATCATATTCCCCATGTCTTAGCTTCTCCAAAACATCCTGCCTTTCAAGTGTCTCAATATCTGAATGAAGATACGCAACTTTTATCTCGCGCTCCTGAAGATACGAGGAAAGCTCTTCTGCCATACGTTTCGTGAGTGTAGTTACTAGAACCCGCTGTTTTTTCGCAACTCTTTTATTTATCTCAGAAATAAGATCATTAATTTGTCCTAGTGTTGGCTTAATAACAACTTGCGGATCTACAAGTCCTGTTGGCCGAATCAGTTGCTCAACAATTGCATTATGTTCTATTGCAAGCGATAATTCATACTCATCAGGAGTTGCGCTGACATAAATTATCTCATTTAATCTTTGCATTAACTCCTGGAATTTAAGCGGTCTATTATCCAAGGCTGAAGGAAGCCGGAATCCATAGTCAATCAAAGTTTGTTTTCGCGAACGGTCTCCATTGTACATTCCGCGAAGCTGTGGAACTGTCATATGCGACTCATCAATAATACATAAAAAATCTTTTGATGAATGATTAAAATAATCAAGAAGTGTATATGGAGGCTCTCCGGGGGCGCGGCCGTCAAAATACCTTGAATAGTTCTCAATTCCGTTTACATATCCGATTTCCTTAATCATCTCCAGATCAAAATTGGTTCTTTGCTCAAGACGCTGCGCTTCCAAAACCTTGCCAATTTTTTTTAGCTCGAGCACCCTTTCTTCCATATCAGATCGGATTTTTGGAAATACGTCTTGGTATGTTAAGGGATCAGTCATGTAATGTTTCGCAGGGTATACTACTGTACTTTCCATTTCTTCGATTATGTCACCAGTCAAAGCGCTGAATTCTGTAATTGATTGAATTTTTTCACCTTTCGTTTCAATTCTTATTCCGGTATCCTTGTACGCTGGAAAAAGATCAAGAGAATCTCCTCTTAGGCGAAAACTTCCTCTTTCAAAAGCATATTCATTACGTACGTATTGTAAGTCAGAAAGCCTTGTCATAATTTGTTTTAATGTAATTTGCATTTTGCTTTTTAATTCTAAGACAAACTTGCCATATTCAACCGGGGACCCAAGATTGTAAATGCAAGAAACTGACGCGACAACAATTACATCATTTCTTGTCAGAAGGTTTGTGGTTGCTGAAAGCCTTAACTTGTCTATTTCTTCATTGATTTCTGCTTCTTTCTCAATATAAGTATCAGATTGAGGAACATAAGCCTCCGGCTGATAATAATCATAATACGAGACAAAATAGCTGACTGAATTTTCAGGGAAAAAATCCCGAAATTCCTGGTAAAGCTGTCCTGCAAGAGTTTTGTTGTGAGAAATAACAAGAGTTGGTTTTTGGATTTGGGCAATAACATTTGCCATCGTGAATGTTTTTCCGCTTCCAGTCACTCCGAGAAGAACCTGGTTTCGTATGTGTTTTGACAGATTTTCAGCTATTTTTTTTATCGCCTCCGGCTGGTCGCCAGTGGGTTTGAAATCTGAAACTAATTTAAATTTCATATACTGTATTTTACCATACGATTGTACTGTTTGATTAAGCTTGCTATAATACCAACTATCATGCCAAGCGCAGAACGAATAGATGGAAATATAAATCCAGTACCTCCGAATGAATTAAAAAAGAAAATTGCTAATGCTTTTCCAACTTACTTCCGTAATCAATTTCTATTAAAAACAGTAAGATTGGTTGGTGTAGGATCGATTTCATTGGGAATTGCAGCCGCTGG
>Ga0209542_10016895_pt1 | contig 12037 bp, 13 predicted proteins | sample RifCSPhighO2_01_FD_184028 | JGI IMG/M metagenome (GOLD analysis project Ga0209542, IMG submission 184028) | Soil microbial communities from Rifle, Colorado - Rifle CSP2_plank highO2_0.1 (SPAdes) (version 2) | ecosystem: Environmental > Terrestrial > Deep subsurface > Rock core/Sediment ...
TCCAAGGTCACGAGCAATTTCTCATCCTTGGCAGGGCTTGCCCGGATCCGTGTGAACTGCACTGTTCCCGCAGTGACCGGCGGAGTGCTCGCAGCCCCGGTTGCATCCCAGCCTGTGCCAAGCCACTGCTGGTACTGCGCGGTTGTGGCGCTCGCACTTAGCTGGAAGCTAGCCATCCCATTCGTGGAGTTGTATGCCGCCTCAAGCATCCTAAGGGAAATGGAATCCGAAATATTGGTGTTGTTTATATTCCCCGAAAGCAGCGTCCCTTTTGCAAAGTAGTAATCCGAGGCATTGAACTGCTTCACAACGGTTGCAGAACCGGCTAGGCCAAGAAGGCAAAAAAACGTTATTACTAGCACCAGCCCTTTCCTTTCCATTACGCCCCCTCTTCAAGGAACGAAATGAGAATGAAACGGGGATTTAAATTATATCGTGAAGGGGCCGAGTATTGGCCCAAATGAAGCCTAAAAATCAGCCATTAAGCTACAGTCCGGTTTTCATCATCCTCTGGCATAAAAATAAACCGCATGTTGATTTCTCATCAACGCAATCGATTTATTTGGGGCCGTTATGGTAACAGGTGTGGGGGCGAGGGATCTGGATGCTCCTAAAAATGCTTTTTGCAGTTGCGCTCCTTGCATGCACATGCGATGCACTCCCCGAATTCAGCCACCTATTTGAAACGCGTCCCTCTGCAGTCCTCCTTCCATTGGTTGCATTCCCAGAAAGCTGCAGCCCCCTTAATTTCGAATTCGAATTCCTAGACAGGAGCGATTTGCCAATGGATGCACCTTTGGCAATTTCATATTATGAACAGGCGCGGCAAAATTTCCTTTCTGCAAGGGCGGTTTCCAGATATGGTTCTTCCCCCCTTGTAACTCCCGGCCAGATGGAGCATGCCGCCTCGATAATTTGCCATCAGTATGCGCTCGACTCGCTAAATCACGCCTCCCTTGCCATGGCCGCCATTTTTTCTCACATTGACTCCAAATCCGGTGATTTGGATATGGTTCAGGGGGACGAGGATGGTTTTGCCGCGGGGCTTCTGGAAGAAAAGGCGGCATTTGAGGAGGACTTGAAATCCAAACAGCCAAGAAGCCCCCTTTCATCAAAAGTGCTCGCGGCCGCATCAGGCCTTGCGAAGGTTTGGTCAGATTTTCCGAATCTTAGAGGCAATTCCGCATATTTCTACCTGGTTCTTGGTAAGGGGGGTGCAGTCCACGAGGCCTCAATTTTCGCACGCAGGCTTGGTGGCGCTGCAAAACAGCTCGAATTTTTCAATTTAAACCTTTCGCGGCAATATGTGCCTGCGTTGTATTCGGGGGAGGAGGCAATTGCAGAGATAAAGCGCAGGAAGATTGGCGAGGTTAGCCGGAATATACTCTATTTGGCCCCTGAAAGCAAACTTAATGCAGCCGATTCTGCCTCCTTTTTCGATGAGGCGCTGGAGCTGGAGGCAATGGTCAAAAGGGCAAAATCGTTTCGTGCGGATTCCGAGCGGGCAATTTCATCCAAGGAGCGGGGTTATTTGGCTTATTCCGTTCTCCAATTATCCAACGCCCAAAAGGCGCTTTCTGAGGTAGTTGGGAGGGCAGAAAGGCTGCTTGCCAGATCCGAATCACTTGAAGTAGCACTAGCGGATTTACAGGGGAAAATGGAAGGCAGCGTAGCCGATGCAATAGATGGAAAAAAAGGCCAGCCGCTTGCGCATTCGTTCCTCACCAGGAAGTTCGGCGAATTCCGAAAGGAACGCGATCGCTATGATGAATCAGATCCCATAGGGGACAGAATAAATTTCCAGGCGAAGCTTATCCGAAACCTTGCCGTAATATTGGATGAGGCGGCAGCAACAGATACCGCGGCTTTGAAACTAACAAAGCTGAAGGGGAACGTGCAGGGCCTTGATTCCACTATCTCAAAGGCAAAGCAGGATGGCCTTGATGTATTCGGTGAGGAGAGCGCTGCTATGGCCCTGAAGGCATCGCTTACGGAAATGGACTTTACTTCAGATCTTGGCCTCCTTGAGCAGCTAGAGGGGCAGCAGAAACAAGTCGAAGAATCCATCATTGAAAAAGCAACCGAAAAGTTCGGGCACCTCTCCAAGGATTATTACGAACTAAACGGCATGGCTGAATATCTTTCGCCTGAGAGCCGCATAATACTCGAGGGGTTCGCCGATTTTTTCGATGCTGGACAGCTGGATGCCGGATCAAACCTTGGAAGGCTTTCCGATCTTGAGAAATTCATCGTGAGGGAATCGGAGAAGCTGGATGCGCAAAAACCTAAAATCATCTCGGAGCACCTCCTGAGCACAATGGCAATAACGGAAATATCCGATCCGGCGCCCCCGGATACGCAAACAATGTTTACTGCCTATGTCTCCTTCGAAAACCTCCTGGGATTTAATGCCAATAACGTCAAGGTTCCGCTTGCCCTGCCATTGGGGAGCGTCCTGCTGAATGCGACAAGCGGCCTGTCATTGGCAAGAGAAAACGGCAAGCTCTTCCTTGCAATCGGGGAACCCGCCCCCGTGTATTTTGCAGTCCTGCAATTTGAGGCAATTGCCAATTCTATCCTCTCCTCGGATGCTGCTGTTGAGGTGGCGAACCAGGACGAGGTGCGGCTTCGAAAGACGGTGAAATTCCGCACCTCCCGAAGCTCGAACCCCCTTATAATTTTCGATGCGCCTTCCGCACTCGCCGCCGTCGAATATGCCGGCCGTTATGAAAGCTCCATTGCCGACCATTTGCTCACAATTGTGCCGGAGGCGTTTCCTGGTGACAATGCCCTATCTGCCATTTTCACAATTCAAGATCCATTTAGCCTTTCCCAAAAAGCAATAGGCAAAAGCAATTCTTCCCTCACGATCGAATTCGACTATGCAAACATTGCACTTGATTTGCCGCATGCAGAAATCGAATACCGCAGCCTCGGGGAATGCGACATTTCAAAAATCCTCGTTCTCCAATCAGATTTCCAATTCACGGATTCCTCGAAAGGAAATTACCTGGTATTCTCGCTTAAGGCCGGGGAATGGCCGCAGGGCCTTGAAAAAAAGCTGACGCTGAAACTCATCTGCAATAATCCCATCTCCGAGCTTCTAGAGCGGGAACTTATGTCAATAAACTCCTCGGGAAGCCTGAGCGATATGCTTTCCATCCAAAAAACTAGGCAATCCCTGGATGAGGGCAACTACCTAAAGGCACTTGAAAATTTGCAATTGGCAGGCGAATACTCCGATTCCTCATTCAATTTTAACGAGAAAGCAGCGCTTCTGCGGATTGCTGCCTTGTTCATGCATGAACGCGGATATGAGGTGCAGTTCGGCCTTGAACTCGAAGGCCTTATTATGCACTCTGAAGCGCTCGCGGAGGGGAATGATTTTGACGGGGCGATATCCGCCTTGGCATCGGCAGAAAAAGACCTGAAGTCAATGCTTGAAGCTAAGCTCGCGTTGGCACGGACGCGGTGCAATTCCGGCTGCCGCAGCGAACTTCTGGATAAATTGAAATCCCTATCGGTTGGTATTCTTTCACGCAGCTATGCCGATGCGCTCTTAGCTGCAATGGAATTTGATACGGGTATGCAGGAGGACTATAATGCTTCGGCGCTAAAAGCACGTGAGAAAGCGGATGCCATTGCCGGCTATGCGGATTTAGCCCTACGCTCCCAAGACGCCCTTTCCGACTTTGCCATTTTTTTCCAGCCGGAAATCAACGCTGGAAACGGCGTGGGTTCAAATACGGCGTATAAGTCGGGCCTTGCCGCAAAGACTTCGCTTGAAAAACTCATGCGTGACCTTTCGCAAATTAATAACGCGGTTGAAGTGGGGGATGCCGAAAAATATTCTGCAAATATGATATCGGAAACCATGGATTCCGGTGAAGGGGCGCTGCTGGCCCTAATTACTGCAAATGCAAAAATAAGGGACATGGCCAGAAGCGAACTTGATGGGGCAAATAGGCGGCAAGAGCAATTCGGGGGTGCAAATGGGGCGGGTGAAGCCTTGGAAAAGGCCAAGGGAGAGTTCGATTCAGGGCATTTCTTTACCGCATACCTATTGGCAAGCGAACTAAGCACCGGCTTGATGCCTGCCGCCAATGCAAAATCGCAGGACTTATCGTTGCTCGCTGTTCCGGCAATTGCGGTGCTACTGGGTCTTTCTTATTTCCTTCTTTTTGGCAAAAAATCCGCGCAAAGTCCCAAAATAAACGATTCGGGATGATGGAATGATGCGGGTTATTCTCAATTAATTATCCCAATCCTGCTCCTAATGCTTGGTTTTTCCCTTGTATTCCCGGATGGAAAAAAGCACAACCCGTTGATTCCGGATAATTTTTTCCGGAAAATTTGGGAATACCTTTATATACGGCCCAAGATTCAGAATATTCTCGCAAATATATTTCAAAAAAGTGATTCCCATCCTATCCGCGCTGCGCTCGGCATTCGGCCGCCCAAAAGGCCTGATGCAGCTAAAAGGGCACGATTTTTCTGCTGTAGGCAGCCTAGCCGAGCAGGTCGACATGCTTTTCTCGGACAAGGAGCTCGTATTGCTGCTTTTCTGGGCAGTCATCGCGCCCGCTGCCGGCATCGCATACCTCATCTGGCTGAAGTACCCAAAGCTGCGATTGCTTGCGATCCTCGCATTCGCCATTGCGCTCATGCAATTCTCATCGCAGGTGCCTGGCATCCTCGCGTTCCTCGAGGGATTTGGAGTTGTGCTAAGGGTATAGCCAAATCTGTAATTATGCCCAAATAGCACTGTTTTTATTGTTTGGATTGGAAAATTAGCTGCGGCGCGCCCAATGGCACCTGCTTTTTTGGGCCCGTAGCTCAGCCTGGAAGCCCCTTTTTCTCCGGGAAGAACCAAGGTTCTTCTCGGCCTCAAAGAGTATGGCTCTTTTAGGTTCCCGAAAGAAAAAAGCCCTTGGGTTCAAAAAGAAAGGGTTTTGCTCTGCGGAATGGAGAAGGAGGGTCTGGGAAAATAGAGCGACAGCCTTCTAAGCTGTAGGTCGTGGGTCCAAATCCCACCGGGCCCGTTCTTTTTAAGTGGTTTTTATTTCTTGATGTCCTAGTAATTGGGAAGATCTAAATGAAACTCGAAAATCCCCCGTTGCAGCTTGAGCTGACAGAGGCATATGATTTGCTGGTTGATGGCGTAACGCACAAAGCGGACGTGCGCATTCTTCGGCAGATGCTGGATGTGCTAAGCGATGTCACTGCTGCAAGGAGCATGCCGCCCCAAACCCCGCTTTACTACATGTACCGGGATGTGAAGAGGAAAGAGGATGCAGCGCTGTTTGAGAATTCCCACCTGCGCTTTGACATAACCGTCCTGCCGCCAATGAAAATCGGCGCAGAATTCAACAAGACCTACGGCCACTACCATGAAATGGCCACGTCCAAGCTCTCCTATCCCGAGTTGTACGAAATCCTCCGCGGGGAAGCCTACTACCTTCTCCAGCAAAAGCAGAGCATGGTCTCCAATGAGGTGCTGGCAGTGTTTTTGGTGCACGCGAAAGCGGGGGACAAGGTGATCATACCCCCGAATTTCGGGCACACCACGATCAATGCCTCCTCGGAAATGCTTGTCATGGACAACCTCAATGAGTGGAAGTTCAAGAGCGATTACATGCCCTACAAGCAGAAGCGCGGTGCGGCGTATTATTATTTGCAGAATGAAAAGAAGCGGAACATGAGCTACTCCGGTGCGCGCAAGCTGCAGGAAATGCCGGCCCATGATTTCAACCGGCTGGTGAACCCCCAGACGGCCCTCAAGATAGAAGAAGGCAAAACTTACAACCTATTCCTGAAGAATCCCAAACTGTTCGATTTCCTCAAGGATCCTATGGAAATAGAGTTCCGGCAGAAATAACTGAAAATAAGCGCTCAAAATAATTGGGGATATTGCCGCTTTGGTTTATTGCATTCTCCATCCTTGAAGTAATCATTCCCATTCCAATTTTTCCCCTATCCTTATCCCTAGCTTCCTTGCCTCCCCCGCATTGCATTCTATGAAATATTTTGCGGGTTTTTTTGGGGCAATATATGGGTTCCAGGCGCCGATGCTTTCCTTCACGTCCACAACCTCCCTTTTTGCGTTGAGGAAAATAGCATCAAACCGGATGGGGCAGAAAAAGGAGTGGATTGCCGCCCTTGCGATGCTCTCCTTTTCCAATATGAACAGTACCGGCCTATCCAGTCCTTCCCTAAACATTATCCCCCTTGTCTTCTTCCAAGGCGTGTCCGCAAGCTCGAAGTCCTTCCATAGCGTGCGCTTTCTGGTAATGCTTCGTATTTGCGCCATATACCCCTTAATCCGTTCCTGTTTAATATAAATGCGGTTCAAATAAATCCGGTTCTGGTATATGGGCTGGAAAGTGAGGCGGGAAAGGCCGGAAGAGAAATTCAAAGGGAATGCGGGGGAGTTCTACTCTATGGAAGGCGCCGCCTATGAGAAGAACGCCATTCGCCATATTCAGGAAAAAATTTTACTTAGGGGGTTGCAACTCGTTCAATTCCAGCCCCATTCCAAATTATTGGATGTGGGGTGCGGAACTGGTTTGGGAATGAAAATCCTAAAAGCGCTCGGGTTCAAGGTTGAGGGAATTGATGTTTCAAAGGAGCTTCTTGCCATTGCCAAAAAAAGGAAGTTAGCAGTAAAATTGGGAGACATGCGTTCAATTCCTTTCCTGGATTCGAATTTTGACGGCATCGTAAGCATTTCCGCTCTCCAATGGGTTACCTCACGGATGGATTTCGAAGGGAAGGCGGATTTGAAGAAAACTGCTGGCGAATTTTACCGGATCCTCAAGCCTTCCGGAAAGGCGCTCATCCAATTCTACCCCAGAAGCGAGGAGGAGATGATGCTTGCGGGGAAGGCGTTCAAGGACGCCGGCTTCAAGGTCCGGATTGAAATTGAGAACGAGAGGAATGCGAGGAAGAGGAGGATTTACCTGCTTCTTTCTAAAACCTAGCCACCCGAACTCACCCCTCAAATTGCTTATAAACTCGGATTTGCACTCTTGCTGTACCCATTTTTGCAGGTGAACGCAAATGATAGAAGATGAAATTACCCACTGGTTCAAGGATGAGAAGAGCGAGTCCCACAAGAGCACGCTTCGGCTGGAAACCGATCCCCCGACCGTGAATAACACTTACCCGAGGGATGGCATCATAACCCTTAGGATGATGAATGGGATTGGCACCATCGGCTTCAAGATGTCACCGGATGAGGCGCTTAGGTTGGGAACCCATTTGCTGAATTTGGCCAAAGAGCAGCTGCAGAAGAAGCGGATGCTTTGGAACCAACGCGAATGATGACAAATAATGGGGTAGAGGCGACCGTGAAGCAAGGCTTCGCGGTTCAGCAGATGCAAAGTCTGCGTGACACGAGTAGGGGAAATGTGTTCCCCTATAGGTGTCGAAGAAGCGGATGTTTTGGAATCAGAGGGAGTGATTTTATGAAGAAAAAGGGCTCGAGAAGAAAAAAGAAAGAGAAACGCGTTCCTACTTGGGAAGAAATGCAGGGTTTCTTGAAGAAAAAGGTCGACCTTAAAGAACTTGTCAGAGATAGGGAAACACAGTGGCATTGATGGGAGGTTGAACCGTTGGCTATGTTATTATCTTACCAAAAGCTATAAAAATACCAAATTTTAGAATTATTGGTAAAAAATATGCTTTTGGTAAGGTGATGAAAAGGTGGGAAATATTGTGAAAGCAGCAACAATAGATTCGTTCTGGCGAATATTGATACCGAAATCCTTCAGGCCTTTGTTCAAAAGCAAAGATGCCCTAGTTTCCTTAAACGATAACGGTACGGGGGTTATCGTGAAGCCCGCAAGAAGCTGGGATGAATTGCAGGGCATTTTGGATAAAAGAACCGACCCAAACAAACTTTTACGAGATCGTGAGACACAATGGCATTGAAAATCTTTGCGGACTCGTGGGCAGTCATAGAACTTCTCAGGGGCTCCGAAAAAGCGAAGGAAATTAAGGAGCGCTTTAAATCTGCTGACGAGCTATTGTATTCCCCGCTGATTGCATCGGAAATTTTCTACCGGATAAGTGAGGAAAAAGGGGAAAAGGCAGCAATGGAGACTTTGGAGGACCTTAAGTCCAAAATGCGATTTTGCGAACTATCCATAGATGTTGCAGTAGAGGCCGGAAAAATTCACTTAATCGAAAAACTTCCCTTGATCGATGCGTTCACGCTTGCAATTGCAAGGAAGGAGGGCGCAAGAGTCCTTACCGGCGATCCGCATTTCCGGAAGGTCAGGGAGGCAATTTATGTTGGCGACTAATCCCTCGCCTGTAATTTCCTAACGGTCCCCTTTTCCGCATCAACCTCTATTAAATCGCCGGTTTTGAGCAATTTCGTAGAGATTTTAGTCCCGACGATGCAGGGCTTCCCCAGTTCCCTTGAAACTATCGCGGCATGGCATGTGAGCCCGCCCTCATCGGTCACTATAGCGGCGGCCCTTCGCATCGCAGGCACAAAATCCGGGGTCGTCTGGTTGGTGACAAGGATTTCGCCAAGTTTCAATTCCGCCACATCCTCCGGCAGCTCTATTATTCGCACCTTTCCTCGTGCCTTTCCCTTGCATGCAATTGTGCCCTTCCATTCCCGAATGGAGGTATTGACCTTTGGAAGAAGGATAGGCAATAGTTTTTGGAGTTCGCTCCCAATAATCACGACATCCTTGCCTTCATTTTCAAAAATTCCGTAAGTTTTTTTCCTTTCATCAAGGGCCGCCTTTGATGGCATTACAATCCCTTCAAACCCCTCGAGGTATTCGGAGCCTGTTAGCCATATCTGGCTGCCGGGCCTTCCAAGAATCGCCGCAGCGGCGCGGTACATCGGCCATAGCCCGTAAATGATGATATCCGAGATCTCCGCCGATAGCTGCCTTATGTATGCCAGCTCGCCGGCGGTCTTGAAAACATGGGCAAGATGCGGTGGCGGGTCTTTGCGTCCAGGCTGCGCCTCACCTTCAAGCTCCTGGACATGATCGATCAATTTTTCCGGAGTGAGCGGCTCTCCCCAGAAATGGTGCGTTCCTATCCATTCGTATTTTTTAACGTGAGAAATGAGTTCGTCGTAAATGGTGGGTGAGGCTTTCCTTAGCATTTTGAGGGCGTCCCTGGGGCTTTTCATCATTGCCCGTTCTGTAAATCCCGCATCTTCCAGCTCATTTGCTATCTTGCGCGTCTTTATCTCGTATTCCATGAGCGGGGTTGGCCTTGGAACGCGCACAAACGAGGCGACCGAATGCGGATCGAGGCCCTCCCTTTCCGCGAGCCTTTCCATGAACCTTTCCGTCCCGTAACTGAGGAAGATGGCAACACTCCAGGGTGCGATTATTTCGCGCATTGCAGGCACAAAGGTTTCCATCGACCCCTGAACATCGCCCTTCCCGAATTGGTGCATGGCTTTGATGCCTTTCTTCTCGAACCAATTTATCGTTTTTATGGAATCGAGATATGCTTTCCTGAAAAATGCGAGGTTTTCGGTTTCCAGCGCTTCAATTGCGCGGTTCTCCATTATCGCAACATCCTTTGCGATGTCGAAATGGTTGTGGTCAAGGAACGCCATCCGGCCATCGATGCCCTCGAAGCCGTATTTATCGAAGGATCTTGTGCGCGGCCACCACGGCCAAAAGCTCCCTCCCAGCACCGGCTGCACCCATCTGCCGATAAGGCGCAGGTTTGATTTCTTAAGATAGGCGGGATATTTTTTTGCCATAGGATGGGTAGCCCTCGTCGATTTAATAAATTAATTTAAACTAGCCTGATTTGGAGCTCCTTAAGTTGCCCTACCCCTCCCTACTGCAGAAACGCATCATTCACATCCGCATCGGAAATGGCTTCGGCGAGAGATTGCTTCTCCTCGAAATGCTTTGCCAATTCTTCCAACGAATCCCCCTTCGAAAGTTTTTTCGTTTTCCTATTTCTTACTCTTACGAAAACAGGGTAATTGACCGCTTCCCCGATTATCACTCCCTCGCCGACTCTAAGCGAGCTGATCAGGTTTTGGGTGTCCGCGTCAATTGCCTCCGCGCTCTCGGCGATGTGCTTCAAATCGTACGGGTTGGTGATTTTCATTATGAGCATGGTGTTCATTTGGGAAAGGGCCGTTGTGGAAAGCTGCACCGGCCGCTGCGAAATTAAACAAAGGCTCGCGCCGAATTTCCTCCCTTCCCTTGCAACCGTGTTGATTACCCCTTTAGAGATCGCATATTTCTTCTCCGCCTTTTCAGGCGCGAAATTATGCGCCTCCTCGACGATCATCACATATGGCGGCAGTTCATCCTTCCTCCTAAGGGCGAACATCTTTTCAGAAATATAGGAGACGATTATCTGCTTTTTTTGCATGTTCACTATGCTGGAAAGATCGAAAACCACAAGGCATCCCGGCTTGATGATTTTTTTTAATTGCGGCGAATCATGTTCGCTTACGATTTTCAAATTCCGCAGCTCGAAGAGCCATGAAAGCAGGGCGTCCTTGACGTTTTCCTTCATATCAGAAGCCTGCGCCCTTTGCACGATCTGCTCGAGCCCAAATGCCTCTGCACCCTCGCGCACCTCCTTTTTCATCATTTCAAGGATGGGCGCCAAATCGCGCATTTGAGTATGGCTTATGCCCGGCAGCAATTTGGAAATGAGGCCAGGGCTTAGGTTTTTGGCTGCAATCTGCACTTTGTTTGCATTGATTACGGTGACTTTATCTGCGAATTCAGGATTGTGCTTCTTATCCGAGAATGATACGTACTCTCCGTGGGCGTCAAACACAACCGCTGCGAGCCTTCCTTGCTCCTTGCTCCGAAGGAGGAGCTCTTCAATCATGACCGCCGATGTAATACTTTTTCCCGAACCTGATATTCCAAGTATCGCCAGGTGCTTTTGGAATAATTTATTCATGTTCAATTTGACATCCAAATCGTGCACTAGCAATTTTCCAATATGGATCCCGCTATCCTCGAATGCGAAGAAATCCTTCAGCAATTTCAAGTCAGCATCATGCACCTTCGCGCCCGGCGCTGCCGGGAAGGATGCACGCCTAAGGTTGGTGTCGTATGCGCCAAGAACCGCGCACTGCGCAACCGCAAACTCCCATTCCTCTGTTGGGAAATTCTCGCTGAAAGAGGAGTTGATTCCGGCGCCGGCCTTTTTCCCATTCTTCTCATATTCCGAAACGCTTTCTGCCCTTTCAAAATAGCGGTTGGCGCGCACAATGTCCTGCACGACCCCAAGCAGCGTCCCCTCCTCGGTTTTAAGCTGCACGAACCGTGCCTTCCTTACAACCGAGGCGTTTGCTATTACGAATGAGAAACGGTTGGTCGTGGGCGAGTCCATCGTCGAGATTACTGTGCCAAGTTCCATGGATGATCACGGGGTTGTGAGCGAGGCGTTCTTGGGGCCTTCGATCACCAATTTTATTTTCTCTCCGATTTTTAATGCCAGCGCCACTGCGGCTTCCTTCTGGATGCGGATTGCAAACGAGTTCCCGGCCATCATGACCGTCGCCTCAATAGGCCTTGATTTCAGCCGCCTGATTGCGGAAATCCTGATGGAATCGTCAGGATGGAGGTACTCCTCGCCGCATTTCCCGCATTTCCAGCCCCTGACTCTTATCCCCTCGATCCGGAACCCTGCTGGGGAAGCGGTTCCGCTGCAATAGCATTTCAAAGAGTCCTTTTCGAGTTTCATTTTTTCACCAGGAGACACTTTTTAGATGGATGATCAGAAAAACGATTTCCCCATCCGAATACCTGAAGGATTCTGCAAGCACTATTTTGAAGCGCCTGTTGCCCTTTTGGAAGCACAGTTCAAGGATCCCTTCTTTCCTGCGTTTCCCGCATTTATCGGCGGTTTCAAGCCGGCCTGCGACCTCCTGCAGTGATAACCCCTCCTGTGCCATTTCCCTGTCCGCGGCGATGGATGGGATGAGCATCCTTCCATTCCATTTCGGATGGAGGCCGGTATTCATTGACTGTAATCACCTTGTGTAATTACTTGAATATAACCCTTCGCT
>Ga0209542_10016896_pt1 | contig 12037 bp, 13 predicted proteins | sample RifCSPhighO2_01_FD_184028 | JGI IMG/M metagenome (GOLD analysis project Ga0209542, IMG submission 184028) | Soil microbial communities from Rifle, Colorado - Rifle CSP2_plank highO2_0.1 (SPAdes) (version 2) | ecosystem: Environmental > Terrestrial > Deep subsurface > Rock core/Sediment ...
TACCGACCCAAGATAATAAAAATTTATTTATTAACTGTTTCTAAAAATTGATCTAAAAAAATAAAAAGACTATCGCCTCACCCAGCCTTCGGGCCTGTCTTTTTGCAAAACAAGCATTCAATTAATTAATGACGTCAATCTGTTCCGTAAAATCTGCTATCTTATTATTTTCCGGATTTACTTCTATTAATTTGTTTAGGTACTGCTTAGCCAATGCTTTATCTTGCATAATTATACTGATTTTAATCAAAAAGTCAAGAATTCTGGGGTTATTGGGAGATAAAGATAAGGCCTTTTGCGAAGCTTCCAGGGCTTTTTCCATTTCATCCAGCTCCTGATAGACTTCGGCCAGAGATAAATAATAAACATAGTTTTCCCGAGCTAGTTTGATGGAACGGAGGTAATCCTCCTCCGCCTGCCGCAGATCTCCCCTATCCCGGGCCAGATCCGCCAGATAAAAATAAATATCCGGATCCTTGTCGCCCGCCAGTTTTAACAGATACGACAGAGTCTCTTTGGCCTGGGCATATTCTTTGATCTGACGATAAACCTGGGATAGTAATTTATAAGCTTCAAAATTATGCTGGTCCAAGCTTAACACATCCAAGAGCACTTCTTCGGCTTTTTTATATTCTTCTTTATTTATTAATTGCTTAGCCTCTATAATTTGACTTTCAGCCGCCTGCGACTTGGTGACCGCCGAACTCAATTTTTTATAACCGCGACGACGGAGATCTCTTTCTACTATTTTGAGCTTTTGATAATAAAACCTAAATTGATTAGCCACATTTTGACTAAGTGGACCCAGCCAAGCCGATAATTTAGATCGCCACTCTCGGGACTGACGCTCCAGACGGTTTTTTAATATAAAATCTTTCTGCCTTTTGGCTACCAAATCTGGTAAATTATCTACTTTGATGTTAGCCAGTTGGGGGAACCTCTTTAAGATCTGCCAAAGCAAATAAAAAAGAGAGACTAGAGCTATGATGATTAATATTATATTCCCCATACGATTTAAGCTTTAGCACTGGAGCCAAAAATATCCATCATTCTCCCCACTTCGGCCTGCATAGCCAGCACAGCTGGCTCCAGTATCTTCCTAGGATCTACCAAATCTGACTCTTTTGTCAAGTCTAAAGCCTTTTTAAAAACCAAACGCAAATTAGTATCAATGTTTATTATCCGTACGCCGTTTTGAATAGCCTTTCTGTAAACACCGACTGCGAGTCCTGAACCTCCATGCAAAACTAGAGGCTTGCCGGTCAAAGCCCTGATTTTTTTTAGTCGCAGCTGGTCTACTTTTTCCCGACCACGGAAAGCGCCATGTAAAGTACCCACGGAAACTGCCAAGGTATCCAAGCCGGTCAATCTGACAAAGTCTCTAGCCTGTTGGGGATCGGTCAATATATCTTTCATATTGATCTCTCCGCTATCTAATTTGACCAAACCTTCTTTACCCAAGATAGAACCTAGTTCAGCTTGCAACCAGGCCCCCTGCTGATGGGCCAATTGAGCGGCCTTTTTGCTTAGTCGGACATTAGTAGCCCAATCTTCGTCCGAGGCATCCATATGCGCTGAACTATAACCCAGATGCAAACACTTTTTTAGCAGAGACAAATCATGTCCGTGGTCCAGATGGACAGCTATCGGTACTTTGGATCCTATGGTGTTGGCCACATTATGGATAATACCAAATATAGTTTCAAGGCTGGAATATTTGATGGCTGATTCTGAAGTCTGTAATATAACCGGGGATCTCTTACGCACTGCGGCTCGGACTATAGCTAGAGTGATCTCCAGATTGGAAGTATTAAAAGCCCCTACCGCATATTGACCAGCCTCGGCTTTTTTAATGATTTGTTTTAGAGCTACTATCATATTTATTTAGGCATTCTTGACTAAATCCGCAAAAACCTTGGATTTTAAACTGGAGCTGCCCACCAGAGCCCCTTGGATATTAGTCTGGCTGGTAAAGCTTCTGATATTATCGGAGTCAACGCTGCCACCATAGATCACACTCAAAGCTTCTAGATACTGGCCGTCCATAGCATCCACATAACTCTGTCTGATCATGGCCGCAGTCTGGGCAGCCTCCTGGCCGCTGATCGCCTGACCCGAACCGATCACCCAAACCGGCTCGTAAGCTATGATGATATTTTGGCCTTCAATAGGCTGTACGCCTTGGAGGGCCTCATAGACTTGATGCATGATGACGGTGCCTTTATTTCCCTCCTGACGTTCTTCAAAGGTCTCCCCCACACAGATAATAGGCGCCAAACCTTGAGTTAAAGCTGATTTTACTTTTAAATTTACTGATTTGTCAGTCTCGCCTAGGGCTCTTTTTTCCGAATGGCCTAATATCACATATTGACAGCCCAAATCTTTCAAATGCTGGAGAGATACTTGGCCAGTAAAAGGACCAGCAGCTTCATAAAAACCGTCCTGTGCGCCCAAGATAAGGCCGCTATCTTTTATGATGCTAGCCACTTCCACCAGACTCAAAAAATCCGGACAAACGACTACTTGCTTGGCCGAGAGGCCTGTTTCTCCTCCTAAAAGATTTTTCAGACTCTCGGCTAATTTTTTAGCCTCCTCCACACTTAACTGCATTTTCCAATTGGCGATAATTATTTGTTCAAATCTTTTCATAAAATTTTTAAAAAATTGAAAATATCCCTAAAGTTACTCCAGCCACTATCAAGCCAGCTATGGACAAACCGAAAAACATAAATACCAAGGCTAATTTTTTGTCTATGCCAAAAAGCCAAGCGGCTAGAGACCCGCTCCAGGCCCCGCTGCCGGGAGTAGGTATCACTATATACAAAAACAAAGCTAGGTTGCCCCAGATCTGATATTTTTTGCCAAACTTATCTCTAGTAATGTGAAAAATCTTTTGCGATAATCTTTCTATAAATCCAAAACGTCGGCTGAAAAAAATATATACAGGATCGATAAGTAATAATAGAAATACCGAAACCAGAAAACTTCCCAGCACTGAAAAAAATAAAGCCTGCCATAAAGGCATATTAAAAACCTTTAGAGCTATCGGTATAGACCCGCTTAGTTCGGTCAGAGGCATCATGGCCAACAAAAAGGTGCTTAACTGCGGAGGCAAATTTAAATCCATATTTATATATAGTATAGGGCAAAAAAGCCTTTAAAGCCAGTTAAAATTTTCCAGAGTCCAACCTGATAAAATCTTGGCGTCGCGAAATCTGTCCTCATTGCTGGCCGAGCCTAAGACCACAGTCAGGATAGTCTGTTGGCCCGAGCCGGCTACTTCCAGCACCAGACTGTATCCGGCCGATTCGATATAACCAGTCTTAGCGGCTCGGATGTTTAGATAACTGCCAAAAAGATTATTGGTAGATAATATTTTGTGTTCTTGGCCGTCCGAGTCGGAAAAAATATAACTCGGCCTGGATACGGCTTGCTTGATCTCGGGCTGGGCAAAAGCGATCTTAGCCAGCTCTAACACCTCTAGGGCCGTGGATGTATTTTGAGGATCTAAGCCAGTTAGCTCCGCAAAATTAGTGTTCATCAGATTTAATGCCTGCGCTTTTTTATTCATCAGCCTGACAAACTCCTCATCGGTCAGCCCAGTGGCCCGCACCAGAGCCCTGATGGCATTATTATCCGAAGCTATCAACGCAGTATAAAATAAATCCCTGATCGAGGCGCTCTGCCCCCTAAGAATATTAGGCACACTAGCTCCCGTCTCATCACTAGCCTGCATAGTGACGATCTGATCCCAACCGGGATTATGCTCCAAAAAAACTAGAGTGGTCATTAATTTAGTGATGCTAGCTATGGACCTAGATTCCTTAGCCCCTTTTTGCCAGAGTATAATCCCGCTGGCACTGTCCATCACCGCCGCTGACGGAGCGCTAAGCTTTACTCCTAGGGAACGATTATTTTTACGTTGAGGAAGGGAAATTCTATTATCCCTAACTGATCTTTCGATAATGACGCCAGACCGGCCTTCGTTATCCTCCAATTTTATAGTGGAAAGATAAGCCAAGGGTTCTCCGTTTAAACCTAGGGTGATAAAAATCATAGAAATTACGGTCCACAGATTCATACTTTTTCCACTGCTGATTTATCCAAAATTATATACTCGCCTTCCGGCAAAGACCCTAAAACTAAATGCCCTTCTGCTACTCTGATCAGTGATAAAACTTGGTAACCCAGGCTTTCCAGCATACGCCGAATCTGCCTTTTATAACCCTGATGTAAAATAATCATCAAATCTTTTTGGTTTTTTATAACTACTTTATCGGCTTGAGCCAGACCTTCGTCTAATTTAATGCCGACCAGCAACTGGGCCTTATCGGCTGGCTTAAATGTTTTATCAAGACTGACCGCGTAGGTTTTCGGTACTTTAAATTTGGGATGAGTCAATCTATAGGCCAAATCTCCATCATTGGTCAGTAATATCAAGCCCTGTGAATCTTTATCCAGACGCCCGACCGGAAAAACTTTTGGCTCCGGCGGCACCAAGGACAGCACTGTCTGCGGATTATGCGCATCACTGACGCTACAAACATAGCCCCACGGCTTGTTTAATAAATAATAAACTTTATTGTCCAGCCTGACCGGCTTATTATTAAACTCCACACTAATAGCATCGACAGCTACTTTGGTTGACAATAATTTGACTATCTGACCATTTACTTTGATCTTGCCCTGTTTGATCAGCTCTTCCGAATGGCGACGGGAGGCTACCCCGCTTTGCGCCAAAAAACTGGCCAGCCTGATTTCTTTTTTATTTGTTTTTTTGAGCATGCAATGCTTTAGCCTTTTGTAAAATCACCAGTTCTCTTCTGACTACAAATTGTCCCTGATAATCATCAGTTTGCTGTCGGGAAAAAATTTTCAGAGCCTCGTCTAAATCCATCCATTCTACTCTAAAACCTTCGGCCCTTTCTCCCTTATCAAAACTGGGCTCGCCCTTGTCTCCCTTAACCTCGGCGCCATAGCAATATGATCTTTGCATCATCTGCTTCTGATCTCGGTATTCTAATGTTTCTCCTAAAGGAAATATATTTTGTAAATAACAACCGGTTTCTTCCAGACATTCTCTCAATAGAGCCGCCAACTGACTTTCGCCCTTTTCTAAACCCCCGCCGGGCAATTTGTAATAATCACCTTGAGCCACATGCAGAACCGCTATCTGACCTGATTTATCAAAAATAACAGCTCGTGAGGCTTCTCTAACTTGATAATTGATCTTTTGTTCTTTATAACCAGGAAAAATGTCTTTATCTCTAATGATGGCTAATACTTCCATGCTATTCACTCGCTTTATTATCGTGCACATTCGCTTCCAAAAGCTGCGTCAGATTTTCATCACTATTTAATTTTTCATAATTAGGTAAATCCTGAACTGATGACAAGCCTAGGTGTCGCAAAAAATCTATAGTAACACTATATTTCGTGGCTAGATCACCCTCGGCCTCTTGGGCTTCAATCAGGCCTCTGATCATCAAATTTCTGATGATCAGGCTACAATTGACTCCCCTGATTTGCTCCAGCTCTTCGCGACTGATAGGCTGACGATAAGCGATAATGGTCAATGTTTCCAAAGAAGCTCTGGTCAATTCGCCGCTCAACTCGGCCTTAAAATAATCATTCAAGACCTGGCCATTGTCCGGGTCGGTGGTCATCTGCGCTTTGCGATTACTGATGGTCAGCCGCAGACCGCTGTCCGCCTGATTATAGCTGGCCTGCAGATCGGCAATCATGGTGGTAATGGCATCTTCTTTTGTCTCTAAGAAAGCGGCCAACTCTTTATAAGACAAGGGTCGGCCGACGCTAAATAACAAACTTTCCAATAGTGACATTTTATTATTTTTGGCCATAAAAAATTTATAACTTTTTAATGCTCAAATCTCCAAAGATAATGGTCTGCTCCACTACTATTTCTCGTTGTTTGATGAGCTCCAGCATAGCTAGGAAACTCACCACCACCTCTAATTTATCTTTTTTGTTTTTTACCAAACTATTAAAATTAAAAGTACCGGCACTGACTAATAAATCCCGCAGGTGTTTAATTTTTTCGCCAATAGAGATAGCCCGCGACATGACGGACTTTGGTAGGTTGACCACCCGTTCTATCTTGTCCAAAACTTCCTGAAAAATTTTAGCCAGGACAGCCACAGAGACATGCCTGGGCGGCAAAAATTTTTCCGTCATCACCCGACGATAAGGGACGTCTCTGATCAAGGCGTATTTTTTTTTGCTGTTGTATAAATGATTGATAGTCTTGCTGGCCTCATAATATTGGCGGTAGATCTTAAGCTGTCTTTCCAGAAAACCGGCATCTTCTTCATCGCTGATGTTAAAATCCGGCAAAAGATATCTGGATTTCAGATAAATCAACCGGGAGGCTATTAATAAAAAATCAGCCACCTCGGCCGAGGGCAGGCTGGCCAGATTTTCCAGATAGGCTAAATACTGATCCGTAACTTGAGTCAGCGATATCTCGGTGATCTGTAGTTTATTTTTTTCTATCAGACCCATCAAGAGGTCCAATGGTCCTTCAAATTTCTCCAGGGTAAATTGGTGCATTTGTAAGTAAAAATCTAAAAATTACCTTAATATTATATCATTTATAGCTATTTTCTCCAAATAGAAAAGGGGTCTCGTTGCGCCGGAACAAGACCCCCTCCATCACCGACAGACAAAGGGTCTGCGGGTGACAATGGTCAGGTGGGTGGCGGGCCGGATGCCCTTTGCTTGGATATTAGCGTATCCAATTACCGCTCGCCGCTTCGTATCGGCAGCATATTCTAGCCCACTGGGCTATCACGGTAACTTGGCAAGGGAACATCACCCCACCCACCTGATTTCGTATATGTACTATAACAATTGTATATGTTAGTACAAATTCTAAAACATGTCAACGCCCCGTTGAATTAGCTATAGGAGCTACTATTCAACTGGGTTAAGCCAGGTCTGTTTCTCCGACCATGAAACATAGTAAGGTATTATATTGTATGTTGTGGGCTTGCAAAATTAATCTATTTCTTTAGCTGTATTCCTAACTCATCCAATTGATCTTTAAACACTACCGAGGGTGAATCCATCATCGGATCTCGGCCATCTGAAGTTAGCGGAAAGGCAGTGACTTCCTTTAGGTTTTTCTCTCCTAATAGTACCATTAGTAAACGATCAATACCGGGAGCAATGCCACCGTGGGGCGGTACACCGTATTTAAAGGCTTCAAAGTAATGGGCAAATTGTTTTTTCTGTTCTTGGCTAAAACCAATGATATCCCAAATTTTTTCCTGCAGTGGCATATCATGGATGCGAATCGCTCCGCCGCCCACTTCTAGACCATTGAGCACTAAATCATGCTGATATGATCTGACCTTGCCCGGGTCTTTATCCAATAATTTAATATCTTCCTCTTTGGGCGCGGTGAACATATTGTGGGCCGGTCCCCATTTGGCTCCGGCATAATGAAAAGTATCTTCCTTGGTTTGGGGCAGCATCAGCGGAAAATTTAATATCCAGGCAAAGGCCAATTCATCCGGATTATCTTTATCTTTTCTCAAATCCGGTTTATCGCTTTTATATTTTTTCATGGCCTCACCATAATCCAGACGCGGCCAAGGTTTTTGGCTGATGGTCTTATGCGGAAATAACTTGGCTACCAATTCCGTAAATAAATTTTCTACCAAGGTCAAGATATCTTCCTGTTGCACAAAAGACATCTCCATATCCAGCTGATAAAATTCTCCCGGACTGCGGTCAGCCCTAGCATCTTCGTCTCTAAAGCAAGGCGCTATCTGAAAATATCTTTCCATACCAGCTACCATCAGGAGCTGTTTATATTGTTGCGGAGCCTGTGGCAAGGCAAAAAACTTACCTTGGTGTAAGCGGGATGGTACTAGATAATCCCGCGCTCCTTCGGGGGTGGATTTGGACAATATCGGCGTCTGAATTTCTACAAAGTCCTGGTCATGCAGCCAATTACGGATAAAATGAATGACTTGATCGCGCCATAAAATATTATTTTTCATTCTTTCATGGCGTAAATCTAAATAACGATATTTGAGTCTTAATTCCTCATTAGCCTGCCGGTCTTCGTTAGCAATTTCAAAAGGCGGAGTTTCCGACTGGGCCAAAATTTCAATTTTCTTGGCCAATAATTCCACCCCACCGGTCGGCATGTCTTTATTTACCTGCTTATCCCCTCTTTTTTGTACTATACCTTCAATAGACAACACAAACTCGGGACGGATATTTTTGATAATTTCTTGGGAAGTTGCGTCCAATTCATTAGGCACCACTACCACTTGCATGATACCCCAGCGGTCGCGCAGATCCAAAAAGACAATTTTGCCCATATTACGCCGGCCATGGGCCCAGCCTTTGACTAAAACCGGAGACCCGACCTGGCCGACAGTTTCTATGGTTTTGATACGGTTCATCCCGTTAGAAATTTAGTGATTTAATTCTCTTGTATAAGATTATTTTATCCCTTAGAAACTGTTCAGCGTATACTAATGCTTTGTTTAAATTTCTAACGGGATTCATAAATATTTATTTGCTATTATTTTTATAAAAAGCGTGTTCTATCCCTTTAGCTAGTCATTGCGAGCCCTGACTCCGAGCCTGTGACGAGAAGGAAGGGCGTGGCAATCTACAGGCTTTTAGATTGCGTCGTCCCCCGCACTCTGTGCGGGGATCCTCGCAATGACTAGAGGTTAAACAAATCGTCATATAAATCAGGCCATTCTGGATTATCTTTTTCAATTAATTCAATTTTCTTCTTTCTTGGCCCAGATTTTATCTGTTTTTCTCTGCTAATAGCATCATATATATTATCAAATGTCTCAAAATATACTAATTTGTCAACGCCATAACGAGAAGTAAAGGACCTGGAATTTACCTTCTGTTTATGTTGATATACTCTGAATAGTAAATTATTTGTGACTCCGGTATATAAAGTACCGTATTTATGATTGGCTAAAATATAAACAAAATACTGCTTATCATACATTGCTTTTCTTCTTTATAAAACAATTTATAATGGAGCCACCCGTCGGAGTCGAACCGACGACCTCTTCCTTACGAAGGAATTGCTCTACCAATTGAGCTAGGGTGGCAAAAGATTTGCTCTGCCAAATTGCCTGCCCTCCGAAGCCTTGGCGTAGGAGGGAGCTATCTCGGCCTAATTAATTTATAATTGATAAATTGTATAATAGGTTAATTGTTATTACTAAAGCAGTCAATTCATCAATTATGCAATTACGCTATTAATCAATTATTATGGTCGCAATCTATAAATCGTCCGCGGAAAAGGGATCGCCTCCCGCACATGTTGCAGACCGCAGACCCAAGCCACCATCCTCTCTAGCCCCAAGCCAAATCCGCCGTGCGGCACACTGCCATATTTGCGCAGATCCAAATACCACTCAAATTCTTTTAGCGGCAACTTATGCTCCTTAATACGCTTGAACAAAGTATCATAATCATCTTCCCTTTGCGAGCCGCCGATCACTTCACCGTATCCTTCCGGAGCCAGCAAATCAGCACAGAGTACACGAGCATCATCCTGGGGATCGCGCTTCATATAAAAAGCCTTTATTTTAGCCGGATAATGGGTAACAAAGATAGGATTATCATGGACCAGAGATAATTTACTTTCATCCTCTCCTCCTAAGTCATCATCGGCTTTGATACTAGAGCCATTTTTCTGCAACCAACTAATCGCCTCGGCATGCGTCATTTTGTAAAATGGTTTAGCAATATTTTCTAGAGTTTTGATATCTCTTTCTAATATTTCTAATTCCGCTTTATTATTGGCCAAAACTTTTTGCACCATAAAACGCAGCAATTCTTCCTGAATCTGGAGATTGCCGGCCAGATCGCTAAAAGCCATCTCGGCATCCATCATCCAAAACTCGGTTAGATGACGGCGAGTCTTGGATTTTTCCGCCCGGAAAACCGGACCAAAATCAAAGACGCGGTTGTGGGCAAACATAGCGGCTTCAATATAGAGCTGACCGCTCTGCGACAGATAAGCCGTGTCATCAAAATATTTTATTTTAAATAATTCCGTGGTCCCCTCGCAGGCATTGGGCGTTAAAATCGGCGCGTCAATCTTGATAAAATCATTTTGGCGCATATAATCATAAAGGGCTAGAATTAAAGTATTACGCACCCTTTGGATAGCCCATTGTTTTTTGGATCGTAGCCACAGATGCCTCTGATCCAGCAAAAAATCTATGCCATGCTCTTTTTTGCCAATAGGATATTCCTCGGCGATCTGATAAAAAGAAAAATCTTTGACCTGCAATTCGTACTCTTCTTTTTTAGGATGTTTGGCCACCACCGCTGTCAGATGGACAGAACTTTCTAAACTAACTTTGGCCGCTTCGATCCATTTATTGGCTGGCAAATCAGCTTCGTTTAAAATAGCTTGGCTGTAGCCACTACCATCAGACAACTCCCAAAAAGCAATTTTGCCGGAACTGCGAAAATTTTTGACCCAAGCGTCAATACTGACGCTTTGACCCAGGTATTCAGCTAAATCTTTTATATATATTTTCTCCATAACCTGCTTACAGCATAACTAAAATCAAGTTATTTTACAATACTTATATACCTTTGGCCCTAAAGACCACTCCGATGGTACGGGCTATTATTTTGAGATCAAAAAGCAAGACTTTCCAAGAGGAATTAGCCACGCAATATCTAATGTATTCTTCGTCCAACTCATATTGCGTCAATTCGGTTAAGCCTTTACGGGATTGATAATTGCCAGTTAGGCCGGTCTTGATCACCTGCTTGGTAAAATTCTTGCGGCTTAATTCTTTTTCGTAGACTCGCAGATTTACCGGACGCGGCCCGACCACGGAAATATCGCCCATCAGGATATTAAATAATTGAGACAGCTCATCCAAATAAGCTTTTTGCAATATCTTACCCACCCTGGTCATACTGTGTCCATCGTGTTCCAGGTTCTTGGTATAGATAAACTGCTCTCTCTTCTTCATGTCTGCTATCACCCGCGGCTGGAAAATATTAAATTTTACAAAATCAAAAGGCTGACCCTGGGAAATCCTTTTTTCCACGTAAAATAAAGAGGTAAAAATTTGTCCGGTGAGTAAGTGTTCCAAAAATATCAACGATAAGACTAATATAAAAAAAGGAGATAGAATAGTCAAAAAAAACAGGGAAAACAAAATATCAAAGCCTCTTTTCAGCCTTGATATCTGGACTACCGGTAGCGCTGATTTGACTTCCTCCATAATGTAAATACCTGACTATTCTAACATTTTCTGTTATTTTTTCCAAGCGAGGTGTAGAAATCAGTATAGGTACTGTAGCCTAGAATACAATTTATTTTTATTATAAATTTACTATAATATCACCTCGTCCCCCGTAGCCCCGACCATGAACTTGATTCAGGGGAGGGGCGAAGGCGGGACCGCTAACAAATCTAAATTTTATTGATGCTTTTTAAAAATATATAGGCTATTAGGCCGCCAATCAGGGCTGTGGCTAATTGAGGCCAAGACATCATGCCGGCGATAGTAGCGCTCAATTCCTTCTTGACTACCAAATTTACAACCAAGGTGCTGGTGGACCAGAGAAATAAAATTTTAACGAGTAGCGTTATAAAGCTCATTACGTTGATCTGGGGTAAAATGTTGGTAGGACATGCTAATTAGCTGATTAATAGTTAGGGTTTCATTACTAACTATTGTAGCTGATTCTAGCTGTCCTTTTAAATTATGTTGCACTTACTTGTTGAACCTACTCCCCGAAACCCGTAAAATAATCAAGACCTTGGAACCAGTTGGCAGGGAATTTGGTAGTTAATCCCCATGTGAGTTCTCTGGTTATTGTAATAATTTAAATAGTCTCTAATAGCTACCTTAAACCTAGTTATCCTATTAGGCACTTTATCTAAACATTCCTCTTGGATAGTACGATTGAATCTTTCCACATGAGCATTATCATTAGATTGTCTAACTCGAGAGTGTCTATGACTTATATTTCTCCTTAATAGACCATGAGT
>Ga0209542_10016900_pt1 | contig 12035 bp, 5 predicted proteins | sample RifCSPhighO2_01_FD_184028 | JGI IMG/M metagenome (GOLD analysis project Ga0209542, IMG submission 184028) | Soil microbial communities from Rifle, Colorado - Rifle CSP2_plank highO2_0.1 (SPAdes) (version 2) | ecosystem: Environmental > Terrestrial > Deep subsurface > Rock core/Sediment ...
GAACGAACTAAATATCGAAGTGGCTCTTGTTAGGCTGGGGCAAATCGTTGGACTTCAGAAAGTGGCCAGGTCAGTTTCTCTGGGTGAAGATGTTGAAGAAGGGCTAACCAGGTTCCAGGCTGGTGATATGCTTCCCTCGCGCATACTTCTTCATGACGCAGATGCAGACCTCGAAGAAGCCAAACAACAACTTCTTGACTATCCCTGGTTGGACAAACTTCCTTTCCTCCATCTTCCCAAAGTCGACCCCCTCCCCAACGACTTCTCAATAAAATCAGTAGCCCTTTCCGGTGGAACAGAATTTGCCAAGACACAAGGACTCATTGCCCAGACTCCCTTATCTCCAAAAACAAACGAAAAATCAGCGCAAAGCGACACACAAGGAGACTCCAATTCAAAGACCAAAGACCTTGGATTTATAAAGGACAAAGACATTCTTCAGTCTACCCCCGCCCCTTCCCAATCAGACTCCATGCCCCAACCGGATATCTTACCCCAAACTCAAGAAATCAAACCAAAAAGAAAACTTAAACTCCCCCGCATATCTCTCCCGAAAATCAAATTCAGTTTCCCGTTTCGCCAAAAACCCCCCCCAGTTCCAGAAATTGGGAACCAAAGACAAAAACGTCCACTTTTTAAACTCGCCTTGGCAGGCACAGCCGCCCTCACAGCGATATCTCTGGCAGCAGCATACTATTTCGTTCCGAAAGCCACCGTAACCTTTACGGTAGAAGCCAAGTCAATAAACAAACAACTTACAGTTTCAATTGACCCGCAGCTAGAATCACCGGATCAACTTGCAAAATCAATTCCCGGTCAATTAGTCGAGATCGAAATCTCAGGACAGAAAACCCAATCAACCACAGGCCAGAAAACAATTGGTGAACCTGCAGCCGGAGAAGTAACTATATACAACGCCACGCCTCAAGCCAAAACACTTTCTCCGGCAACCACCCTGACCAGCCCATCCGGTCTCAGGTTTACTCTAACCCAGGAGACAACTATCGCCTCCAAGTCCGGAACTGCTGATTTGGCCCAACCCGGCAAAGCCACAGTCCAAATAAAAGCCACTTCAATTGGCGAGGAGTATAACCTGGCATCAGAAACTAGATTCAGGGTTGGCAATCTCTCGGAAGCAGATTTCATAGCCAAAAACCAAACCGCCTTGTCCGGAGGCTCCAGTCGGAAGGTTTCAGCCATCACCAAAACAGATCAAGAAAACCTCAAAAAAGACCTGGAAAGCCAACTTTGGCAAGACTCCAAAGAGAAACTTTTAACCAAAGTAAACGATGGGAACAGCCTTATCGACTCTTCAATATCACAATCAGTAGTCAGCTTCGAATATGACGGAAAAGCAGGAGATGCTGCCGACACAGTTAGCTTAAATCTCGTTCTCCGCGTCTCTGCTCTTGCATTCAACCCCCAAGCCCTAAACGACATCATCGAAAGTGAGATTAGCCCTTCCGTCCCCAATGGATATCAGTTAACAAAAGAAAACCTCGACCCCAAATTTGAAATCCTGAAAACCCAAGAAGACAGGACTGACTTTTTAGTTTCCATAGAGACGAAGCTTCTTCCTCGAATCTCCATAGACCAGATTCGAAGGGACATCTCCGGCAAGACAATTGCCCAAACCGAAACCATTTTAAAAAATCTTCCCGGCTTGGTCAGAGTACAAGTCAAACTATTTCCCAAGTCGTTTCCCTTCCTGCCGCTTCGCTCCCGAAACATAGAAATAATCATAGAATCAAACTGACTGTTTTCAAAAAAGCAGTATTTCGCTCTAACCTTTCTCTCTACAGAGAAGACACTTAAATTATTAAGTTAATAACCTAATAGATGCCTCTCTATCGCTACATAAAAACCGCACCCCAGGTCTCCTTTCCAGTCACCGCCATATCCCTGCTCTCCATCCACAAAAACAAACTTCTGATAGCTCTATCATACGTTCTGATACTGACCGGAACATTTCTAATCGGCAACGCCGTCTTGCCCATTGTCGCTTATGAACTGATCGCCTCAAAGGATATTAATCAAACCCCCATTCCCACAAGGTTGGTTTATTCAGTTAAACCTCCCCCTCCAGCGCAGGCTCAATCTCCCCCGGATTTAACCGACGCCTCCAATTGGTTTCCCGCAAACGGAAAAGAAAATATCCCCAGGCCTCAAATTGCCGGTCCGGACAATATCGAATTTTATACTCTCACCATTCCGAAATTAGGCATCAAGAACGCTACCGTTGCAGTTGGTGGTAAAGATCTCAACAGAAGCCTTATCCAGTACAAAGGAACAGCCAATCCAGGGCAGCTGGGAAATCCAGTAATTTTCGGACATTCAATTTTGCCTCAATTTTTCAACCCTAAAAACTACATCTCTATCTTTTCCACCCTTCCCACCCTCAAGCCAAAAGATATTATCTTTGTTAATTACGACGGAATTGAGTACAAGTACGAAGTTACAGAACTGAAAGAAGTCAAACCCACGGAACTTTCAATTCTTGAACAAAGATATGATAGAAAGGAACTATCCTTGGTCACCTGTGTCCCCCCGGGAACGTATCTTCGCCGCTTAGTAGTGCAAACCAAGCTGGTAGAAAACGAAAAATAAAACAGATAACTCATGGATTTACTTTCGGTAGATTACGGCCTCGCGCATATCGGAATAGCAGTATCCAATGGTCCTTTAGCACGTCCACTTCCACCCCTAAGAAACAGCCCGCGCGTTTTGGATCAAATTGCAAATCTAGTAAAAACCCACAACATACAAGAAGTTGTTATCGGCTCAAGCACCGGACCAATGGAAAAGACCATAAAAGCATTTGCTTTCAATCTCCACAAAACCCTAAAGCTCAAAGTAAGCTTTCAGGATGAAACCCTCTCCTCCAAAGATGCCTTGAAATCGCTTTATCATAAATCACCCAAAAATCGCCGCCTCATGGAACATTCAGCCGCTGCAGCAATTATTCTCCAAAATTGGCTTGACCAGAACCTTGACCCTTCCCCTCATCCCTGATAAAGTTAGCCAATGTTCAAGAACGTGATCGCTCCGGTCCAAGCCTGGCTCCTTTCGCAGGGTCGATGTGTGGGCTGCGGCAGTCAACTAAGCCCTGACACAACCGGCTCAAAATCAGGCAAGAATGATGAAAAAGTGGTATGTAAGAAATGCGGAAGGATTTTCGTCTACAACAGCAAAACCCGAAAACACCGTCGAGCCTTGTTCAACGAAGTTTAATCTCCGGTGCCTCTAAGAAAATTTATCCAACTTCCTATTCTGGCGGTTACAGCCGTTGTCCTAATCAGCGTTTATCTGCTGTCAAATTTCCAGGCGCCGGCCCCCCAAGACAATTTATTTAAATCATTTCTGGTTAAAAAAGGGGAGTCAGCCACGGAAATAGCCAGAAATCTAAAAAACGCTGGGCTGATCAAAAGTCCTCTGATTTTCAAAACTGTTGTAGTCCTGAAAAAAACAGCTTCCAAAATTGAAGCAGGGGATTACCTTCTCTCGCCAGACCAAAATCTCCTTGAGATCATAGCCTCCATCCAAAAAGGTCCGCAAGACATATGGATCACCCTCCCTGAAGGCTTAAGAAAAGAGGAAATCGCCAACAAGTTATTTCAAAGCTTTTCCTCCCAGGCCAACAATCAGTTCAACCCGGACGAGTTTCTCGAAGACTCGAGAACGCCAAACAACCTCGAGGGATATTTATTTCCAGATACTTATCTTTTCTCAAAATCCGCGACAAGTTCAGCAATCATCAGGAAGATGACAATCAATTTCACCAAGAGAACTGACCCGGTATTCAAAGATCGCTCCAACGGGCTTTCGATTTACCAAACACTCATCCTTGCTTCCCTTCTGGAAAGAGAGGTTAGAACCGATTTAGATAAAGCCATCGTCGCAGGGATTATTATCAAGCGCCTCAAAAACAGATGGCCATTAGATATCGATGCCACCTTGCAATACGCCAAAGCAAGCAATAATTGCCTCAGCATTTCCTGTAAATGGTGGCCGACCCTAACTTCGTCAGACAAAAATATTTCCTCCCCTTTCAATACCTATAAATCTCCAGGGCTACCTCCATCTCCAATCTCAAACCCCGGAACCAATTCCATAAAAGCAGCTTCTTTTCCCCGAAACTCTGATTATTGGTTTTACCTTTCAGACGCCAAGGGGGCAACCCACTTTGCCAGATCACTGGAAGAGCACCAAGCCAATATCAACACCTATTTAAAATAACCCGCTTAAAACCCCTTCCATCTCCCGAAAGCTTGAAGCCTAAGCGTTAATAAACTGTAAGCCTTGACAAACAACCAGTTACTGTGTTAAACACAGTCTCAGATTGAGGCGTAAAGAAAATTACGCCCGGTTTTGTTCGCCCAAAAGCGAACTTTTTTGGCTAATTAAAACGTTTCCTGTCAGAAACCTTATCCTGATGCCATATAATAACCGCCAACACTGGGAGAAAACTTACCCCGATCTCCCCCCCCTAAACCTAACAGAAATTCAGAAGCAATCCTGGCACGAGTTTCTAAACGGCGGAATAGAAGAAGCCCTAAAAGAAATCAACCCCATCGACGATTTCACTGGAAAAAACTGGCAACTCGAAATTACTGAGCCCCGATTCAATAAACTTCCGCACTCACCCTCCGAGTGCATAAATAAAGGCATCTCCTATACCGTCCCCCTAAGAGCGAAAGCGAAACTAACCAATCTCCAGACAGGAAAAGTCAGCCAATCAGAAGTCTTTATCGGGGATATACCGCAAATGACCCAGGAAGGCACCTTTATCATTTCCGGTATAGAAAGATGCGTCGTCAGCCAAATAGTCCGTTCCCCTGGAGTTTATTTCTCTTCAGAAGTCGACCAATCGTCTGGCCGAGTGCTTCATTCTGCCGAGCTCCGTCCCCTCAGGGGATCATGGCTAGAATTTGAAGTTTCAAGAAACGATGTTCTGTCCGTCCGCATAGACAGACGTCGTAAATACCCCGCAACCCTTTTTCTCCGCGCTCTAGGAATCGAATCGGATGAACAGATACAAAACATTTTTAAAGGAGTCAATACTAATCCTGACCACGATTACGTCTTAGCAACTTTAGCCCGGGACACAACCCACTCCAAAAACGAGGCATTGGTCGAGCTATATAAAAAGATGCGCCCCGGGGAACCCGCGGTTCTGGAAAACGCAGTCTCTCTGCTTGAAAATCTTTTTTTCAACCACAGAAGATATGATTTAGGCAAAGTTGGTCGTCACAAGCTCAACAAAAGATTAAAGCTTTCATTCCCCAACGCAGAACAGTATTGGATTCTCACCCAAGACGATGTCGTATCCACGCTGAAGTATCTAATTGGCCTCCAAAACAAACAAGGTTACATTGACGACATCGACCATCTAGGGAATCGCCGCATCCGTCGCGTCGGAGAACTGGTAGGCGGAATCGCTTTAAGAAACGGACTGCTCAAGCTGGAACGCCATGTGAAAGAAAAAATGAGCATGGTCTCGCCCGAGGAACTTACCAGCCCCATAATCTTCGTAAACGCCAGACCGGTTATCTCTTCCATCAATGAATTTTTCCGCAGCAATCAACTGTCCACAATTTTAGACCAGACCAACCCTCTCTCGGAAATCGACAACCTCAGAAGATTGTCGGTTATGGGATCCGGCGGTATCACCAGAGAAAGAGCCTCATTCTCGATAAGAGATATTAATAGCTCTCAATATGGCCGTATCGACCCGGTCAGGTCACCTGAAGGACCCAACATCGGCCTTGTTACGTATACAGCGCTCTACGCCCAGATCAATGAATACGGGTTCCTTGAATCCCCGTATCGCAAACTCATCAGTGAGAAAAAAGATGGCAAAACCAGGATCAGGATCACTCCGGAGATAGTCTATCTTTCCGCAGACGATGAGTCAGAAGTCTATATCGCACACGCCGGCATAGAGGCAGACGCCCACGGATATATTACCCAGACATGGGTTCCCATGCGCCACCAGGGTGAATTTATAGAAGGCCCGGTCGACCTTCTAAATTACATTGATATTATTCCGCGCCAAGTTGTTGGAGCCTCTGCGTCTCTCATTCCCTTTCTGGCAAATGACGAAGCAAACAGAGCCTTAATGGGTTCCAACATGCAATGTCAATCAGTTCCGTTGATAAAGCCAAAAAGTCCGATAGTGGGGACAGGTATGGAATCCGTAATTCCCCAATCGATGAATCGAGTTGTCAAAGCCAGAAATTCCGGCACAGTGGTCTACGTAGACGCGCAGGAGATAAGAATTAAACTCGACCACATCCCCAAACCGCCCCAAATCGATTCCGAATTGATTAAGTTATCAAACAATATAGAAATCTATAAACTAGTCAAATTCAGACGCACCGCTCAATCAACTTGTTACAATCAACACCCGCTTGTCAAAGTCGGCCAAAAAGTCGAAAAGGGTGAAATAATTATCGAAGGACCAGCCTGTGAAAATGACGAACTGGCACTTGGACAAAACGTGGTAGTGGCCTACTCCTCATTCGAAGGCCTGGGGTACGAAGACGCGCTTGTTATCTCCGATAGACTGGTAAAAGACGATGTCCTCTCCTCGATTCATATCGAAGAATACGAAGCAGCGGTAGTAGATACAAAACTCGGGCCGGAAGAACTCACAGCCGATATCCCCAACGTCTCCGATGCCGAGAGAGCCCACCTGGACGAGTTCGGGATTGTTGTCATTGGCTCAGAAGTCAGCCCCAATGATATCCTGGTTGGGAAGATAGCGCCAAAAGGTGAAACAGAACTCTCAGCAGAAGAAAGGTTATTGAGAGCCATTTTCGGAGAGAAAGCACGCGAAGTAAGAGACACATCTCTAAGAATGCCCCACGGCGAAAGAGGCACGGTCATCGAAGTCCAAATCTTAGACCACGAGAAAGGCGATGAACTAGAGCCGGGTACCCGCAAAAAGGTAATTGTGAAAGTTGCCCAGCTCAGGAAAGTAACTGCCGGCGACAAACTTGCAGGTCGTCACGGCAATAAAGGAGTCATCAGTAAAATCGTCCCCGCCTCGGATATGCCCTATCTTCCCGATGGCACACCGGTTGACCTGATCATCTCCCCCCTATCTGTCCTTGCCCGCATGAACCTTGGCCAGCTCCTGGAAGCTCATCTCGGCTGGGCTGCAGACAAGCTGGGTCTAAAAATTGCCGTACCCGTTTTTGAAGGCAATTCCGAAGACAAACTCTTCGAGCTTCTCAAAAAAGCCAACCTTCCTGTCTCCGGAAAAATTAGACTCAGAGACGGTAGAACCGGAGACGGGTTTGAACAGGATACCACAGTGGGAATCGGCTACATCATGAAACTAACCCACATGGTTGAAGACAAAACCCACGCGCGCTCAACCGGCCCATACTCGCTTGTTACCCAGCAACCGTTAGGAGGAAAAGCGCAAATGGGAGGTCAACGGCTTGGAGAAATGGAAGTTTGGGCCCTGGAAGCGCACAGAGCAGCTCACACTCTCCAAGAAATGTTGACCATCAAATCAGACGATGTGGTCGGACGGGCCAAAGCTTTCGAGGCAATCGTAAAAGGTACCGATATCCCAGCCTCAACCGTACCTGAATCTTTCAAGGTTTTGGTTAGCGAACTGAAAAGTTTGCTGCTCGACGTTGTTCCCTTGGGAGTAATAGAAAAACCGGACACTCTCTCTGAAGATGCGATTCTGACCAAACAGGCTGAGGAATTAGCCCAGGCCGCAGGCAGCAGAGTGGAAGCAGTTTCAGAAGAATTCGGCAGCCAAAGTCCAATGGAAATAGAAGAGCAAAAAAACCACGAGACGGCCTAATTCAAAAATAAACATGTCAGATACACTCAAAAACATCGTCGACTTCAAGAGCTTACTAATCAAGCTCGCGTCGCCGGAAGCTGTCAAAAGCTGGTCTCACGGAGAGATCACCAAGCCCGAGACCATCAACTATCGTACCCTCAAGCCCGAAAAAGACGGGCTATTCGACGAGCGCATCTTTGGTCCGGTAAAAGATTGGGAATGCTTCTGTGGAAAATATAAAAGGATAAGATATAAGGGCATTGTCTGTGACAAGTGCGGAGTAGAGGTGACCCAGTCGCGCGTCCGCCGTGAAAGAATGGGACATCTCACTCTAAGTGCCCCCGTCGCCCACGTATGGTTTTTCAAAGGCGCTCCCAGCAAGCTTTCCCTTCTTCTGGATATCCCCCCCAGGGCGCTTGAAGCCATTATCTACCTAGCCGAATATATAGTTACCGATGTGGACCTCGAAGAAAAGAAAAAAGTTCTCGAAAGTCTCGGCAAGCAACAAGAAAAACGCCACGAAGAGCTCAAAAGCTCGACCGACGGAAAGATATCGGAACTCCAAAATGAGCTTGAATCACAAATTGCGGAAACCAAAAAGAGGCTCAAAGACCCAGACCAACGCACCCTCGCGACAGAGGAGCTCAATTTTAAACACAAACAGAAAGTACAGGCGTTAAGGGACAACCTCATCGTGGAAACCAGCCAGCTCGACGAAATCTACAAAAAAATTGAATCTATCGCCAAAACTCTAAAAGTCCAAAGCGTTCTTACTGAAGAAGAATATGCCAAACTAGCGGATTATTCAGCAGCTGATTTTTTCAAAATTGGAATGGGAGCAGAAGCTATCCTGGATATAGTCAAAAGACTAAATCTGGAAAAAATCGTTTCCCAGCTTCGTGAAGAAATAACCACAGTTACCGGTCAGCGTTATATTAAGGCCATAAAAAGACTAAGGGTGATTGAGGGCATGCGCAAGTCTGGCATTTCTCCGGAATGGATGATCATCAAGATTTTGCCGGTAATCCCTCCCGACCTTAGGCCGATGGTCCAACTTTCTGGTGGAAGATTTGCCACTTCCGACTTAAACGATCTCTATCGCCGGGTGATAAACAGGAACAACAGACTCAAACACTTAATCGATCTCGGGGCGCCAGAGATTATTCTTAGAAACGAGAAAAGAATGCTTCAGGAAGCAGTTGACAGCTTAATCGATTCTACCCAGAGACCCACCGCCAGAAGAACCAGGCCCCAAATGGAACTTCGTTCTCTTTCAGATATGCTTAAAGGCAAACAAGGCAGGTTCCGCCAGAATCTTCTCGGCAAACGTGTTGACTATTCGGGCCGGTCGGTTATCGTAGTTGGTCCGGATCTAAATTTGAACCAAGCTGGTATCCCCAAAGACATGGCATTAGAGATGTTTAAACCTTTCGTGTTGCATCAAATGATTGTTCAAGGCATTGCCCCCAACGTCAAATCAGCCAAAAATATTCTTGAGCGCCGCCCACCGGAAGTGTTCGACATCCTCGAAAGCATCACCAGAGACCACCCAATTCTCCTTAACCGGGCCCCCACGCTTCACAAGCTGGGCATTCAGGCATTCTTTCCCATACTGATCGAAGGAAATGCTATTAGGGTTCATCCCTGTGTTTGTGACGGTTTCAACGCTGATTTTGACGGAGACCAAATGGCAGTTCATGTGCCTCTGTCGAAAAAAGCGCAAAGCGAGGCATTGGAACTCATGATGCCGACCGAAAACCTTCTCAAACCCGCAGACAGCACCCCAATCACAGTTCCCCGTCGGGAAATGGCGCTTGGCACATTTTACCTTACGTCGATTAATCACAAATTACCGATTTCCCAGACGGTGTACGCTGATGAATACGAGGCTCTCTTAGCCAAAGACATGAACAGAATATCCTGGCAGCAGTTGATCAAGGCAAGAATCGGCAATGTTATCGTAGAAACAACCGCCGGAAGAATTTATTTCAACCGTGTTTTGCCGGAGAAACTAAGGTTCATCAATGAACCAATTGATGCCAACAAAATAAAAGCGATAGTAACTAGAGCCTTAAACGAACAACCTTCAGATACAATAATGGACTTAATCGACGGCATCAAGCGCGTCGGCTTCTTCGGGGCCACTATATCTGGCGTATCGGTCTCAATTACTGATTGCGAAAAATCAGAAGAGAAACCAGCCATCATTCAATTAGCCAATCAGCAAGTAGCCGAAATCGAAGACAACTTCCGGCTCGGGCTAATTACTTCGGAAGAAAAAAGACGCCTTACCCATGAAGTATGGATGGATACTACCGAGGAAATCGCTGACAAGACATGGGAAAAATTTGCCCCCGACAATTCCATCCGGATTATTATCGAGTCCAAAGCTAGCCGCGCCTCGCGCGATCAGGTAAAACAACTCTCTGCCATGCGAGGCCTCTCGGTTGATCCGCTCGGGCGCATTGTCGAACTCCCCACTAAATCCAACTTCCGTGAAGGACTTTCTATCTTCGAATATGTTAGCGCGGCTCGCGGCAGCCGGAAAGGATTAACCGACTCCGCCATCAAAACCGCTGGAGCGGGTTATCTAACTCGCCGCTTAGTCGATGTCTCTCACGACGCACTCATCAGAAGTCAAGATTGTCAAACCACTGAAGGCATCGTAGTAAACAGAGATCACAAAAGAGGAAAAAGTTTTACGCCCCGTCTTTTAGGCCGAATGCTAGCCACTGACCTGCTCGATGGCAAGAAAAAAATCGCCCCAGCCGGACAGATTATAGATGAAACGCTCCTACAACAAGTCGTCGCAAACGACCGGATCAAAGAAGTAATAGTCAGGAGTCCGCTCACATGCCAGAACCGATATGGTCTTTGTGTAACTTGCTATGGTTGGGATCTAAGTACCAAAAAAATCGTTGAGATCGGTACTCCGGTTGGAGTATTGGCTGCCCAGTCAATCGGCGAGCCAGGTACCCAGTTAACAATGCGCACCAAGCATGCTGCCGGTTCAATTGGGCTAGATGTGACTCAAGGTCTTCCCAGGGTAGAAGAATTATTTGAGGCAAGAACACCCAAAATTCTTTCTCCTCTTTCTGAAATCTCTGGAAAAGTCGAAGTCATCGAAACCGACGACGGATACAAAGTCCGCATCAAATCAGTCAACGTCAAGCCGATTGAGGAGAAAGAATACATCATTCCTTTGACAGCAGAACTGCGAGTAGAAACCGGGCAACTGATATCTTCCGGTGCCCAGCTTGCCTCCGGAAGCTTAGACGTCAAAGAAGTTTTAGCTGTCCGCGGCCTTCGTGGAGCGCAAGAGTACCTCATTGACGAAATCCAATCTGTCTACGAATCTCAAGGAATCTCGATCAACGACAAACATTTTGAAACTATCGTCCGGAAAATGAGCGACAAGGTCAGGGTCAATACTGCAGGAGACACATCTCTTCTGCCTGGAGAAATCGTAGACCGCGTCAAGTTTGAAAATGAAAACGCTAAAGTTCTTGCCGAAGGCGGGGAACCCGCCACTGCGCAGATTGTGGTACTAGGGATAACCAGATCTGCACTCCATACCGAATCATGGCTTTCAGCCGCTTCGTTTATCCAGACCACCGATGTCCTCACGGAAGCCGCCATATTAGGAAAAGAGGACAGATTACTGGGCCTTAAAGAAAACGTAATTATCGGAAGACTTATACCCACAAGTCCCGAGCGCGCCTTAATCGAAGCCTAAATAACCTGTACTTAAAGATCCAAATCTGATAAAATCCCCCTGTTAAAGAAGCCCAAAAGGCACCAAAACCGATTTTAAAATGCCGACAATAAATCAACTAGTCCGCAATGGACGCAGGAAATCATCTAAAAAAACCAAGTCTCCAGCCTTAACAAAAAGCTTCAACAGTAAAAAGAGATTTGCCTTTGAAACCGATAACCCGTTCAAGCGTGGCGTTGTTACGCTAGTCAAAACCATGACCCCCAAAAAGCCTAATTCAGCCCTCCGCAAGGTAGCCAGGGTCCGCCTTAGCAACAAACAAGAAATAACCGCCTATATTCCAGGTGAAGGACACAACTTAGTCGAACACGCAATCGTACTTGTCAGAGGTGGAAGGGTCAAAGATTTACCTGGGGTCAAATACCACATCGTTAGAGGCAAATACGACACCAGCGGAGTAGAAAACCGAAAACAAGGCCGCTCGCGCTACGGGTCCAAGAAATCTCCCCTCTT